>Ga0041060_1000095_pt1 | contig 11328 bp, 13 predicted proteins | sample AraColnosormetaG_2_FD_53326 | JGI IMG/M metagenome (GOLD analysis project Ga0041060, IMG submission 53326) | Arabidopsis roots microbial communities from Chapel Hill, North Carolina, USA - Col Cl nosort | ecosystem: Host-associated > Plants > Roots > Unclassified | place: USA: Chapel Hill, North... | reverse complement strand
ATAGTTTATCCTTTTTAAATACCTCACTAAATTAAAAAAAAAAAATCATTTGCATAATTCAAAGTCCAATACTTTCATTTTGTTTCCTCTTTTTCTTTTGTCTATTTAATTATTGTTTTTTACGCAACCCCACCACTACCAGATCTTTAAAAGGCACACGACACGATCAAGAAATAAGACTTTAGGACCAACCGGAGTTAAACGTAGTCAACCGCAGACGATTCAGAGGAGAGTTTCATTTCCGCCGGAATATTTCAACTCCGGTAAGTTAAATTTTCACCTTACTCTACGGCCCTCCGGTCACTGAACCATGTTTGCGTTTCCACTTCATCTTTTGTTGATCATATATATATAAAGTCAATATTTTGGTGTAAACGATCGAGACAAAGATCTCTCAAGCATGCTTATTTCAGTCAGAGGCCAATTTTTGAGAAACTAACGTTTGCAAATTGTGAAATTCGTTTAATCTGGTCATTTGTATTTCAGTCTTGATACAAAAAAGCTATGCAAGGACGAGTTAGGGGAAGTGGGGAAGACAGGATAAGCATATTACCTGAACCATTGCTATGTCATATACTTAGCTTTCTTAGGACTAAAGATTCTGTTAGGACAAGTGTTCTGTCTTCTAGATGGAGAGATCTCTGGCTATGGGTTCCTAGATTAGACTTGGACAAATCCGACTTCTCTGATGACAATCCATCTGCCAGTTTCGTCGATAAGTTTCTGAATTTTCGAGGTGAATCTTACTTGCGTGGATTCAAGTTAAACACTGACCACGATGTCTATGACATTTCTACACTCGACGCCTGTCTGATGAGACTTGATAAGTGTAAGATTCAGCATTTTGAAATCGAGAATTGTTTTGGCTTTTGTATCCTCCTGATGCCTTTGATAATTCCAATGTGTCACACTTTGGTAAGCTTGAAACTCAGTTTCGTAATTCTGAGTAAATTCGGGTCTCTTTCTTTACCCTGTCTCGAGATAATGCACTTTGAAAAGGTTATATTTCCCAGTGACAAGTCTGCAGAGGTGCTAATTGCATGCTCTCCGGTTCTTAGAGATTTGAGAATAAGCCAGAGTGGAGATGATGCTGTTGAAGTTTTACGCGTCTGCTCTGCCTCACTGAAGAGCTTCACTCTGAAACGGACGGATCATGATTATGTTGGAAATGGTGAATATACAGTTGTGATCGATACTCCGAGACTTGAGTATCTGAATCTCAAAGATTATCAATGCCAAGGCTTCAAGATAGTCAGTATGAGTGAATATGTCAGGGTTCATGTTGATGTCGTATTTGAAGTGATAGGTGGTACTGTATTGTCGAAAAGAAATATCATTTGTGATTTTCTATCCTGTGTCTCAAACGTCAGATATATGACCATCTCAAGGAGGAGTCTTGAGGTATATATACTAAGTACTAACACACACTGATCCGTAAACTTTTCCCTGAGAATATTTACTTAATTTACTTTACCTTGCAGTTCATCTATCGTCACCTGGAATTGAAGCCACGATTCAAATTTCATGACTTGGCTCGTTTGCGTGCTACTATGTTCTCAAACTCCTCTCCGGAAATGTTGCCAGTCATTCTTGAGACATGCCCGAATCTGAAACACCTCACCTTGGTGATTCGTTGCTTTGACTCTACAACTTCTTACAAAGATTATTTTCTATGTGGTACACTCATCTTGGTTTTGGGATTTGCAGGAATTGGTTCATGATTCTCTAGTGACGGAGGGGACAAGTGGACTTTTGACTGTGCTGCCTCGTTGTTTGATATCATCCCTTGCATCTGTCGATATCGAAAGCCCAATCACGGATAAAGCAACGGAACTGAAACTGGTTAGCTACTTGTTGGAGAACTCGACAACTCTGAAGAAGCTTGTTCTACGTTTGAATCAGTCTTGTAGAGATAAATATGAGCCAGGTCTCTTGAAACAAGTCTTACAATCTCCAAGGTGCTCTAGTTTGTGTCAATTAGTCATTCTCTGACAGAACGTTGTTGATGCAGTACACATAGTTGATCTTGATTTATGATACAGCCTGAGTAATGAATGTCTTTCTTTTTAAGAATGCTCAAACTGAAACTTACAAAGTCTAAACCTCAACTTAACTTGAGAAGTTATTTGATTGATAAAGAAGTAACTACAACTAGTTGCAGAGAGCTTGATCTGAGGTCTTGGAATGTAATGAGACACAGAAAAGAATCGAGTATCCGTCACTTCATCTTCTGCTCAGTGAAGAGGACATGACGGTTGACTCGAGGATCGTACTTACGGAACTCGAGCTTCTCAAGAAGTCCCTTGGTACTCTTCCTCTTGACATAGAAGAAACCAGTTCCAGCAGCTGAGACAAGACGGATGAACATGAACGTCTTCTTCCTCTTGTCCCCCATTTTCTCACTTGACTACACCATAGAGAGGAGATCATTAACGATCAAATCTCAGTTCAATATGTGCATCAAGCGACATAAAAACCTAGACAAACTAAAGACCAAAGTGCAATCACGAAACTTTTCTTTTTAGATTTTGAAAGCAGAGAACTGAGAACATTAGGAACATTACCATTCGAAAGATTACAGAAAATAAACAAAAAGATGCAAAAACGTAATCCTAGATCATTCAATCCAAAATGGGCAAAAAAACTTGCGCTAATAACAAAATGAAACATTAGAATTCACCGAAATGCAACTTCAACAAGAAAAAATACTCACAGATGCTCAAACACAGAGCTGAAAGCATCAGAAACTAAAGAAACTTACCGATGGCAAAAGGCGACAACACGGTGGTGATACGGCGGCGGAGATGAAACGGGAATGAGACCAAGGAAGTAGGAACACTGTCATTAAAAAGAGACAAGACACTAAATTTTCATTCGGCCCATTAAATCTGAATAGGCCCAATATTCTTTTAGCTACTCTCACCTGGTTTTGTTGTTCTCTTTTCTCTCTCTCTTTTCTCTCTCTCTTTTCTATTTCCGTCGGACTCAGTGGAGAAGAAGAAGAAGATCCAAATCGATCCGTTGAAAAGGTACGACGATGTTCGTTCTCTGCTCTCTCAGTCTTTATCTTCCTGTCAGCTTCTCTTAGTTTAGATTCATGGATTTCGATTCCGATTTTTTGGGGGATTGCGTTAGATTGGATTAATTTTAGTTTCTCCATTTCGGATTCTGGTTTAGGAATTTCGAATTTGCTGTGCGATGTCGAGTGCGGTGGACGCTACGGGAAACCCGATCCCTACTTCGGCGGTTTTAACGGCGTCAGCGAAGCATATAGGTATGAGGTGTATGCCGGAGAATGTTGCGTTCCTCAAATGCAAGAAGAATGATCCAAACCCAGAGAAGTGTCTCGACAAAGGTCGTGACGTCACTCGCTGCGTGCTTGGCTTGTACGTATCTTTAGCTCATTATATTTTCCTTCTACTTTGCAAGTTTAGTAGTTTTGGCTTTGGTTTTGGTTAGGAAGCCTCGAGTATCAAATGGTTGATTTAGGATTCTAATCATAGAGTGTAAGCCTGGGATTCAGAAATGAGACCTGAATGAAGAAACGATTGGGTCTCTGGATTTCAAGAAATTAGGAACTGTAGGGACTTTGATCACTTCTTTTGTGCTAAACTAAGTGAGCCAAAGTATCTGACTATAGCTGTGACAATATCGTGGAATCATCTTAGCAATGGGCATGAGACCATAAAAAAAGCACACTTAAGTAGTTATGGAAGTCATAGGTTGAGCTTAGATCAGCCATCAAATCGTTTTTCATTGAGCTCTGGTTTTGTATATGCTTTAGAGTTCAGACTGTATTTCATGGAGGAACTATCTATTACACTCAGACATATTACAATCTTTGTAGAAATTGGGTTGTTTCATATATCCTTGCTCTCAGATGTTGGCCAAGTAGAAACAGTTTCATACCACAACTTCTCATGGTTTTTTCCTCAACTTATAAGCCATTAAGAAGCCATTTGCTTCCCTAAAAATGTTGGTCTAAGACTTAGTTGGATGTGCAGAAGTTGTTTAGTATGATGTAATCCTCTAATAATATCAATATAAGAAGACTTTCAGCATCATCGAGATCGTAGATTAATAATGTTGGGTCCACATGCAGATATTATGTTATTTCTTCGGTAAAGCATTAAATTTGTTGTATGAATTATGCAGGCTGAAGGATCTTCACCAGAAGTGCCAAAAGGAGATGGATGATTATGTTGGGTGTATGTATTACTACACAAACGAGTTTGATCTGTGTAGGAAAGAGCAAGAAGCCTTCGAGAAAGTGTGTCCCTTGAAATGAGAATCACAAGTTCTTGTCATGTTTTGATTTGTATCTCATAATAAAGCAAAATGTTCATTTTTGAATGAGCTTTACTCTCTCCATCTCTTGTTTGTTGTCATCCCATTTATTTCCTCTCAGATGCTTTCGTAGTGAGTTCCAAAGACAACTAAATGACTCAGTTTTATTGTTCGATGGTTCACTAATCAGCACAGAATGGAACAATTGTTTTTATCTGCTTATATTCTACCATACTTGACAGTATACTAGTAATTTTGTGACTAAAAACTGTTAGAGAACCATATCCAACAGCTAGGATGTCTTGCTATGATCTTGTGGTTATGCTTGTGGATATTGGTGAAACATTGAAGGTTTGTTACAAAACAGAGAATGGAACTTAAGTTGGGTTATCTAAAATGAAACAAACAAACAAAACAAAAAGAGCAAAAATATTTATAGTAAAACTTCAGATTCCTCTTATGTTTCACTAAGGAAGTTGCCTACTTCAAAGCCAAAATAGTATTATAGAAAGCCATTCCTTCTTCTTATTTATCAACGACTGCAACAAAACACCATTCATCATCAGTCATCACAGATGTTAATAGAGATAGAGTTGGATGTGAGTGAATCAAACTAAATGTCAATGGCGCTAGCTCTAGTCCTTGATCTAGAGAGGCATTTAGATTAAATAACAATGCAGCTATTTATTTACCTTAAGGATCGAGAACGGGACCTTGACAGACATCGAGACCTGATTGGAGTAAGCACCCTCTCCTCTCTAGGACTTCTACAGTTTCTAGACTTGTATTCCCTCTCATTTCGAGGCAAAGGAGAACGTGAAATAGATCTTGACCTTCTTCGAGGAGAGTACAAATCATCCTCTCTTACTTTACTATGCCTGTGCTTGTGCCAGTGAAAAAGAAGAAGATTAAAACGGCTTTTACATACTGAGACAATTAATTTTGTTCTAAACATACAATACAAGAAGAATGAAAACGTATTACTAATGTTCTTCAAATGGCTTTTGTTCCTTCTCACGCTATAACTGAGAAAAGTTGTTTCTTTATCTAATGACTACCTTCAACACATTTTCTGGAAGATACATTTATAACTTGAAAGATCTCTTCTCTCCAACTTTTCTGGAGCAAAACGCTCCAAAATCTCTCATTTCTCCGAGTTTATGGAACAAAACCTATCTTTAATCTTGTGAAATTTCTCTACTGTCCACAACATTGAATGGCTCTATTTCTCCAAATACCATTCTTTCTTTGGCCACTATAAGTCTATTCATTCATTATTTGACCGGATGACAAAATGGCATACGCAAAACAAAACACAAGTCAAGCTCAATTCAGTACAGATAGTACCTACAAAACTCTCTTGCTAAAGTTATAGATAACTTGTTGACCAAGTGGTATTCAAGCTCTAGCTTACCAAAGCTGGTGAAGATGACATTTGGTGAAATAAGTCTTCAGGTTCAGATTTTAGGAAAAACAGACACCCTAATAAACATTTTTTCTACAAGACTTATCAACCTAGACGTGTCCAATTTGTGCCTTGTCATTGTATTATCCACACACAACTGACAGACAATCTAAGTGACTAGGAACCAGTGCCGTTTGCATTCACATGAGCGAGTTCCAAGAATAAATAAAGAGCCTTATGAAACAGAGAGTCATCATACACTATTATAACAAATGCCTAATAGATATAGATGAGAATCAAACCTTGACTCTCGCCTTGGAGGCGAACGCGAACGTGAATGAGCTGATGACAAGAAAGGACATAGTTAGTAAACATCACAGGGTACATAGGTATTGTTCTAACCATACACTGCAGTTGTCCTGAGACATATCAAAAATGTTAAAAGCAAACCAAAAAGCTACTTACAACGATATCTGCGCCTTGGTGATCTGTGTGAAGTCCTCTTGTAGTCCCCGTGTCGACCACTATATTAAACGAAATAGGATTTGGAAGTAACTAAGATAATTACTTACAAAACATTTACATTCATATAAAAATATGATACAAACACAAGAAAACGGACTCTTCACCTTGTACCGTTAGTAGTACGCATTTCTTGTGGAGTTTTCCGGTTCTCCTCAGCGAAAACAATGGCTATCTCACGCCCACCAATAACTTTGTGATTCATTCGTTTCATTGCCTCAGCTGCATCTTCAGCATAACGATACTTAACAAATCCAAACCCTCTCGGCTCCCTAAACCACAAAATAATATCACATTAAAGTTAAGAGTTCCTACTCAACAAACAACTACTTGAACTGACACCAAAAGTTACCAATCAAATTAGTCAAGAATCCATACACATTGACAATGTGACATTGTTAAGAGAAATAACCAGTAAGCTAAAGCTAAGCTAGGAAATAGCTAAAAGCATCTGATTATAAAAGACAAAGCTTGACATATACCCAGTATAATAATTCCTAGGCAGGTATATGTCCTTGAGTGGACCAAACCGTTCAAACGAATCCCTAAGATCGTTCGGCCTGAAAAACAAGAAAACATTCCAAAACTCGTGTCAATTAATCAACATTAGAGAACTTGTGATGTCCTTGATGGAATCTGAACAGTAGAGAAGGACGGAGAGACCTAGCATCGAGAGGGAGATTACGGATAAGCAAACCAGAAGGACCAGAGGATTCGTGATCACGAGAAGACGGACGTTCGCGGAGGCGATTATCGTCGTAGCCTTTCCGTTCGCGAGGTGGTGACCTGTCACGAGGACGGGGACTATAGCTTCTGCTCCGGCTTCTCGCTCTAGCCATCGAAGATTTCTCTTCCTTAGGTCTTCTTCTCAAACAAATCCAATCTTCGGAGCAATTGAATAGCAAAACCCTAACCCTGTCGGAAAACGAGTTAGAGAGTGAATTTTGGAGGGAGAGAGGAAGAAATCGACGACTGTGAAAGTTTTTCAAAACACAACACTTGCCGGAAGCTGGCTACGGTCTGACTTTGTTTGTTAATTCTTATGGGCTTTCAAATTTGCAAACTATGGGCTTATATAAATCAAAGCTTTAAAGGCTTTGTGTCAAAGTTGTTGACAAAAAAAAAGAAAAAACTCGTACCTTGACTCGTCCGGTTCCAAAAACTCGGTCACCCAAAAATAAAAATCAAAACCCTTCGATAAACCTCCCGGAGGAGAGGAGACACCCGAAATGTTCGCCGTATCACCGTCGTCATTCTCGCCGACAACCATTTCTCCGGTGAGTTACAATTCTTCTTCTCGCCTCAATTTCTTTCCCCATAATCTTCACGTTCTCTCGCTCTTGCCTCTTGTAGCGCCGTAGTGGACAGAGGAACGAACCTCGAAAATTCTCGGTGGTGAGAGCTGGAGCTAAGAGAATACTATACGGTAAAGATAGCAGAGAGAAACTCCAAGCCGGAATCGATAAGTTAGCTGATGCTGTTTCCATCACCTTAGGCCCTAGAGGTTAGTGAATTAGATTTCGATTTTGGCTACGATTTGAAGTTTTTTTCCGGGCAGAATCTGATTATGAGCAAACCAACCCTTCTCTGGGATTTCGAATTGATTTTTTTTCAATGTGGAAACCACGACGCAGGGCGTAATGTAGTGCTTGCTGAAAAAGATACAATCAAAGTGATTAACGATGGTGTCACCATTGCTAAATCTATTGAGCTTCCTGACACTATTGAGAACGCTGGAGCAACATTAATCCAAGAGGTTATTCATATTCATGGTGGCTAAATGATTCCCCTTCTTTTCCCCATTGTTAGTTCATTCTTTGAGCTCTAAATGGTATCAATTAGTTATCTGAACCTTGCGAGTTTCTATCTTGTGTAGGTTGCGATTAAAATGAACGAATCAGCGGGTGACGGGACAACCACTGCAATCATTTTGGCTAGAGAAATGATCAAAGCTGGTTCTTTGGCTATTGCTTTTGGAGCTAATGCTGTTTCTGTGAAGAATGGAATGAATAAGACTGTTAAAGAGTTGGTCAGGGTGTTGCAGATGAAAAGTATTCCTGTTCAAGGGAAGAATGATATTAAAGGTTACTTTATACTTATTACTAAATAATTATGATCCAACTCCTGTCTTAATTTTGAAATAATAGGGATTTTTTGTGTTCTGTAGCTGTGGCTTCAATCTCTGCTGGTAACGATGAATTTGTGGGGAATTTGATTGCTGAGACTGTGGAAAAGATTGGCCCTGATGGTGTCATCTCCATTGAATCATCTTCCACTTCAGAAACGTCTGTTATAGTTGAGGAAGGAATGAAGGTTAGTTTCAAACTTAAGTTGGATGTTTTAAAGGCTTCACAATGGCAGTTTCACACTTACCATTGTTAACATTATCAAACCATTGAGTTTCTGTGATTCATGAGGAAATTTCTTTTGTACAGTTTGACAAGGGCTATATGTCGCCTCATTTCATCACAAATCAGGAGAAATCTACGGTGGAATTCGACAAAGCTAAAATTCTTGTGACGGATCAGAAAATCACTTCAGCCAAAGAATTAGTTCCGTTACTGGAGAAAACCTCACAACTGAGTGTTCCGCTCCTTATAATTGCAGAAGATATCTCTGCGGAAGTGCTTGAGATACTGGTGGTGAACAAGAAGCAAGGTTTGATCAATGTCGCAGTTGTGAAATGTCCAGGAATGTTGGATGGGAAAAAGGCTTTGCTACAAGACATTGCACTCATGACAGGTTTTTCTCAATCATTTGTACTTTCCAAGTAAATTTTTACTGAAAATTTTCAGGTGATAACATGACAAATCATATACACAGGAGCTGATTATCTTTCCGGAGATTTAGGCATGTCGCTCATGGGTGCAACTTCAGATCAGCTGGGTGTTTCTCGTAGAGTAGTAATTACAGCTAATTCAACAACTATAGTCGCAGACGCTTCTACTAAACCAGAGATTCAGGCAAGAATTGCTCAGATGAAGAAGGATCTAGCTGAGACAGATAATTCATATCTTTCAAAAAAAATAGCAGAGAGAATTGCTAAGCTCACAGGAGGCGTGGCTGTAATAAAGGTCCGATTTTACAATAACCCATTCTTTGTTTATAATATGCTGCGACAACTTGGGCTTTCATCAGAACATAATTTCTACCTAAGTAAGAATAAAAAATACTGTTTCAGCTCTTGATATTTCTTTTGAGTCCTATATATCAGCTTAACCCTGTCTCAATATAGGTTGGAGGCCACACTGAAACAGAACTTGAGGACAGAAAACTAAGAATAGAGGACGCGAAGAATGCTACATTTGCAGCCATGAGAGAAGGTATAGTTCCAGGTGGTGGTGCTACTTATATCCATCTTTTAGATGAGATACCGAGAATCAAGAAGAATCTAATGGAAGATTCATACGAACAAATAGGTGCAGATATTGTAGCAATGGTATGAAAACGTAATGACAAAACAAAACATGTTTTCTTAACCATACTGGATTCGTAAAGTAACCTTTTAAGAGTGAAAAATCACTTTAATTTTTTTGTTTGCAGGCACTCACTGCACCTGCAATGGCCATAGCAACCAATGCTGGGGTTGATGGATCAGTTGTGGTGCAGAAAACCAGAGAACTCGAATGGAGAAGTGGTTACAACGCAATGTCTGGAAAGTATGAGGATCTTCTAAACGCTGGAATCGCAGATCCTTGTCGGGTTTCAAGATTCGCCCTTCAAAACGCAGTTTCCGTTGCCGGCATTATTCTCACAACTCAAGCAGTACTCGTGGAGAAGATCAAGCAACCTAAACCTGCTGTTCCTCAAGTTCCTGGCATACCCACATCATAACCAACCACCACCAAAGGTAACAAAGAAGCACAAAAACCAAACTCTCTACTGCAGATTTTGTCAGAATCTAAACCTTTGCTCACAAAGTGGTGTTTAATCTTGTTGTGTTTTAACTAAACATTAGAATCTGTGATGCAATGGTATGTGCAGAGTGAAAGAAAAAAAAGATTGTTGGAATCATTGTTGCTTATTGTGTTAGCTAAGCTAGTAGTTAGCCTCAAATTTCGGAGAAAGCAAGAAAATGCCTTGTAATGCAAGATTCTTACGCTGTAAGCCCTAGTTGAATGTGTATACGGACATCTTTTATATTATTTTCTTTTGTCAGTTTTGTGCTTAGAAAGCGTCATCAAGTCTCAATTATTATGCAATTTCATCTTATTAAACTTTTGTAGCCTATGTGGTTATGTCGAGACGTATTTGGAGTAATTCAATACATTAAGAATAAGCTCTCAATCGACAATCAGTAGTTTTTATCTCCAATTGAATTACAGAGATCGAACTCGGGTTCTTAATCTTACCAGACCCTTGTGTTTTTCCTCGGTTTCATATGTGGGTTAATGTTTAAATTGTTCATGGTGTCATCATTTATTTTTGGGCCCGGACTGGCCCATCCGAAAAGTGGGCTAATCTCCAATTTTCATAGCACATATTCTTAATACCAATCATTAACCATGTCATATTTCTGTCTGCGAAAACAAAACAAAATAAAGCACAAAAGGGTATATAGTAACTTAGTAAGCACATGGTGGATGAGACACGTGTCTATTTTCTGGTGGTGAATGGCTTGGAATGAGAAGACCAAAATTCCACCACCGTTATTATTGGAGAAAAAAAAAAAGCGAGAGAGAGAGAGCACTTGGGGTCGCTCACGTCCCAAGTAACACTGAACCGACGTCGTATTCGATAATGATTGATGAACCGTTGATTTCCTCAAACTCACGTAGCTTACACGCGAACCTCCCTTCAACCAATCATGTGCTGCCATCATTTAGCGCGTGTCTCTCACGTCCCGACACTTCCTCCTACATAGCTCAACACCTCCTCCTTGGCCACTTTTTGTTTCTTTTTTCTTTTGCTAATTATAAAGTAGGGACTCCCAAATATAAACCTATAGGCTAATTATATAACCAAGTGTCCCAAATATTGTCTCCCAAAATTTTTTTCTGTAGTTAGGGTTTTTAATTCTAAGAATTTTCTTTTGAATTCTGTTTATTATGCAACAAAAGAACGTTTCTATATTACAATTTTTTCAAGCAATCTACTTCTGGTTAATGTAAAAC
>Ga0041060_1000093_pt1 | contig 11380 bp, 17 predicted proteins | sample AraColnosormetaG_2_FD_53326 | JGI IMG/M metagenome (GOLD analysis project Ga0041060, IMG submission 53326) | Arabidopsis roots microbial communities from Chapel Hill, North Carolina, USA - Col Cl nosort | ecosystem: Host-associated > Plants > Roots > Unclassified | place: USA: Chapel Hill, North... | reverse complement strand
TGATTATACAAAGACCTTGAAGAAACGAGATTGCGAGGTTAAATTAATACTATATGTAACTCGAAACCAATGAAGATTCCGGTTTAGTTGTGAAATAACCGGGTTTTAAACCGGGAGATTGATTTTTCCCGAAAAAACCCTAATTACTTAGACTGACGAAAACTACGTCGTGTTATGAACAGAGATATTTTTAGCATTTTAAGAGAGGAGTGAAAAACAAAACAAATATCCGTAAAACCCCAGAATCAGAGAAAGAAGGGAAGATGATAAAAAACCCAAAACCCTACTACTCTCTTCTCTTTCTAAAATCTTACTCTTATTCTTCTTCTTCTACCTCCTCCTTTCTTCCATTTCTCTGCACTTGATTCTCTCTCTGTAAGTTTCCATGTGCTTTTCATTTTCTGGGATTTTTTCTGTGTGTGTAGTGACTGTTCTTAAGTTCAGTTATCATCATCATCATCTTCATTTCGTTGTGTTTTTTTCCATCAATTTCGCTGAAACTGAGATTCGGGTATCTTCAATTCTAATGGTTTTTGTGAATTGACTTTGCTCTTTGCTTTTAATTGTACTTCTACTGTTGTGTATCGCTTCATTTTAGTGTGTCTAAGCCACTATGGAAATCTAAGTTTCTGGGTAATTCTTTTTTGATTTCGTGTGTTCATCATTTGATGCGATTATTGGGTTGAATTCATTTGTTTTGAATTCATTTCCGGTAATTTTGGATTTGTTGTATTGAAGCGTAGCGATTTAAGTGATCAGTGGTGATCGCTTCTTCCTCTTGTGGTCTGATAGCTTTATGATTTTTGATCAGTTTTTATGGGATAATGATGATGAAGATAATTGATTGCTTGATGTTGCAGAAATGTTGGAGACGGCTTTAACTATTATGCGCCTGGTTTTGATACCTTAAGAGAGAGTAAGAGATTTTCTGAAGTTTATTTAAGTGGAAATGAAGAGGAAATCGCCACTACAAGTTCAAGCTCTTGAGGGTTTTTATTTGGGTGCGATTTTTTCTTTTTTCTATTTGTAGTAACATACATAAGATGATATGTTAGTTTGTGTTGATCATCTTTGTAAGAATATCTCTAGAATTGGCCTCCTGTGGTAGCTTTTTGGATATGGTTTACTTTTGGTTATATTTCTCTTTTGGTTTTTCGTTTCTTTTGCTGTCACTGATAGCTATCGTATTTGTGAAAGCAGAGCAAATGTATCCGACTCCTAAGGAAATGGAGGACTTGGGGAAGTCTTTAGGGTTAACATTGAAGGAAGTACGTGGATGGTTCAAGAGAAGAAGGAGTAGAGGGAAAGGTGTAAAATCCATGGCGAATGATGGGTTGGGAGCAAAGAATCCTCAGTTATACGATAGATCCCTCATGAGGAGTTCCACATCTTCCAGATGCGTTGGAGTAGCTGTTGAGGAAAGATGTATTGTGGGAACAAGGAAGGCCAGTTGTCAAAACTTGTTGCCTTCATCACACATTTTGGCTAAAGTTTTTCGAAAGGATGGTCCATCGCTTGGTTCTGAATTTGATCATCTCCCGTCTGGAGCTCGCAAAGGTATATCCACCTTTATCGCTACATCGCAATATAAAAACCTGTATAATGAAGAAGGCTAGGGTTTCTGAAAAATTGACTATTAACACCAAAGCTTTTATAATGTGACTATGAAATTAATGCTTTCATATTAGTATTGATTTTTCTAATGAAAAATATGCATGACTGGATAATTGGACTCTGGATGAGTGCGGACTTGATTTTGTATGACTTCAAGAAGTATCGTATAGTTATATTGATTCTAACGTGGACTTCTTTCTCTTGTGCTAGCTTCTTGGCTGGGCACTTCTTCTGTCGGTCAACAGAAACAGAAAGTGGCAAGAAAAAGAAAGGTAGTGGATATGTGTTGTTTCATAAGGTAGTTTTACCTGGATACGCTAAGTTACTTAGTCCCTGATCTTAATTTTCTTTAGATTTCTGAGCTGATGGATCATACCAGTCAGGATTGCATTCAAGAGAATGCTACTGTGATGAAACATGGTATTGGAAAGGGTTTGATGACTGTATGGCGTGTAATGAATCCAAACAGGAGGGATGTATCTCCTTGCGTTGATTTATTGGATGAAAGAGCTACATTACCTCAAAGCTCAGCACGTAATCCCCCACATCAAAAGAAAAAGCAAAGACAATTAGCATCAATACTGGTATTGGTTGCCTACTTTATCTTTCATAATTATGATTCATTTTCTTTCTGTTGCCTTTTTCTCTTAAATCTCTTGCTAACTGCAATTTTCTTTTTTCAGAAGCAGAAACTGTTGCAGAAGAGGTCGACAGAAAAGAAGAGGCGTTCTATACATAGAGAGGTAGCTTGATCTTTATTTGGCACTTGTGATTCATTATAGTCACATGCAAACAAAGACTTGACTCTTTGCTGCAGGCGGAATTAAACAAAGATGAAACTCAGAGAGAATTTAAAGAAAACTGTGAGCTTGCCGCGGACGGGGAGGTATTTAAAGAAACCTGCCAGACAATTTCGACACTAGTGGATGACGAGGAATTAGAGATGCGTGAGCGACATGAGCGAGGAAATCCGTTGACATGTTCATGCCATCATCCTAGTAGTGGATCTCATGGTTGTTTTCTTTGCAAAGGTATGTAAGTCAGTCTTACATGAAAGAGTTTTCGTTCATGTTCTTCTGTTACATGTCCAGTGCCATGCGGTCCTCTGACAGTTCTTTATTGTTTCCAGATTTATTGCCCAAGTTTCCCCCAAACTCTGTTCAGATGAGGATGCCTTTTGGTTTGCATCCATGGAATTCTTCTCCAGAGTCTGTTAAGAAACTGTTTAAGGTAAACTGTCAAAATTGGCACTTGGCGATATCTTAATGTGTTCATAAATTACCTCTCATTTCTGACTTTCTTGGAAGTGACTCAGTACTCTCTTTGCAGGTTGTCCATTTCCTATATACTTATTCAGTAACTCTTGACATAGGTCCTTTTACACTAGACGAGTTCACGCGGGCATTTCACGATAAGGTGGTCGCTCTTATCTGATAAAAAAAACACTCAATTTCATACCTTTTTCTATTGTGGAAGGAAATTGTTTATTGTATATTACAGCTTTCTCACTTCGTTTATCTTTCTGACAAATAATGTATATTGTATTTCCTCTTTCTGTGTTTGAACCTCAGGATTCCTTGCTCCTTGGTAAAATTCATCTTTCCCTGCTGAAGCTGCTTTTGCTTGATGTTGAAACCGAGCTGGAAAGGGGATCTTTTTCAAACTTGAGTATATCATGCAAGTTTCTAGCCCTGCTTCAGTCGGTAAGCACTAATGTTGAGCTATTTTTGAACTTGATAGTATAATGGAGTTTTAGGATCAACATTAGATAATTTATGGTAAAATCTTCCCATCTCCGTGGCCTGTCTTTCAGTGTGCTTCCTTTTTATACTTTATTTTCATAAACGCATAAAATAGTAGCACAGCGGGATATATTTTGACATTTTCCACGATATTTTTCAGGTTGAGAGCCAAATTCTTATTCTTGATATGTGGAGAAATTCATTAAATTCTCTTACATGGACGGAACTATTGCGGCAGATATTGGTTGCCGCTGGTTATGGTTCATTGAAGTGTGCTGTTCAATCAGAAGAACTAAGTAAGGTACTGATTTTGTACTCTTGCTGACACGTTTGATCATTGAAACATTTTGTGTTGACTTTCTTTGCTTGGCTATATTTTATTCAAGACCATGATGATTTTCTTGTCCTTTTCTTTCGTATTGAAGTTCAGCAACTAGCATCTACTTGTTTTGTTCTTGGAGATAGATCAGTTATATGTGGGGAATTGAAGGCTCTTGCTCGATTATATTTTGTTATTGATGATATCCACATGTTTGTATTATTTAGTTCGGCATTTTCTTTTCTGATGCATTGTTGGTTGATGTTACCTTTCTTCTTTCTCTAGGAAAGGAAACTCATGAAAAAGTATGGCCTTCGTCTTGGAACGTTAAAGGGTGAATTATTTAGAATGCTTAATGGGCAAGGCAATAATGGCTTGAAAATATCCGAGTTAGCCGATGCTCCAGAGGTAAGTTGGTGTTAAATTATTATCAGCTTCTGTTTGTAAATAAAGTGAGAAATTTGGACTAAATTTGGTTGGTCGTTTACTTGTACTATTTGGCTGCTCTCTGAAACCCTAGATGATATCTAATGGAATATGCTGATGGTGTGTGGTTTTGTAGGTTGCTGTGCTAAATCTTGCAACTGTACCAGAAGAACGAGAGAATTCAATATGTTCAACTCTAGCAAGTGATATTACATTATTCGAAAAGATATCAGAATCAACGTATCGTGTACGTGTTAATTGTTTCTCTGAGGACCCTGACAAGAGCCAGTCTGATTCGGACGACTCCGGGAGTGTTGATGATGAATCTGATGATTGCTCAATTAGTTCTGGTGATGAAATTGAACATGTTTCAGAAAATCCTGCACTTCGAAAAGTTAAGTGTAGGAAAAGGCGGAAGCATAAAAGTAAAATGCGGGAAGTATGTAGTGAGATTGATGAAAGCCATCCCGGAGAACCATGGCTGTTGGGGCTAATGGAAGGCGAATATTCAGACCTAAGCGTTGAAGAGAAGTTAGATGTTTTTGTGGCTTTGATTGATCTTCTTAGTTCTGGTTCCACTATCAGAATGGAGGTAATCTACATACTATTTAGACCAAATATTTCAACATTTCAACTGAGTCGAGGTCTGAATAACTTTTAAAACCTGAGTGTTAGATCGCTCCAACATTGCATGTCTAATAAAATCTTGGGCAGATGGACTTTTGATCCATGTTATTTTGGCGGCACCTTGACTAAAGATATGAGCTAAAACTTGACACCCTTCTTTGAAACTTAAGAAAATGACATTTTTTTTTGAAAGTTACTGGAAAAAGCTTTTTTGTTACATCTATATATCTCCGTTGCGTAGTGCTAACTTTTATTTTTCACCACAGGATCTACCGAGAGCTGTGGCTGACTGTGCCCCTAGTATCTATAGTCATGGTTCTGGTGGAAAAATTAAGCGATCCTCCTCTAATCAGTACAGCTATCCACGTGGATCATGGGTCCATGGAGGAGAGCTTTATGGAATAAAAGCACTATCTAAATCGTCTGATTCTCATCCAGTTGATTCTTCATCAATTGTGGGGGCATTTGCAAAGCTGGCTGGAAATAGAGCGAATAATGTTCACCCTATGCAATCTGTGTACCTTGGTTCTGATCGAAGGTTCAACAGGTACTGGCTTTTCTTAGGCACATGCAATGCAAATGACCCTGGTCATAGGTGTGTGTTCTTTGAATCTTCTGAAGATGGTCATTGGGAAGTTATCAACAACAAGGAGGTAATGTCATTGTACTCTTCCTGAAATCTTAATCACTCTGCTGGTTAAATGGAAACTTGTATTGAAAGTTATATGATCATGTGCCTGATTATTTCCTCTTTCGCTTGGTGTAGGCTTTGCGGGCGCTGTTGTCAGTTTTGGACGATAGGGGCAGACGGGAAGCTCGTCTTATTGAGTCGTTGGAGAAACGAGAAAGTTTTCTTTGTCAAGCCATGCTGAGTAGACAGGTGACCCAGTCGGAGACAGCCCATTTCACAGATATAGTTAGAGAGGACAGTTCTTCACCTGTTTCTGATATAGACAACAACCTATGTCTGAATGAAATTGCCAATGATCAATTCTCCTCGCAACATGCGGCTATAGTATTTGAGATTGGAAGTAAGCGGGAGAAAAGCTTATTGTGGAGCCTTATTCAGGAATTTGATGATTGGATATGGGCAAATTTTAATTTTAATCTCAATTCTGTTAAACACCGCCGAAGATCCTACCTTGATTCACTTACTAGGTGTAAGAGTTGCCATGATTTGTATTGGAGAGATGAGAAGCACTGTAAGATTTGCCATGCCACGTTTGAGGTTGATATAGATCTTGAAGAAAGATATGCGATTCATGCGGCCACATGTATGAGGAAAGAAGAGTGTGATACATTTCCGGATCATAAAGTTCTATCTTCCCAGTTGCAATCACTAAAAGCTGCAGTATATGCCATTGAGGTATGTCAATAGTCTTTTGCTTTACTTTTTTTCTGAGTGCTCAAAGTCTTACTTTCTTGGTTTGTATTAAGAGATGCCTCTGTTGTTTTACGTGTGCTGAAACATGTTGCAGTCTGCTATGCCTGAAGATGCCTTGATTGGTGCATGGAGAAAGTCAGCTCATAGGTTATGGGCGAAAAGACTTCGGCGAAGCTCATCTGTGTCTGAAATTACGCAGGTTTCATTCTATTATATAAGCTCCTTTTCCTAGTTCAAATTGACTGTCCTCCAACTGAATCTTAAATTGATAAAACATTATGTGTAATTTATGAAGGTGATTGGCGACTTTGTTGGGGCAATCAATGAAGAATGGCTATGGCACTGTAGTGATCAAGGGCAGACTTTAATGGGAGAAATCATAAATTGCTTCCCTTCGATGCCTCAAACAACTTCTGCGATTGCTCTCTGGTTGGTAAAATTGGATACCTTGATTGCTCCCTATGTCGAAAAAGCTCCACCTGAAAGGGATCAACCGTTGTGCAGGACCAGAAATACAAGTATGATCCTACTTTTCTAAACTCATCTATCAGAACTCAGCCTTCTTGCTTTTGCTTGTTCTCGCTTACGACTTTTCAAGACTGATCGTTTTTGAAGTTTCAGATTTCACGTCATTTGCCAATTGTCTTGATGATTTCACGTCACTTGAACTTGATAATGTTTTTGGGTGGTTTTAGTTTCTCACTTGTGTGTATTACTCCATTGCAGGTAGACGAGCGTCTAAGCGGTAGTTGTAGCTATTATCTGGACATCAAGGACGGCGATAGAATAGGGGAAGAAGATTGTATAGAGGAAGAATGTTTAGTTCCTGCATTCAGTTTGAGATAATTTGAGATTGGAAAATTCTACAATCCAAGTGACTTTGAGATAATATGTACAGACAATTTAGATAGTAGCATGGATCACATTCAGTTTTGGGTTTGATTACCAAAATCTTTTTTTTGTTGTTGTTGTTTTTGTGTATGGGCATAGAAAGACTGTTTAACGTTGTGTCAATTAGACAATTAGTCCTTTAATATATAAATTACATTTTACCCCAGAAGTTATGTTCTTTTGCATAGTCATCCCCCAAAAGTATCATAATTTTTAATATCTCTAATTCTATATGGAAGTTTCAATTTAGTCCACATTCCTCCTAATTGAATGGCTTGTCTTCTCCGCGTGGCTCTAAACCCTACATTCGAAAGATCAACGGTCGCTTCACAGAGACAAAATCCAAAGACCATTCTAAGTTTTCATTGCAAAGTTTCGAGCTTTAAGACCAAAACGATGTCCCAATCTTTTGCTCCTCGCGAGAAACTCATGAGAAAGTGTCGAGAGAAAAAAGAAGCAGAACGAGAAGCAGAACGAGAAGCAGAACGAGAAGCAGAAGAAGAAGAAAAAGCAGAAGAAGCAGAAGCAGAAGCAGACAAAGAAGAAGCAGAAGAAGAATCAGAAGAAGAAGAAGAAGAAGAAGAAGAAGAAGCAGAAGCAGAAGAAGAAGCGCTTGGAGGAGATATAGAGGATCTCTTTAGTGAAAATGAAACTCAGAAAATCAGAATGGGTTTGCTTGATTGGTACGATGTGAATAAGAGAGATCTTCCATGGAGGAACAGAAGAAGTGAAAGTGAAAAGGAGAGAAGAGCTTATGAGGTTTGGGTATCGGAGATTATGCTTCAGCAAACTAGGGTTCAGACTGTAATGAAGTATTATAAACGTTGGATGCAGAAATGGCCAACCATTTATGACCTTGGTCAAGCTTCTCTTGAGGTGATTCTTCTCTTTCAATTTGGGAGAATTAATTAGATGAAGAAATAGCTTTCTTTTATTGGGGTTTATCGACTATCATATTTGGGTCCTTGTGTGCATTGATTGAGAAGTAAAGACTTCATCTTTTTGGTATTGCTCTGCACTTTCCTATCATTAGTAGATGAAGAAAGAGCTTTATATTCTTGGGTTATTTATGTTGTTTGTCATTGTTTTGGCAAATGGGCTCCTTAGTATAGACTGTTGTGTGTTTTTACAGTCTTACTATGTGGGAAATTGGGGTTAAACTATTTCAATCCTCATGTGCATCAGTTGGGAAGTAAAGACTTCACCTTTTTGGTATTGCTCTGCAGAATCTTATCGTTAGTAGATCAAGAGAGCTTTCTTTTCTTAGGTTATGTTGCTTGTCATTGTTTTGGCAAATGGGCTACTTTGTAAAGAGTGTGTGAGTGTGTTAGAAGAAAGAGCTTTCTTTTCTTGTGTTATGTTGTTGCTTGCTTGTCTTTGTTTGGCAAATTGGCTCTTTTCTAGAGAGTGTCTGTGTTTTCTATCTTACTCTGTGGGAGATTGAGAATATATCCTACAAATGTTCCATTTGATTCCCTATGTGGTTGTGTTTTTTTTTTTGTAAAGAAGGTTTTAGAGAATCATGTTTGATGTGTAATAACTGGGAAGTAAAGGCTTAATCTTCTTAGGTTTTGCTCTGCATTTTCCCATCATTAGTAAGGAAATGAGTACTCTATTAGTCTCTATTTTTCAATGCACACCATTGGGATTTGTTTTCTTCAGGGGGAATGAGAAAAAAGTGATTCTTACTGCTAATCAAATTGAGTTCTTCGCGCTGCAGGAGGTAAACGAAATGTGGGCAGGTTTGGGATACTATCGGCGGGCACGTTTTCTTTTAGAGGTAAATACTCTTCTGCAATCTGGGGTTTGATCCTAGTTGATACGTTCACTAAATATCATTGTGATCTTTTCTTCTTGTCTTGATTCTCACAGGGTGCAAAGATGGTTGTTGCAGGGACGGAGGGTTTCCCTAATCAAGCGTCTAGCTTGATGAAAGTTAAAGGAATAGGACAGTACACAGCCGGAGCAATTGCCTCAATTGCTTTCAATGAGGTGAGTCAGTTTCATTTTTTTCAGTCATCAATGTAAGACATCTAAGTAATTATCTTTACGTCTTTTGACACTTATTATGAACCAGGCAGTACCTGTTGTTGATGGAAATGTGATAAGAGTGCTTGCTAGATTAAAAGCCATCTCAGCTAATCCAAAAGACCGACTTACGGCCAGGAATTTCTGGTGAAATAACTTTTGTATTTGCTCGAATGTTTCGCTATTGAGACTATACTAAAAGAGAGGATAAAGAAATCATTTATCTTTGTCAGGAAACTAGCTGCTCAGCTAGTGGATCCTTCACGCCCTGGAGATTTCAACCAATCTCTGATGGAGCTTGGTGCTACACTATGCACTGTATCAAAGCCAAGTTGCTCTTCTTGTCCTGTTTCCAGCCAATGTCGTGCATTTTCACTTTCCGAGGAAAACAGAACGATTTCCGTGACAGATTATCCTACAAAAGTAATCAAGGCCAAGCCAAGGCACGACTTTTGTTGCGTTTGTGTTTTGGAGATACATAATCTGGAGAGGAACCAATCAGGAGGTAGATTTGTTCTTGTAAAAAGACCCGAACAAGGTCTGCTTGCTGGTCTTTGGGAGTTCCCATCTGTTATATTAAATGAGGAAGCTGATTCGGCAACAAGGAGGAACGCAATAAACGTCTACCTTAAGGAAGCATTTCGTTTTCATGTAGAACTCAAGAAAGCATGCACTATAGTTTCAAGAGAAGAACTCGGAGAATTCGTCCACATATTCACTCACATTCGTCGAAAAGTTTATGTGGAGCTATTAGTTGTACAACTTACAGGTTTGACCACTATCTATCTCTTTCTTTCTAGGTCTCTTTTTTACATATAGTTAGAGAAACTAACAAGAAGTTACAGGCGGAACCGAAGATCTGTTCAAAGGTCAGGCAAAGGACACTCTAACATGGAAGTGTGTGAGCAGTGATGTTCTTTCTACCTTGGGACTGACATCAGCTGTTAGAAAGGTACCTCCTTTTCGTCTTCAACATATTAAAAGACTATCCTTGGATGTGATGGTTGAGAAGGAACAAATTTTGGAGTGCAGGTGTATTCAATGGTTGAAGCACACAAGCAAGGCTTATCTGTTTCTCATGTCTCATCAAATAGAACAGCCATATCGAGGAAACGAAAATTCTCATGATCTCCTTCTCACACTTTTCTTCATGTTGCTTAGCTTCTATAGTTCTTGTCTAGCATTGGGAATCAAATTTGGTGATCTTGGTTTGAAATTGAACAGCTTAGTTTCTACTGAGAAAAGTGACGGTGATGTGTGATCCCTCCAGAGTCCAGGGGTTGATTATGTATTTTGGGCTAACAAATATTAAAAAAATGGATTGTTAAGGCCCAACTTAAGCCCAGAAATAAATTCAGTCAGTGGATTCATATAATCGCGTGGACTCTTTCTTCCAAATGATTTACATAAAGAGTCAAAAGTCCTTGAACTTCACGTACGAAGACTTGTCAAAAGGCATAATTAAAACGGACAACGAAACTATTCACTTATTAAGCTTGGCCGCCAAGTTATAATGTCACTTTCCAAAAAAGAGACGTGTACAAAGAAGATTCAGTGACTTTCTTCACCATCCCCTTATATATACATTATCTGACATGTATAGTAAGCTCAAATTAACTTAAGAACTCACACTTAAGTTTTAAACCTCCAAGGATGTCTCTCTTCACGCTCTTCTTCGCTTGCTTTGTTCCAAAATCTGGTTCAAGGATTAACACAACCGACAGTAATTTGGAAGTCTTGTCTTTGAAGAAACCCAAAAGAAAAACCGAGTCCATAAGAACTCCTACTATCGTCGTCTCTTATTTTCCCGTAGGCTCCAACCTTTCTCGTCTATAGGAACTAGGAAGTAGGAAGGATAAAAGTGAAATTCTGTAGTTATGATCACAACCAAGAAAATATATGAGGCTGATACTATTGATCCAGTCCAATCTTGTTTATCTATGTAATAGACCAATGAAAGATTCTGCTTGTGGTCGACACTTTTTTGTAATGATGATTTTGTTTTGGGTAAGTTTATGTATATACAGTGGCACAGAGACAGAATAACTATTTATTGATATAAATATTATTTTTTAGTCAAAACTTTCTTACTTAATTGAAAATGAAATAAAATATTTAGCAGCAAATTATATCTTATAAACTCACATGCTTACTCATATCTTGTAATCGTTTTATCATTTGCTTCGTTTTATGCAGTGTTAATAACATTTGCAACGGCAAATCGTCTTTTGAGTAAAACATGTATTGATTCTAACGATTATAGTACAAACAGAAAATATGTTTACTCAATTGCTATATCAGGGTCAGTTGCGGAGTGGTTTGTTTAAAAACCACTCTACCACTATAAAT
>Ga0041060_1000084_pt1 | contig 11543 bp, 12 predicted proteins | sample AraColnosormetaG_2_FD_53326 | JGI IMG/M metagenome (GOLD analysis project Ga0041060, IMG submission 53326) | Arabidopsis roots microbial communities from Chapel Hill, North Carolina, USA - Col Cl nosort | ecosystem: Host-associated > Plants > Roots > Unclassified | place: USA: Chapel Hill, North... | reverse complement strand
TTTAGAATTCTCAGTATGCTAGGTGGTTGAGTTTGATTTATAGATCCCTTCTGGATTAGTTGTTCTTAATGCCTATTGCTTTCTGATCAACTGGAATTTGAACCCAGACATTTCCGCGCCCAAATGGTGTTCGATGAAATGTCTAAACTAGTACCAAGGTATTGGTTACAAGGAGCGTTTTGGCTTTAACTTGTTGATTCGTAATGCCTGTTAGGCTAGCTCTCGTCAATGGTGATTGAGTCTGGGACTAGTTTAACTTGAGGATCTCTATTGCGGTGGCACTTAGATTTGGTTACCGAACTTATTGTCTAGGGATAATTTATTGAGCATGTTGTTTACTGCATCTTGTCACCTGTTGCTTAGTTTCTACAATTCTTTCCTGTTACTCGACCCGATACTCGACCACCCAGTTGTCTGGCAACAAACTCTACAGTCGAGTATCTTTGTTTTATTGACTACTTGTTACTCGACCAGTCACTCGACCACACCCAGTGCTTTACGACGAGCTGTGTTGGTCGAGTGTCTTTTTGTTTCTGCTTGATTTTCGGTTTTCTACATGTTCATTTAGGACTGCTAGAAACACCAAAACCTGTTATTGCTTGGCTTGACTCTGTGAACTCTGATTGCATCTTGATTGTTAGCATCACACCCATTTGGATTGACAACCTTCAATACTAGAACGACATGATAGTGCTTTACGATTAATTGATCTTAAAAACCTATTATCAGGGTTCTCCGAACTGAGAGTACAAATCATCAGGACAATGGTTGAGATTTTTCGTTGCCTTCTTCATAGGAAGTCAAGGAGGAAGTTGTATTTTCCTTTGATATGTTTCACATCAAACTTCCATTGTGAAAACCAACTCGCCCACCTAAGTAGTTGTGCTTATGGGTCATTTTTGGAAATGATGACATGTCCATCTCAATACGGAAGTGATGGCTCACCATGAGAAACTCAGTTTTTTTAATACCTCTTTTTACTGCGAGTATCTCCTTGTAAGTGGAATGGTAGTGTTTTCACTATCTTTGAAGACTCCACTCTTGTAACCACATATATGCCTTTTTCCTTTTTCATCTTCTTCCAAGAGGACTGCTCTCCAGTAAGAATCACTTGCATCTGTCTGCAGAATTTGTTTTCTTCTGGATGGAATCTTCAAGGCTAGCAAGGTCTTGGAAATTGTTTTTAATTTTTTGACTGCTTCTATGTATTTTTGATCCCATGGAGGAGCGTTTTTCTTGAGTTGAGCTGAGAGTATGGATCTGTGTTCGCCAGAGCATGGAGGAATTCTGACATTTAGTTGACAATGCCGAAGAATTGCTGAACTTGCTTGAAAGAGAGTTCTTCATCAGGGAACTCGTCGAGCTGCGTTGCAATATGAGGCTGAAAATAGTATTCTTCTTTAGAAATATGCATTCCAAGAAAATCTATCTCAGGGAAGGTGCAATCTTTAATCCAAACGGCATGACTTTCCAATGGTAATGTCGGTCTTGTATGCAAAACCCCGTCTTTGGTCTATCTTCTGGTTTGATTCCAAGTTGCCAAAATCCTGCTTTTAAGTCAAATTTCGAGAAGACTTGTGCTTGGGGGAGCCTCTGGAATAGAAATTCTCACTTTGGTAGAGGAAACTTGTCGTTTGAAGGAAATGATTGAGCGGCTGGTAGTAGATAACTAACCTCAGTTTTCCTCGTACTTGTTCGGCTCTTTTGTTAACATAGAAGGCTTCGCATGCCCATGGGGAGGTGGTTTTCTCACTAAGGTCTTCTCTTTGGAGTTAGTCGACTTCTTCGAGAGTAAAATTATAACGGTCTGGATTCATTCCTGGATGGCTTGCTTTTGTTGGATAGATATCCTCATTCTTCTTGAAGGGTAATGATATGAAGAAGTCCAGGTTCTTCCATAAAGGTGATGAACATTTGGTGAGGAACTCTGAATGTGTGTAGCACAAGAAGTATTGATAATCCCGTCTTTGATGGGGTTAATATCTCCATGGGATAGAGATGGGAGATAGTAGTCCATGGTAGCAGTTGGTTCTTGTGCTTAAGTCCCTTTGGATGCCAAGATACTCTCTTAAAGCTATGAAGTACATCAAATCCAAGTATGAAATATTTTCCAGGGAGTTCGGACTCATATACTTTGGCTTTGATCATGTATCCTTAAAAGAGTTGGATGTAAGTGGGCTTGCTGACTAAGGAGATGTGGAAGATCTGGCCATTTGCTGCCTTGAAAGCTACTGAATAGGAATTCCAATGAGAGGCTGGAAGTATGTCTGGCTTGATGATATATGATGCTGCTCCAGTGTCGAGATAAGCAATGACTTGGATGAGCTTGTCATATTTGTTGGGAAAGATGTAACTTTTGGCGTTTGCTGATGGTTGAGATATATACGTCAGTTCTTCTTTCTGCGGTTGTTCGACTCTACAAGCATCAAATGTGTAGAGGTCGAATAACATGAATTGATCATCTGTATCTTCTTTTTCTTCTTCAGTGCTTGATTAATATGAAGTCTTCTTTTTGTTTGATATCCATTGCTAGAACTATATCATCGGTTGGTTCATCATCAAGGGAGAAGATTGATTCAATGTCGGAGTCATCAATATCTTCTATCTATGCTAAGTATCCAAGAAGATTATCTCTTTTTTCTTATTTGGGCATTGTTTTGCATAGTGACCTTTTTCTTGCAGATGTAATACCTGTCTGATTTCTTGAAATCTCTTTGTGACTTTTTCCTGAAGAATTTCCACTTCTTTTTGCTAGACAGATGAGGATACTTCTTCTGCCATTTTTTCTTGAATTTTTTTTCTTTCTGATAATTTGTTGAACATCCACACTTCTTCTCTTTGCATTTTATAGAGAAATCTGAACGATCACATGCTCTCCTTAGTAGTTTTCCTTCCTCATGCATCTGCTTGAAGAACTTCTGGTGATTGCATAGCTTTTCTAGTGTCGCAAGAGACATCTGGAATATTTCTCCTAATGAGGCTTGAGCAACTGTTGCATTTTTGAAGGATAACAACCGTGAAGTTTTATTTCCAAGTGGCTCTGGTAATGAATTCAAATACGTCTGTTTGAGATTGACATCGTCTATACTGTTTAAAGCGTAGAATCTTTTTAACATCCTCTCATAATGTTTTTCTAGATCCTTTCTTTTGAAAGAGCAACACTTCATGTTGAGGTATTCTTCTCTTGCTTGAATGGTGTAGTGATCCCATGTTCTCTAAGAAATTCATTGTGGATGTGTCCAATCAATGCATCAATCGAAGGAGTTTGACATTCTTCTTATGGTAATGAGAAACTTATTTTAGTAGATAATATTTGGAAGCATTTTTATAGAAGAGGATTTGCGCCTGGATATTACATATGATTTTTACATGGGGAAGATTTTCAAACTTAGTACTAACCAAAACAATGGAGATGCTGAAAATTGTGAATTGGAACTTGGAAATAATAATAGTACTGATAAGGAAGAGAATACAACTAGAGATTCAACCGGTGTAATACAGATGGTAATAGATGCTTTTCGCGAAAAGACTGAAAGTGGAACTGGAGAACAAAACTTAGATGCGAAAAAGTTTTTTGATATGTTAGATGCAGCGAAGAAACTAATTTATGATGGTTGTTGATATGTTGCATTTTTAGTGTCTTAGGTCCCTTTGTTTTGAGTCATTTATCATGTCGTAGTCCGTCTTTTGCGTTTTTTTCGTTGTGTCTTGAGTCTTTTGCAGGTTTTAGATACTTCTGACAGGATTGGATGGTTTGAACTTGCTCAGGTCGAGAGAGGGTGAGAAAATCTCAAGTGGGGAGAAAACGGTGTAGACCGATTGGTCCTGATAGGACTGATCGGTCTATGCCTCGTCGATTGGGCAGAGACGGTTGGACCAATCGGTCCAGCACTAAATCGATCGGTCCGTGCTTCAACAGACGGCCAGAGACGGTTGGACCGATCGGTTTGATAACATGACGCAAGATTTCAGTTTTCCTTAACTGGATTTATCTTATATTTTCTGTAATTGGGTATAAAAACTCCAGAGACCTAATTTTCTATTTACGCTTCTTTTTCTAAAACTTTTTGAGAGCGTTTTTATGTAAACAACTTTTGGAGAAGGATCCATCCTCTTTGACACTTTGGAAAATATTTCTAATCCCTTTTCTTTTATATTCCATTAATCTATTATATCTTCTTCAACTCTTTGTGTTGTTTATTTTCCTATGAGAGAGTAGTCTCTTAATTGGATTTTAAGGTTCTAAGTAGGAGATTAAATGAATTCATGGTTTGATTGTTGTTTGGAGTTTTTTATCTTGAAGTTCTTTGATTCACATGTTCTTAATGCTAGAATAGGATTGATCACCCTATTTTAGAGTCTAGGTTTTTCTATGCATCAAAAGTGTACGATAGAACATTTGAACCAATGCGAATTGAGCATTGTATTTCTAGCCAACGAGAGTTGACGTTAGAATGAATCGTGAACCTAATGAACCTAATTCTAATGCGAATTTGACTAGAAAATTACAAATGACAATTTAGTAGTCAAGTAATCAAATTTAGTGATTAATGTCTTAAGAGGGAATTAGTCTTAACTTGTGTTCATGTTCGAGAACGGCTCTTTATGTTAAATTTCCTGTCTAATATTTTCATTAATCATTGATCTCCAAAATATCCTATGGCCCAATGCTTTTTATCATATAAGTTTAATCGTTTATTTTTTTATAATTTAATCTACAATTCTGAAAATAAAACAAACAACCTCTTTAGTTTTAGTTAAGAACGAGTCTTGGAAATCCTTAGAGTATCTTTGATCCTTGTGGATCGACCTCGAATATACTACCTAGCGGTTAAGTATATTGAGTAATTACTCGAGCAATCAAGTTGGCGTCATTGTCGGGGACCAATTGTGTTACCTAAGGATTTAGGATTAGTTTCTAATCTAAAATATTTTTATTTACTGTTACTGATTATCATTTTCGCCTTTTCTTTATATTTTTCAGGTGTATGATTTCTGTAGCCAAGACTCATCACATCTAGCAGACTACCATAAGGATGGATATCAGAAAGTTTAAAAGAGAGAAAAAGAAAAAGAAGCAGTTAGCTGAGTAGAGAGAAGCTGAAATGTCTGATTGTATTGCTGCAAGAAATATTTTGAGTGATGATGGACTCCAATTTGCTGGAGAACATCATGGAGAGTTTCAGGATCCACCACCTCTTGGAACCATTAATCCTCCTGTTGCTACTGAAAACGTTGCCCGTGTAGCTGTTGCTAATGTTGCTTCTTTAGCTGCGTTAAATGCTAGGCATGCGCCTCGACAAACTCAGAGGGATTATAATGCTCCCAATGTTGAGCTTTTATGAGATATGAACCAACAACTCCCTATCAATAGGAATGATTTTGAGATGAAAATTGGGTTGTTGTCTCTTGTGAATCTGAGAATCTGGTCTACCATTTGGATAATTTTGAGGATATATGTGGGACGACGAAATTGAATAGAGTGCCAAATGTTCTAATCAACCGTAAATTGTTCTCATTCTCCTTGGCAGACAAAACCCATCGCTTGTTTAAGTCTATGAATCCGGAGAATCTGAGAAGTTGGGAAGATTACAAAGCTGCATTCTTGACACAGTATTTTACCCAGTCCAGGACAGCCATTATGAGGAATGAGATCTCCTCCTTTCAGCAAACCGGTACTAAATCATTCCATGAAGCTTGGGAGCGGTTCAAAGTTTACTATAGGGAATGCCCTCACCACGGATTTCGATATGCCACATTGATCAACACTTTCTACATGGGAGTCGATAAGGACTACAAGATGGCGTTAGACACTACTAGTAATAGGGACTTTATGACCAAGACTGAGGAGGAAGCTACACAACTAATTGAGAATCTTGCACCTAGCAACAACAACCACAGTGTTGACTATAATAGGTCACATAAAGGTGTTAGAGGAGGAAAATCAAAGCAAATTGTTGAGTTAACTACCAATGTTGTGCAACTCCTGAGGACATATCAAATAACTGTCAATTTTTGTGAGAATTCTGGTAAAGGTCCAGTACATCAAGTGTTCAGCGGAGATGGTTCTGAAGATCTACAAGCAGTGTTGAACTTTGTGAATGGGTATGAGAAAGATCAAGACAGAGGGTTCAACCAGAACTACATGAACCATCCCAAGCTTTCCTACAGGAGTACTAATGTTAAGTATCCTCCGGATCAAGTGTATCCCACTCAGGCAGGGTCACAGGGTCAGCAATTTCAGCCTCATAAGAGTTTTCAGAATAAAGGTAGCTACCGAGGACAATTCCAACTTCCAACATGTACTGCTAATGCGTCTTCATCTGGGATAATCAGATGAAATTGATGGTGCAGCAGATTCTTGAAGGTGAGAAGAAGAATGCTGCTAAGATCAATGTAAAGGTGGATAAACCGTACAATGATCTCAATGGGAAGTTTAGAACACTATCCTCACAAAGATCCTTGAGAGTCAAGTCTCTCAGACTGTTTTTGCCTCTACGCGACCAACTGGTGCTCAATCTGGGAAAGTATAACCCAAGAGTAAAAAGTAGTGTTATGCGATTATGATCCACAAAGAGCCTCGAGAGATTGATGTCGCCAAACAGGTGGAAGCTAATGTTGTTGTTTTTTAGACACTTGTAGAGGACATGATTGAAGAGGATGATGAACCACCATATGTGGAGCCGCCACCCTATAGCCCTAAGCTTCCATTTCCAGGCCGTGAGAGACAGATTCAAAGTCAGAAAGAGTATGCACGTTTTGCTAAGATCATGTAACAACTTTACGCCAGACTTTCTTTCTTACAGTTTGTTCTCCATGTTCCAAGCTATAGAAGTTACCTTAAAGATATCTTATCCAACAAGAGGGGCATTAAGGAAGGGGTTATGTTAGTTTCCAAAGGAGAAGAGTATGCTCAGCTGGAGGAATATCAGAGACAATAAAAAGAAGCTTAGCTCACTGATCTAGTAGAGGTGTTAGCAGGTAAAGAGATGGTCAACATTTGTAGTGCCATCCTTCCACCTACTATTCCCGAATAGCAGGTGATTCAGGGAGTTTTGTTTTATTTTGTCGGATTGGAAAATCTTTATTCGAGAGATGTCTTTATGATTTAGGAGCTGGAGTTAACTTGATGCCTCTTTCTATGTCAATACGACTAGGCATCACCAATTTCAACCCTTTATAGATCTCTTTAATTCTAGCAGATCGCTCTATGCGATTTCCAGTGGGTTTGGCTGAGAATGTGCATGTTAGAGTTGGAAATTTTTACATTCCCACTGATTTTGTTGTCTTGGAACTTGCTAAGGAACCACATGACCCTCTCATTCTTGGTAGGCTATTCTTAAATACCACAGGAGCCATAATTGATGTGAGTACAAGCACGATTAACCTTCAGATTGGGGACTTTGCTTTGGTGTTTGACATGAGAAGGACAAGGAAAAATCCCACCATTGAAGGTCATGCATTTTCTATAGACAAAAATGATAAGCCTGGTGCTGAATGTATAAAGGATTGTATTGAGTGGAGTGATATTGAGGAAGTCCTGGATGGAGACACGAAAGATTCTCATGTTACATTGACACCACTATAGCGTGTAGGAAACACCATCGAGTATAAGGTGCAATGTAAGGAAACCTCGAAACCTTTCTCCAAAGCTAGGAGCATTCTCACTTCAGAGTGGAAAGAGAAAGGTGGAAAAGCTGTGAAATGAGTAGTTGGTAAAGTTCTAAGGATGAAGTTGAATGATTGGGACCGGATCAAGTTTCCGCACTCGTGCCCATTGATTAACAAGAATCCGGTCAAGCTAGTGACACAAAACAAGCGCTTAGTGGGAGACAATCTACCAGGTATTCTCTTTACATACATTCATCTTTGTTCTTCCTTATTTCCTTTTGAGTATATCCGACATCTCCTTTTCAAATTGTTCTCATACTGAGACGGTGTGAAGCAAGTCGAGGAGAGGATGTCATTTGTCTACTAATCGAGTTTCCTTTGATTGTTTTCTTTTGTTCATTCGTTTGAGTGAGTCCTTTCGATTTTATCGAGTCAAAATGGTGTCTTTTTATTGAGTCAAAATGTTGTAAGAATTGTGATATTTTTTTAGAAAATTGCACCTTGCTTGATTTCATTGCCTAGGGACCATTTTAGCATTATTCGATAACTTAGAAGGTCAGAAAAATCCATCACTAGATTGCTTTATAGTAGTCCCTATCTCTTTGAAATTTGCAATGAATGGAGCTTTATTTTATATACTTGACCTTAATATGGACTTAATTTATTTCACTTAAAGGCTTGAGAATCATGTAATGGATATACATTCAAAGTATTCCTTGAATCAGTTTTATCATTCTTTGCTAACTTTGAATGGCTAGACTCATTTATAGTCTAGTACCACACCTATTCCCTTACCTATTGTTTGAAACCTCATGCACTCTTATATAGTCATTATGATATGCATCCATGTGCAAAAACTATGGAGTATACGAACCAACATAGCTCTCCTTCTACTAGGATAGTGTAAGAGCATCATTAAAAGAGGGAATTTTAGAGGTTTCTTAGGGTAATTAAGGATTTAAATTCAATGTTAATTGATGAATGAACTTTAGAGCCGCTCTTAGCTTGGAGGTGCTCTGAGGTTTAATGCGGGGTGACGTGGCAACAATTTCTTAGTTGTATTGGGAAATATTAAAGCCAAAAAATTATTCCCGTGCATTTTCTTCCTCCTCTCTTTCTCTCTCTCACTTCGGCAATAACGCCGAGCCAAAGCAAAAAAAAATTGACGCGATTTGTAACCCACCAGTGTTTCTAATGAGAATCATCTTCATCATGATTTGTTATCCGACGGTGCTTTATATGCGCGCTCTTCTTCCTGGGAATCTCCATCATCATCATGGTTGTCGTCATGGTCAACTATTTTCACCAGATCTCCGGTGAAAGCTTGGAAAATCGGAGTCAAATCGTCAGCAATCAATTTGTTAAGATAAGAACGCCTCTCCTCTTGTATTAATTGATGTGATTTTAGTTTTTAGAAATTAGGGTTCAAGGGAATTATGGGTTTTGAGTATTGTCGATTAAATTGATCCTCTTTTGTTTGTAATTGTTTGATTCTTTGGTATATTTTGTGCTTATTCCATAATAGGCAAATTGATCGGTTAAAGGAAATGATAAGAAAGGAGTAGATTTATCGTTTTCAATGCTTGGCTACTTGCATTTCTGTGATTCATTTCTTTCAAATTGGTTATGTTTATAGTTGGGATCAGATGCTGTCAACCAAAAGAACATGATACTTTTGAGGACGATTCACTGACTTTTCATGCATCGTGTTATGTAGCAAAAGTAAGGAAATGATAACTAACTTGCTTGATTTGGCAACAATATGCTTTCTATGGTTACACATTTTAGTCTACAATTAATTTTTGGATTTTGGCATCGAAGGTTCACTCCTTTATTTGTTCTGTTTCTAGATCACTTTGAAAGCATTGGAAGGGATGTTTGAAGCTGCAAGAGCTATCAAGAGTTGGTTTGGTAATTGTGCAAGAGCTATCAAGAGTTGGTTTGGTGATTGTACAAAGGTCACTTCTTTTAAAAACAATTAGTACTATACTTGATTTGATTGGTCTTAATGTTGCTATCTCTAATATGTTTAAGTTTAATTACATTGCAGTTGTAAGAAGGAGTGTGCATCTGTTGGAATAGTGTTGTCTTCTTAAAGAAGTTATGAAACAGAATATGGTTAGAAGGTAAACGTCTCTTCCTTTTTTCATTTACTCATCAAAGTTGAGTTGAGAATTAAAAGTATTTACTAGGTCACATTTATTGCTTATTGCTTGTTGAATTTAATTTATTGCTTATTTACTTTGATTAGGTAAAGTAATAAGTGTTGACATTGATTGCTATTTCAACAATCCATTAACCAAAACTTAAAAAGTTACCTTATATAAGCAACAATTATAATCGGAGTTGTACAAACACCTTCTTAATTCTCTTGCATTTTGTTTTCAAGCTAAATGAATCCCTTTCCTAACCAAGCCAATTTCATTGATCTTTTAACAAGTCAACATGAAACCCCAAACCGTCAACCCAACCCTTATGAGACACATTCACCAAGTATTAAACTTGGTGAATCTGAATTCCTTGTCTTTAACACCCAATGGCATGAATCACATCTTCAAGGTGGAAACACAACTACTAAGCGCACAACTACTACGAGGAACAAGTGGACAAGTAAAGAAGATATCGTCCTCATATCTACTTGGCTAAACACAAGCAAAGATTCAGTAGTTGGGAATGAGCAGAGAGCTGATGCTTTCTGGAAGCGTGTTGTAGTTTATTTTGCAAGTACTCTGAATGTTTCTAGTCAGATAAAGAGAGAACCAAGCCACTCTAAACAAAGGTGGGGAAAAATCAACAAGATTGTATGCATGTTTGGTGGATCACATGAAGCAGCAAACACTCAGATGGCGTCTGGAATGAATGAGGATGTTTTGATGAAGTTAGCCAATGAGATTTACGAGAATGATTAGGGTTTTAAGTTTAGCTTGGAACATGCTTGGAGAATATTAAGACCTCATCAAAAGTGATGTGCATCACTGCCTACTGAAGTAGCTATCACGAGTAAGAAAAAGAAGGCTGAGGCAAAGAAGGCTGAGGAAAATGAGTCTCCATCTGTTGTGAATCTTGACGATCACCATGGAGAGACTGAAGCTCGCCCACCTAGTGTGAAGGCTGCCAAAAGTAAAGGTAAAATGAAGGCCAACACTTCAGCAACAATGGAAGGAGATGAGAAGCCAACGGAGAGGTTCTAGAGTATGTGGGAAATAAATAAAGAAGGTTTGTCTTTGAGAGACAAGCTCAGGAAAAAAAATTGCTAGACAACCTTCTAGTAACACAACCTCTTAGTGCAATAGAGGAATTAGAGACTTGTTCTTCAACTAATTAGCTTCAGTTTCTGTTTTCAGCAAATGTCTTTAAGTTTATTTTTCTGTTTTCAGTTTATGTTCGTCTTATCTCTACTTGTTTAAGTAATGTATCTACATAGTTATAACTTGTGTGTTTGCAGACTTCTATCGAATTAGCTTCAGTTTCTGTTTTCAGACTTCTATCGAATTAGCTTCAGTTTCTGTTTTCAGACTTGTGTGTCATTGTGTTTATGTAATGAAAAGCTGAATGAATGTTTGTGTCAAACACATCCTTGAGCTCAAGCTAATTGTGATACATGTCTTTAACTTTAAATTTTTGTGTTTTTGTTTGTGTCAAAGCTTATGAAACATAACTTCGAATGTTCTGTCTTTGTGTAAGTGTGAAAGTGGACTTCCACAAGTGGTGAAAGTAGACAAAACAAAGTTGAAGCTAGAAGACAAGCATATGCATCTCTTTTTCTAATCTTTGTCAACCACATATGTAACAATTTTGTAACCCACAAGTTATGAATGAATTTATCCTAAACAACAAGTTACGAATCTCTTCTTCTTTTTGACTTGCTATAATTTGTAATATAGTACACAAATAATATGCATTCTTCTCTTGTTCTTGAAAACCTTCTTTTC
>Ga0041060_1000080_pt1 | contig 11683 bp, 17 predicted proteins | sample AraColnosormetaG_2_FD_53326 | JGI IMG/M metagenome (GOLD analysis project Ga0041060, IMG submission 53326) | Arabidopsis roots microbial communities from Chapel Hill, North Carolina, USA - Col Cl nosort | ecosystem: Host-associated > Plants > Roots > Unclassified | place: USA: Chapel Hill, North... | reverse complement strand
AACCGCTTGCCGTTTTTGTTCACTCTATCGGCTCGTCCTGACGTTTTTGTATCCAATGGACAAAATGCTCAATTTCGTTATTCATTTTTTTTGGAAATGATAAATTCTAAATTTCTAAAACAGAGATAAAACATTACAGAGGGAGTTGGGGAAGAACAAGAAGGTTCATTCATGTATGTACACTTTGAACAATGCGACTTAAGGCTTCATTGTTGTAAGAAAAAAAGGACAATCATATGCTGAAACATTTGCGTGTCAAGCGGCAGATAACGCTCCTAGTACCCTTATCTACCTGCAATTGCAATTTGCAATGCATTAAAACTTTGAAATCATCAACTTCTGAATTCATAAACAACAATAAACCATCTATAAGGAGATAGATTTCGGCTTTGTAGCTAGCAAGAAATCTTACAAAATCAAAATTATTTTGGAAACTTCCTAGTCATGTTTTCGAGCCGCAAAGGATCAGATCTAGACTTGTACACACAAAAACTGACCGTAGTTAAGCGACCTCAGATTGTAATGATCAAGGACACGACCAAAAATTACTCCTGCCATGTCCCACAAATTGCAGCTACAACACGAACCTGAACCAACATAGTTTTAGAAGGTCAGAAAATATTAGTTATTAAGTGAGAGAGGCAGGGGGCAGAGATACGTGCCTTTTTATTTCAAGGAAGGAGCATATGGTGCTGGGCATGGAGAGATGGCTGTATCGGGCAACTGATTTAAAAGATCAACTGTTGTCGTAAGGCATGCAACTAGTATTTTCTTCTCCAGTTGGACAAGCCGGGTTGCAACTCGCTTCCTAGGACTCAAACTAGGATCTGCCAACTGTTGATTGGGAATTCTATCAATGTCATGTCATGCAGGAAAACCAAACAAAAAAATGTGTTTGATCTGTAGCGATCACAAAGTCTAAAGACATACCAATGCATCATCTTCTTTCGGAGTAGTAGGGTAGCCAGATAACCGTCTCATGAAGTAATTAGCAAGCTGATCTAGTACTGCTCTTTCCATACAAGGGCTCATCTACAAAAGAGCTTGAGAGTTAAACCTTTACAAGTGTGTCAACAACTTTCTATGTAGCAGTAACATTGGAGGCCTCACATGTAGGGACTGAACATTTGATGCAATCAAGGAAATATCAAAGATTACTTAGAAAAAAGTTTTGCCAGGTCACTCATCCTCTACCTACCGGACAAACTGGACCTTGGGATGAAATTACTGACTGCATTTCAGAAGGATCAGACATGTAACCCAACCGCAGGTAGGGAAGCATGTCTTGAACAGCTTCTCTTTCTTTTCCCACACGAACCTGAGATGGATGCAAAACCAAAATCAGACAGAACATCTCAAAGTAGACTTGTTGCCATGGGAAAGTCATACCTGAAATACTTGTTGGGATAATTTTCCGTTCCTTTGAGCAACCATTCTCTTGTCCTGGTATTGAGGATCCTCAGTGTTCAACGCTGCCTTGAATGTGTATGACGCATAAAACATGCAAACAGTGAGGAATTACATGAACACTACACTAGTGTTTACAGTAACGCAACAAAGTTTTGTAATTACCTCAACTATTACTCTATCATAAGGGTTATCCTCATCAACAAATCCATAGTTCAGAAGCAATTTCGCATTTGGTTGTGGCCCACACCTTCAAATAAAGGAGGAAATGCAAAAGTATGAAAAATAGATCAGAATGAAAAAGCTAGCTGTAGGAAGCAATTTGGCTTACAGACGCACCAGACAACTATAGGATCCCCGGCCTTATATGGCCTATCTACCACGAGTTCAACAGCACCATCAACAGCAGTAAGCATTGCCTTGCAGTTGGAACAATAGGCCAACAAGGGAGGACCAAGAGGAACCAAAGCAAACCGACGAGCCAAACCGACATTCTGAGTACAAGAAGAAGCATAACAATCTAAATTAGAAGAAGCAACAAGCACCACCTGACTACTTGCTTAAATGATGAGCTGCAAGCTAAACTTTAGATTCAGCGATAGAGTAATAGAGGTAAGACCATATTATTATATTTTACTCTAACTATTCTTTCAAATACAGAAAGACATTCAAGTTGTGAAAAGTAAACCCCAAAAGAATGAAAATTACTTGTAAATGCACCACACATGACTGAATGGCAACAAATGCCTGTTTGAAAATCTCAAATGAAAAAGCTTCAGTTGGTATGTCAAATGGGTATTGCTGCAAAACACAAATAAAATGGTGTAAGTCCGAGGCCGATGTTTAGCATTCCATATATTAAAATGACAAGAAGAAGCCGAAATCGTAGGTAGCCAAACACCTGAAACAAAGATCCAGCCATGAACCAGACAGTGTCAAGCTCATTGTATTCTCTTTTGATCCCTTCAGCCCTCTCAAGAACTTCGGCCTGAACCATGTTAAAGAAGTTAACCACTAAGAACCCACTATACTAGTTCATCACACGTCCGGCATATACTAACGCAATACCTTGGTAGGACTACCAGTTAGGTAATCTAACTCAGCCTCTGACCACAGCAAAGGGGATTCCGCATCTAACTGACCTCTTCCTCTTTGACGATCAAGTTCTCTTATATAGGGATACCATACTGATTTCTTTCCTTGTTTCTTCTCATACATCAAATACAAAGCTAGACAAGCCAGTTCGGATAATTTGTTCGTCGTCAACAGTTCAGCTGTGTGATAAAGAGAGTTTATATGGCTTCAGACAAGAATCAAAACACCCGTAATCCCACCCTTATCTAAGAGAAATCACAAAGTCTAATCCAAATATTATAGTGCATAACTGATGAAGTAGCTTTATGGAATAGGAAACATAATAGAGAATGTCTCATACCAATAGTCTCGTTTCCCAAAACTCTTTCCAGAGTAACCACCAGAGAATCAGGAACTGAAAACGCCACATCACCCTTCTGTAAAAGACAGGTAATTAGGAAAAATTTACCATCAAAACCCGGAAATTGATACTTGGAATACCCTATGGAACTGTGTATAAGCAAATAAAACTGTTGAAATGCTAAGTCAACCACCTGAAGATCCTCACTAGCAGCAACATAATGTATAGGTTTATGCTTCTGATCATGAGCTGGTCTCTCCTTGAGAATAACCTTGCAAGGTGGCAACCCATTCTTATCCATCCAAAACTTCAAATCCTCGGAGTCATCTCCTTCCTTCTTGCTCGATACTTTGCTCTGCCTCTCGTCTTCCTTTGGTGAACCGCTCGCGACTAAAGTATCTGAGCTCGAAACGCACAAGCTTCTTAGATGAACCGATCGCGATGAAGAGATCAATTTATTGTTCCTCCACCGAGGAAGTGAAGAAACCCTAGAAAGTGGGAAAGAACGAATTGGAAGAGAGACGCATTTCGTATGGAAACATGTGATAACCCCTTCCATCGGAATTATCAATTCCAAAATTCCGATTATGTCGAAACGTAAAGATTCTCCGGCGACGATTCTGAGGATTTTGCTCCGTTCTTCTTTTGCGTTTTCTCAGATTATTTTTTTCATTGAGGATAAGAGAGGGAAATGGAGAAATCAGGTTGAAAACGAAATGGGGAAGATGCGACATAAAAAATGAGTAAAGAAATAAAAATCTACGTGGCGCTTAGCGAGAATGGGCCTGAAACTAGCCCACCACAACAAGGAGTCTATCAGATTCCCCAAACGACACGCAGTTAAAAACGAGTTTGATACGACGCCGTTGAGACTTCTCTAACCCTTGCAAATGATAAAACGCTCGCGTAAGTTAGCACGAGAGATACACGCGCAAGGGGAAAATTTTTTAAGTAAAAGGGAAATAAAAGATTTGAGGGTCCATAATGGTCTTCTCTACTTGTTGGCAATTGTGACAAAAATATGAAACTTTTTAAACCAACAAAAATGAACAAAGAAATCAAAAGTAACATTCTCAAGATTCACACTACGGTTGTCTTTGAGCCAAGTTTTGTTGGTGCTTCTCGACTTTCGCTGTTTACATGGAGAACTTCTGAGGAACAGTATCGAAATCGTCTCCAAAGTCGTACCTTTGTCTTTCCCTTCCTACCTGAAAAAAAGTAGTCAAACGGCTTAGTCAGAGAAACATGGGTTTCCAGGACAGAAGACTAATGGAATATGGTATTAAATTACCTTTCCCAAGTATAAAGGGTCACATGATAAGCTCTCATCCATGGCTAAGAGATTCTTCGACAGACCAATAGTCCTGAAATTTTTATCAAAACACATAACTTGTTTGATGCTACTACTTTCCTTTGGCAAAACAGTCATCTCCATATCAACTTGATTCCAAGTGCTAATTATGCACTCCTTATTACGAGTTTCAACATTCAAGCAATGTTTCCCAAAAAAAAACCATATCAAAACACTTAGTTCTGTAGACATACCTTTGTATAACAGAATCCATGATCTCAATCATCTCACTAGATTTGTACTGCTCAGGGTCCTCCAAGAATCTGACCATCCCGTCTTTCTGGTTGATAAGGGCATGTATCTGACCATCCTGGATCTGCAGGTTTGTAAAGAAAAAAATGATATTGTCCAACATACCAGTTAAACTAATAAAGCTAGCTTCCAAAAATCAAGTGTGGGACACAATACCATCTGAAGCACATGCATTTCCGCCTCCTTAGCATTACCAAGTTGGACCATGTTGGCTATATCTTGAAGCGACAGGGTCAAGTACTTCTGTGTCAATCTCAGAATGTTACGCTTGTAAAGGGATGACACTGCTTGCTTAACTAATCCAAGGTTCTTATCCTGAAAGAGCATTTCGCCCAAGTTATGGAAGGGGATGAATATTTAATATTGGTACAGAAACTATGGTAAATGTTTAGAGGCAATTTACCTCTTCAAATTCTGCATTCCTGGCCACAACCAATGCCTCTAGTTCACCAATCTTCCCGTCGTTGTAACAATTACCCAGTTCAATGTAAGGCTGAGAAAAGGGTGAACGATAAAATCATAAGCCTGAAAATAGATTTAGCTGGTATGGAGTACAAAACAACTGAAATCTTTGGACTGAAGTGAAAAAGGGACCAGACTCCATTCAAACATGAAAAATACAACTAATGATCGGGTTCAAACTTACTCCGGTATAGTTCTTGAAGCTCCTCTGTGCTGCTGTAGAAGCACACTTGGGGAGAGTGTTAGTAAACTGCACAAGTAAAATCAAACAAGATTATAAGAAAAACATCATAAGATTAACCAATGCTTGAAATTAAAATCAGACACAGGATGTAATTGTGAAACCAACATTTCTCAAAAACATACAGTTGATTCAGACTCGTGCAATATGCTCCCATGACCGAAAACTAGATAAACAAAGAAAGTAAAATATAAAGAACACAGCCTTACCTGCCCATTGTGAATGAGAGACACCAATATGTACTTTTTGTACGCCTCAAGAGCTATGGCATTGACTTGATGCATAGGAGCAGTCACAACCTGATACAAGTACTTAGGTTGAGTTAAAACTAAAACGAAAGTCCTTAATGTATAAAAAGCACGTAAGAAAAAATAAAAATGCCTTACATTGTAAAGAAGCTCTAATGCTTTCTGAAATCTCTTCAGTCCAATACAAATCATTCCCCTATCAAAAGTCCAGGTAATCAAGGACCAGAATAAGAAAATACTATAAAACAAACCCAACAGGGATGGATTTAATGTGTTTACACATCTATTGATCAAAGGAAAAAAACAGATAGCAATGAGGAAAAATTGCTTACCCATAATAGCTATAGAGAAAAAAGTCTCTTGGCTGGTCAATCTCCACGATATCATCACTAAGAATGGAGAAACCAGATTTGTACGATTTCGCCTGCAAACAGAGTTGAAGAACATCTGGATGCAATGCAGTCAAACGCTTGGAGGAGACCTGAAGCTTCTGAACAGCGTTTAACAGTGGCCCTACTCCTCGCAACGGATCTCCCAGTGCTATAACATGGTCTTTCAATATCTTACAAAGAGATACAACTGCAAAATCAATATAATAACATCATCCATCTCCCCAAAGAAAAAAGAAAAGAAAACACATTAAGACAAGATAAGCTCTCATTAAGTGTCAGTAAATTACATTTATAGCTCGCCAAACGAATCTGCCCAGCATCACAAGAATTGATGAACCGTGCAATTATCGGTATCTCATAAGCAGCTTTCTCCTTCGACACTGGACCACAGGTAAGAACCTCACTGTAACAATCAAACCATACAAAAAACTCAAAGATCAGAAATCGAATAACATAGACAATTCTCCTTGTTAAACTTCGACCTAATCACACACATCAAGTTCCAATAACCAAAATCATCAATCAGCCTCAAAGTATACACAAACTAGTAACAAAAACCTAATCTACCAATAGGTTAAAACTCACAGGAAATACAGGTAACCGAGAGAGTGCTTCGAGGCGTCGAGCTGGTCAAGAGTAGAGAAATTAACACCTGGTTCGGCTCGGAGCGAGTCTTGAGCTCCTCTCAAAAGATCGTGAAGTGCAGATAAATCCTCTGGACTCCCCGATAAACCTTGGATTGACGTTATCACAGCCTCCACCGAGTTCACAGCTCCGATCATCTTCGATACTAAGACGAAAACACAAAAACCCTAATCGATCGCCCTTTTTCTCCCTCTCAAAATCTTTTGCTAAACTGTTTGTTTAATTATCTCTGGATCTTCTCCATAAAAATACATGCTCTCATAATATATATACGAACCCTCCGAACGGTTAAGAGTCTAATACATTACTCTAGAATAATAAACCAATATCTAACCGGCTTTTAAACCAAATATTCCCGGTTCGAAATGTACCAGATGGTAATTGTCGGTTTAGCCAGACCAATTTCGGGGATGGCCTTTTATCATTCGTCTTTCCAGAGAAAGAACGAGATTGCGATCACAGAGTGTCAAAGCAATCTGCTTTTTCTCCTCTCAGATTCAAAGGTTCTCTTTGAAGCTTCGTAGGTGGTTATACTTTGATGGCGGATTATCATTTCGTGTATAAGGACATTGAAGGAGCGTCAACTCAATGGGATGATATCCAGCGGAAATTGGGGAATCTACCGGAGAAGGCTCCGGCTTTCAAACCTCCGGCGTATACTCCGGCGGAAGACGAGTCTTCAGCTCCTAAGGATCAGGCATGGTTTGATAAGAAGACAGAGGAGGAGCTTGAGGATCTTGAGGACGACAAAGATCTCGACGATGATCGCTTTCTCGAAGAATACAGGTTCGTAGATCGAATCGAACATTCTGATTTTTGTATTTACAATCTTAACTTTCCCTGGAGAATCCTTGCCTTGGTGGATTGTGAATTCAATTTTCTCGGATCTGTTGCCATGTAGCTAGGGAATGCAATTATCAAGCTCTGGTTTTTCTCGATTCGTTTGTGTTTTGGATATGAATGCAATTGAGGGTAGTATCTTATTTGAGATGTTGATGAATAGGCTAAACATAATTGTGCAACACACTTCATGATTCACAGGCACTAATGTGTTTTGATGCTTTCATAGGAAGAAGAGGTTGTCTGAGCTAAGAGAGGCTGCTAAAGTTAAAAGATATGGAACAGTGACTCCCATCTCGGGCTCTGATTTCGTGAGGGAGGTTACGCAAGCTTCTGCTGAAGATTGGGTTGTTGTATGTCTCTATAAAGATGGGTATGTTTTTTCAAGTATTCGTGAACTCTTGTTGAGCCATTCTTTACTACATGCTTGAAACACTATTAACTCATGTTTATTTCTTGTTGTTCTCTGATAGTGTTGCAGAATGTAGTTTGCTATTGGGTTGTCTAGACGAATTGGGTAGTAGATACCCAGCAACAAAGTTCGTTAAGATAATATCTACTGATTGTATTCCGAACTACCCTGATTGCAATCTTCCTACCTTGCTGGTGTACCACCATGGCGCCATCAAAGGAACTCATGTAGGCTTAAAGAGCTTTGGCCGTAGGTGCACCCCAGAGAGTAAGTTTGAATGAACCCTTGTTTGTCTGATGTAATCTGTGCTTATTTGTGTTTGATGATTATGTCATGTCTCATCTCTAGCCTTTGTCTGATCTGAGACCTGATGTGACCACATTGGCGATTGTATCATGCTTTGAGCAGATTGGTCTTAGGCACATGTCTAACATACTTGCAACTGATTTGGTTTTTCAGGTGTAGCCTTACTTCTGTGTCAATCAGAGCCAGTTCTTAACGATGGCAAAGGAGGAGACGATGACTCCTCGAGGGAAGCTGTGATGGCTGGAGTTCGAAGACAGTTCATAGAACGAGTGGTGAAGGACCACGAAGATAAGGATAACGATGATGGTGGTTACAATAGTGATTAGAACTTCAAAGCTTCTCTGTTTATCTCTGTTGGTTATTGCTTGTTGAGTTGGTGACTGGTAAACAAAAGTGCTGACTTCTTGTGTGATGTAATGTTTTTTAAACATTTTGTAACTTTTGTTCTTTTGAAAGAGACAGGAACTTCATGTTGTTTTTTGATATCCAGGTATCACATGCCGAATTTTAGTGCTGGATCTAAGCCTGTGAATCCATGTAAGTTTAGAATAGTCTTTGTTTTGGACAAAGTAATAATCAAATTTGGAGAATCTCAAATCAACTGAGATGTTTTAGTTTTCATTCATGTGCAACTCGAACTACTTCACAGTTCACAAATATACTGCAGATACCAAACCCAAGAACTATAAACATCCCCAACACAATAGAAGCACACTACCTTCAAAATGAAGCTCCCTTTCTCAAAACTTCTTTATATACATACATAAACAACACTAATTCTGAGTCTGAGTTCTTCCACAAATTGTCTCTCTGGTCACAAGTCGTATTCCCCTCACCCACATCTCTGCACACACCAACCCACCTTCACACACAAAATGAACCTCCTTGTTTTCCGTAGTCACTACCCGGAAAATCCCTTCCTCCTCCGCTCCATCGCCTTTCCCCTTACGGTTCTTCCTGAACCGCTGGCTCATCCCGATCTCTACTTCCTTGCACACCACAGTCCTCTTCCGTGACTTTCCCCAACTTAGTACTCCACTTGATTCCAACATTCTCAATCCTTTCCCATGCTTCTTTCCTTTCCCTCCCTTGGTGTGTTTCATCACACTGCTTCCTTCTATCACAAACCTCCGAGACAACTCATTACGGATCACCTTCTCCGCATCACCAGTCGCGAGATCCAGCAGCTTTTCCCCTCTTCCGTTCTTAGCATTGCAGTTTGCGCCACAGGAGATTAGGTATTCACACATATGTCCATGGCCCTCTCTGGCTGCAAGCATGAGCGGAGTGTAGCCATCTCCATCCGGGATGTCTAGACTGTATCCTTTTCCACTCAAAAGCTTCACTGCTTTGACGTCTCCACGCCGTGCAGCACAGTGTAAAGCATAAAACCCGCCTGCCATGTTTCTGCTGTCCTTCTCGAGAGCAAACTCGAGCATCACCTTCTCTATCACGTCACGGTTACCGTTCTGTTCAGACAGAGAGACTACCGTGTCGCCAGAGTTGTTATACAGCTTCACGTCTGCGCCTGCGTAGACTAAGACTCTAAATGCTTCAACGTGGCCATTCATGGCCGCTAGCATTGCAGCCGAAAAGCCTTCCTCATCTTGATAGTCTAGGTAGATGTCTTGAGCTTTTACAAGCGCTTTAAGCGCCTCAGCATCTCCTGCTTGAGCCCCATATAGCAAAGGCGAGAATACTGAAGCGTTGCTTGAATGTGGAACAACACCGAACCGGATCAGCTCAAGAATTACTCGCTCTAATCCAAGAGACCACTTGTTTGACTCAGCGATCGAAACAGCAGAATGACCAAACTTGTTCACTAAACCGAAATCAGCACCATCAAGGGCGAGAACCTTGACGCACTCTGGATGTTTGTGTTTTATTGAGATCAACAGGGCTGTGTTCCCTACATCATTCTTCGAGTTTATATCGCAGCCAAAGCCAACGAGTTGTTGTATGATCTCCACTGATCCGTCACGTGCAGCAATATGAATCGGTCTGAGTTCAATGCCTCGTGAAGTTTTGATAGGAGCTTCTGGATCGGCGCCACAGTCAAGGAGGACACTGACGGCTGCCTTGTTGCCACAGAGGACAGCATGGTGTAGAAGAGTCCGACCGTTGTGAAGAGCGTTTGGAGACTGGAGTTTGAGCAACAAACGCAAAATGTCGCCACTAGTTTCAAAGTATTCTACAGCACACCAGGTTAAAGGATAGGGCTCAGCCACTCCAGCTCCCACCCGAAACTCTTCTCCAGTGTTAGTATCCCATGACCATGCTCCAAGCCTCACCATGATATCTGTCTTGACGCCAGCCTGTGCATATCATTGAAAGAAAAGCTTTGATGTCTTAGATACATACTCTCTCCTTGCAGGGAACAAGTTTTCAATTTTGCAGAGCCAAAATTACCTGTAGTAGGACGCGGACAGCAGAGACTTGCCTATTGACAATGGCAGCAACAAGAGCTGTACAGTCTACATTTGTGTAAAGAGAAGGTTTCGAAGATTGAAGAAGAAGCCTATCGGTTGAATTAGCATCTACACCACACTGTAATGAAGCAAAAACATGAAGAATTATCTACTGTAAGATGGCTATTGAACAATTCTAACCGGTCACTTTTAAAACCACAAGAAATGAAGAACTTACTTTGAGCAAGGTCCCTACGACGTCCACAAAACCCCTGCAACAAGCAGTGGCGAGAGCATGCACAGCAACCTGAGGCCGAATAAGATCAGTTCCCATAAGCAGCTCAACGAACCTCGAGCGTCCGTGACAGCTCGCCCCTACTAGAGCTTCTTCACAAGCGGGCTGAGAAGCACCAGCTTTGAGTAGAATCTCAAAGACATCGAAATGACCTTCCCTTACAGCAACAGTTGTTGCAAATCCCCTGAAGAGCTTCTGGTTCACATCAGCTCCAATGTTCTGTGAGATGATATTACAGGAAAAGTCAGATCAGTGTTATAAAATTAGAAAATATTTTCTTAAGCTACTACACTGCTAAGTGCGAAGGACACCACGTGAGGTGAAAATCCAGAGGCAGAAGAAGACAAAAGAAACTGTGTATAATAGTAAAGTTGTACAATAATGCAAAGTGAATAATTGAAAATGGATCTACATGAACATTAGGGAACAACCCTGACACAGAGGAGCATGGCTTAAAAGGAAAGATGGAAGTATGCAAATATAGTATTCGTCTACTATAGATGCAGCCAATGACAAGTGACAACACCTAATGGGGCGGGGCCTCAGGTTCTGTTTCACAAACAAGTTACATGGTGTTATATCAACACTTCTTGTCGTACTAAATATTCATAAGTTCCTTTCAGGAAAACAAGAGAGAATCAAATCAAATCATTCAATTATCACTGCAAACCAATAGTGACATTTTGGCACTGTTGTGTCTCAAAATATCCCTCAACGAAGACCAATCCAAATGCACATGTTTTTTTCCCAGATCTTAGCCTAATATAACTAACGCTGTTGATTTCAAATCTAATCGCAAATCCATCATTAGCATATATGGTCTAGCAAAGGCTAATGAGAATCTCAATAAAAGTAAATCTGTGACGATGCAAGCAAAAGAAAAAGTTGTGTGACTGACTTCAAAATTGGAAAATAATCCCCGCCTGACATGCAAATTTGACTCGCTAAAAGATGTAATTTATTAGTATAACATTTTTGGCAGCTTGGAA
>Ga0041060_1000079_pt1 | contig 11689 bp, 10 predicted proteins | sample AraColnosormetaG_2_FD_53326 | JGI IMG/M metagenome (GOLD analysis project Ga0041060, IMG submission 53326) | Arabidopsis roots microbial communities from Chapel Hill, North Carolina, USA - Col Cl nosort | ecosystem: Host-associated > Plants > Roots > Unclassified | place: USA: Chapel Hill, North... | reverse complement strand
ATATAGTATCTTTTAAAACTGTTAGACTGATTTGTATTATGCATTTTCTTTTTGATCAAACAGATTGTATTATGCATGTTTTTTGTAGTTTTAATTGGTAAATTCGTATGGTTGTGATAGTAAATGTACTGAAGTATTTTAGTTGGAAACCTTAAATAAAGGTGAAGAAAAGATTTCGTGATTTACGCAAACGAATAAATTGATGGGCATTGTCAGCTGGTGGCCTATCACCATCGCCTAATTAAAGGTATATATTTACTATTGAGGATGTGTTACCACTTTACCAGTTACCCATTATTGTGATCAGATTCAATAATCCATTAAAGGTTTTGGTCAGAGTAATAACATTTTCCAATATAGTGTTTGACTGTTTTCTTTGTGGCTTGTGAGTTACATATGTTGTCAATGGATACTATATTTTTACAAACGTATACTAGCTAGTGCCATCATATATCCAACGAATTTGATGATATTCAACTATGCAAAGTTCCTTGTATTTTGGAACAAGTTCGTATTATCAACAAACCTACAGTGTATGATTAAATTAGAGCACTTTGTTTTCATTTTTAAATAGAATGCACTAGATTGCATATTGAAACTCATTAGTGTTGTAAAACTCGATGTGTTTTAGGCTCCTTCCTTTATTGGTTCAGGCAAACCGCCAAAAAACGGCACTGGTTTTGGGTGACATGGCCTTGAAACGGCACAAAGTTCCCTTCTCCTATCAATAGACGCTCACATAAACCATTTTCGTATTTATCTGGAAACAATATTAGACCGTCAGATCAAAGATTAATGGGTCACACCTCATCTCAACGTTCCAGACTGTTGCAACTACGTGCACCAGACCACAGCGGAATTCTCACCCTTCTCCTCTGTTTGTCTATAAAATGAGAATCAACCGTTTATTCTGTCCATTCCCTCCATTTTCTTGTTCTCGAAAATCTTCACGCGACTCCATTGAAAGAAGAAGAATCCTATAATCAGGACAGAAAATTAGGGTTTCGATGACGATGAAGTGGGGTCACAGTTGCAGGAGATGTAAGCAGATCAATGTCGTGACTGATCACGTTACGAGGAGGACACGATGCTTCGGGTGTGGTCTTGAATTTAAATATCGCCCGATCGGAGATCTTTCCCCTGTAGCAGAGAACGATACTGTTCGTCTCCCTGATCCGACGAACACACTTTTAAGCAATACTGATCTCTCCATTGTCACCACCGAGCACAAGAATGGTTCTTTCGATGATTCCTTGTCCCTTAATCTTGGAAATTCGTCAAAACCTCGCTTGGATCCAGTCTCTATAGCCACCGCCAAGCTGATGAATGGGTCCTCCAATGATTTCTTGTCCCTTGGAACTTCACAGAATTCAGAGACGATTACTGCTTCTTCCGATGAATTCTTGTTCTCTGATCTTGGACATTTGCAGAAATTTAGCTTCGATCCCCTCTCAATGGCCTCCACCAAGCCGAATAAAGCTCTGTCCATCGTCTCCATCGAAGCTATTTCCAATGGGTACCGTTTTTTCTTTTCTTAGTAGACAAGAAGCTTCTTTTTCAAAGAAGTTTTTTAAATATCGCTTCATCCATTATTACAGGTTGAAACTTCCTGCGACAATCAAGGTAATTAAGCCTTTCGTTCGTCTCTGGAGGTATAGTTAGTAACTTAGTATACACAGATAAGTTTGAATTGGTGTGTTTCTTGATCTGCAGGGTCAGGCTAATGAGATCTTTAAGGTAGTGGAGAGTTATGCCAGAGGAAAGGAACGAAACGTCCTTTTTGCTGCTTGTATCTACATTGCTTGTCGAGACAATGATATGACTCGGACTATGCGTGGTATATATATTTGAAACCTGAAAGATTCTTGTTCCTTTCTTGGTGTAGCTTCTGCCATTGTAGCTGAATCAGCTTTTTCAAAACCATTTGTGTAGAAATATCTAGATTTGCCAATAAAGCCTCAATTTCGGATATTAGTGAGACAGTTGGGTTCATAGCTGAGAAACTGGAGATCAACAAAAATTGGTATATGAGTATCGAAACTGCGAACTTTATAGTGAGTTTGTGCATTAAGCTTTTGTTGCATTGAACAAATAGTCAGTAGCTCTAGTTTACTGACATTGTATTCATCTGCAGAAGCGGTTTTGTTCTATATTTAGATTGGATAAAGAAGCAGTTGAAGCTGCTCTAGAAGCTGCGGAAAGTTATGATTATATGACTAATGGGTAACTTACATTATCTGAGCAGTTCCTGGAATTTAGTGGATGAGTAAGCTCTAAGCAGATGTATGATGCAGCAGACTTAAAACCCATATATTTCTACTTATTGCAGTTGCAGCCGTAGGGCTCCTGTATCAGTTGCAGCAGGAATCGTATATGTCATTGCTCGACTTTCTTATGAGAAGCATCTGCTCAAAGGTCACATTTAAATCTCAATCTATATAGCAGCCCTTAAAGCAAAGTCTGATCAGCTCTTCTCTTTCTCTAACATATTGACACATAATGAGTTGCAGGTCTAATAGAAGCCACTGGAGTTGCAGAAAACACGATAAAAGGAACATACGGGGACTTGTATCCAAATCTGCCAACAATAGTACCCACGTGGTTTGCCAATGCAAATGACCTGAAAAACCTTGGAGCTCCTTAGATCTTTATGTGCGAGGATACAAACAATCTCACTCAAAGAAGCTTTCGTCTTTCCCTTTTTCTTTTTTCCTGAGCCCTTATAAGATTCTTCCTAGAACCCTTTACACATAATACCTCATGAATACGCATCATCAAAGTTACTCCAAGTGTATGTAAACTCTCAGTTTGATTCGACTTTTTCAAAAGAATACAAGATCATTCCGGTTTTTTGTTACATTTTATGATAAGACAGGGAGGTCTATAGAACTGAAGGAAAAGAAACTGGCACGGCCCTGAGCGATATGACAGAATGTTAATGGTGCAGCTATGCGCTTTTGCAGGACTTTAATATCTTCTTTGCTTGGTGGAGAGTCCCTGTTAAAGAATATGAGTATATTTAGTAAGACGCATAGTGAAAAACTTGCATTCATAGTCGAACTTCAAACTAACAAAAACGCTTACCCCGAGAAGCAAGCCACAAAGCTTGGTTCACCAGGAGAAGACTTCTTGAACCGGCTGTTTGGTAGATACACGTCAAACACCGCTTTTGCATCACAAATCTGCATATCTCCCAAGAGTTTAGTTACAGTATCATTGTCTGCAGGACATTCACCAGCACAAGCTGACTCTTCTTCACCATTCGGTCTTGCAGCATCCTTTAACGTCCAAGAAACTCCATGCCTACCTAGGATGTAACCTAGACCCTTCAAGTATCTATAAACCTCGTAGTTTTCCCAAGAGCAACCGCTTTTCTCCTCTGCAATTTTCTCATACAAGTCCTTCAATGGGATCACTATGTCATCCTCATTACCTAAGATCTGTAACTCTCCAATTTCACTCAAATACCTGCAAAGGGAAGAAGAATAAACGAAAAAGGAAGAGACTTTCATCAGATCTTTGGTAAAGACTGATCTAAAAAACTTGTAAAATATTTAGTTTGCCACATACAGAGCCTCTTCTATGAAGCAATATGTCTTTCCACTACGAATGATTCCAGTTGTCGTCCAAAGTTTTCCCCTTTTAACCTCAACTTCCGCCATTCCTAGTTCAGTAATCCAACGAGCCTTGGAAGATCCTACTCTACATTTTGCAAACACAAAAAACAAAAAGAGAAACTGAGTCTAAGATTAGTTGACTTAGCAGTTTATGATTTGGGCAAAAGTAAATCTAAATTCACCTGAACTGTAACTTGGGCACTGAACCACCAGAATGAAACTCTTCGTCATCATCGTTTGGAAAACCACCTTCGTTTTCGCTCGAAGAAGAAGCTTCCCAGTCTTTTTCCTCCATAAGCTTAAAGTATGAGATGTTCAAGGAGGCAATTCGTCGAACAGTTGGTGTACAGCTAAATAGGTCGTGCCGTGTCGTGTGTCTTCTTTCTCTTTTCCTTTGGTTTTGAATTTTATTGTACCGAATCGACAAATAAGGAATCAAGACCCGAACCAATTAAACCGGTTTGAGTAAGTGGAGAAAAAAACTGATTTTAAAATGTTCGAATCCTAAACCCTTGACATTCTTCTGCTGAGTTCTCCTGAAGCTCAAACTCTCAATAAGTATGGCGAACGACCAGGAGATGAGTGGATGGACTGATCTTCTCCATTCTTCGACTAAGCTTCTGGAGCAAGCGGCTCCTTCTTCTCAGTTTCCTCCTCTTCAGGTCCTTCTACTAACCACCACTCTTTTCGATTTCGAACCTCCGTTTGTCTGTTGGCTTCTATTATCACGATGAGCTTGATTCGTAATGATATATCCGTGGTTTATAGAGGAATTTGGATCAATTGGAAGCATTGTCGAGGAAACTCAAAGCTAAAACCCTAAGAAACGAAGCTCCTTCACAGTCTATTGCTGCCACTAGGTACTACAACTTCGATTTTCTCTTTCTTTACCTAGGTCTTGCGTTTTAGTGAGTCCCCGAGAATTCAATATTGGTCACTCAATTTAGCCATTAAAGAGTATTGGAGTGCGAGATTGAAGGTAGGTCCGACGAGCTTAACATCGTAGAATCCTCTGGTCGATAGTTTGATTCTGGTGTCTTCATTTTTGCTTGGATACGCAGACTACTTGCACGGGAGGGAATCAATGCAGATCAATTATCTCGTGATCTTAAGTCATTTGAGTTGAAGGTGAGCATTTTCTCTATTTCCTATCTATATCTACTAGCTTATGTTGCTCTTCTGTTCTTTGGATAATTTGACATTTTATCTGTGTACTGAATTACCTTTGCCTAAGTTTTTCTTTTGGATTGTTAATAGACGACTTTTGAAGATGTATTCCCTGCGGAGACAACAAGTGTTGAAGAATACCTGCAACAGGTTTTCTATATCTAAATGCTCTTCGAGAATTCCCTTTTCTTTGATTACACTACAGATTGTTCTATATGCATCTTCTTTGTCTTTAGGTTCATGAAATGGCAATGGTATCGGCTATACAGGAGGCCCAGAAAGATAATGTTCGAAGCTTTAACAACTACATGTTGAAAGTGTTGGAGGTCAGTATTGCGACTATCACAAATTGTTTTGACTTGATTTCCGTGTTAGTTTCATCTGTCACATCTTTTGCCTTTAGACAATGTTCTCCTGTTTGTAATGGTTTTAAAGTTTTTCCTCTCGTCTTTTGCTTCTTTTCATTATGCTATTACAGTCAAAGACTCGTAAATGTCTAAATGATAAGCATGAGACCGTAATTGTTAATTGGAGGAACATGTTCTTTATCCCTAGATATTTATGGCATTGTAGTTTGAAAATTCTTTGCGTAGAAAGTTAGAAGCTGGTTGAGTTGCTTATTGCTAATTAGAAGGATATGTTTTTTGAATTTATTCAGGTTCTTTCTCATATATACTTCAACGTGAAATCTGTTTATGGCAGGAGGACTGTATAAAAGAAAAACGTGACTTTCTTCACAGCCTTAGCAAAACTTCAATGTTACCTAAGACCAAGATGATCAATTCAAGTAGAGGCTCTCATGCTGGTTCACTAGTGCCTTTGAGTCCCCAAGTATCTTCAAAACCTGGAACGGAACTCGTGTCTATGACTAACAAACCCATTCATGAGAAAAAGGCATATGTCTATGCCGAGGTTGTGAAAAAACTAAACTCTGCAAGAGAACGAGGCTTGCCATTTAAAGTATGACCTTCGAAAACCTCCTTGTAAATTCTATAATATTGGTGCATTTGAATGTCGTCCTGCTTGATAGTTGTAGCTAAAAATTCTGCATCTTTTGTTACTGCTCTTAGAAGTGAAGCTAAACCTATAATATATATGTAAACCCTTCACCTTTTTATGATAAGTGCCTTTTGTTCAGCATTAATCTAACTAGTTGACCTTGTACTCATTTGTTTAACTCTGCTTCCTACTAATTTATTATTTGTGTGTTTGTATAGCTTGCAACATTGTTCAACGGTGCATATGAAAGTCTAGAAATTGATTTGACTCGTGGAAAATCAGTCAACATGCAAAAATTATGGCAGCTTATTCAGGTGATCTTTTGATTGGAAGATTCCTTTTCCTACCAGTGGCACCTTAAAAGTCTGTTCTTACATTTCCAAGGCTTTTAACAATTTATAAAACAGGGAATGACGGGTGAAGAGTCAGCAGTACAACATGGTGTTTCCAAGAGGATGGCCCTCGTGATAGGTGCAAGACGCCACTTGGAATGTGGGCATGGGAAACATATAATGGATACAATTCAAAGTCATCCTACACAAGTACTCGTTTCTACCTTGTATTAGTTTTGCTTGGAATTGCTATTTAAGGCATGTTACATGTGTCTTGATGCATCTTTTTAATTACTTTCTTAACTTCAAGGATGCTTTCTTGAAAATATGCCCTTGATCTTTCACTGAGTTCAAGTGCGTCAATAATCACAACATGTTTCTATCCTCTCCTTTGAATCTTTGTCTAGGCTGCTCTTGGTGGATCAGTTGGAAATTTGCAAAGAATTCGTGCTTTTCTTCGGGTGAGTGCCACAGATCTAATAAAGCTTAACACGAAGCATATATACACAGGAATATTATTTTGTGGCAATCATATACATTGGTTTGTTTGCATTTCTTGATTCTTTTTCAATACTGCGCAGATTCGTCTGAGAGATTATGGGAGTTTGGACTTTGATTCAGTTGATGCTCGTAGGCAGCCTCCAGTTGATACTACTTGGCAGCAGGTTTCACATATTTTCACTCACGCTTTAAATTTTCAGTTTGTCCTCAACAATCAAGTTGAACAGTAGAATTTTCTTATTGCTGTTCCCCCAAGTTTCTTAACGTAAGAGATTGATTAAATATACCTCTTTGATTACAGATATATTTTTGCTTGAGAACTGGTTATTATGAGGAAGCTAGAGAAATTGCCCAGTCATCTCGGTCATCTCAACAACAGTTTGCTCCTCTGGTATATTGTTTGGTCTTAATAACCCACATTAATGTTTTGGAGTTGCCTTTTTGATGTCCCTTTTTTTGGCAGCTTACAGAGTGGATTACAACAGGTGGTACTGTGGCTGCACAAACCGCTGCTACTGCTTCTGAGGAATGTGAGAAATTGTTAAGGATGGGTGATCGGTTTGGCCAAACAACATATGACAAGAAGAAGCTTCTACTCTACACTATCATATCTGGTTCCCGAAGACAAATTGATCGCATCATGAGAGATTTTTCGACCCTCTTTAACACAATAGAAGATTTTCTCTGGTTCAAACTATCATGTGTACGTGACGTAGCTGGTGGATCTTCATCTATGATCGTGAATGATGGGCTAGTGCCATACAGTTTGGATGATCTCCAGGCCTATCTTAATAAGTTTGAGCCATCTTACTACACTAAGAATGGGAAAGACCCTCTGGTATACCCATATGTTTTGCTTCTTAGCATTCAGTTACTACCGGCGATCATGCACATGTCCAACGAAGCTGGAGATGAAGGGTATAACATTGATGCTGTCCATGTAGCTATATCGCTAGTGGACCATTCCATTCTCTCTGAAGGATCTGGGACTGGGCGCAAACTAAGTGTGATGGATGCTAATGCCGAGGCATCTAGCATGATTAGGCAATATGGGTCGATGTATTTGCATCATGGTGATCTGCAAATGACGCTGGAATACTATGCACAAGCTGCTATTGCAGTAGGTGGGGGTCAACAGGCTTGGTCTGGAAGAAGTAATGTTGATCAACAAAGGCAAAGGAACTTGATGCTGAAGCAACTACTGACTGAGATTTTGTCACAAGAGGATGGTATTCACTTTCTGCTTGGTGCTAGAGGTTCCGGTGAAGAAGGCGAGCTTGGAAGATTTCTGCCTGATATAAAATTGAGGCAGCAGTTCTTGATCGAAGCTGCGCATCAATTTCAAGAAGCTGGATTATATGACAAAGTAAGTATCTTTTGTACTTTTTGATCATATACTAACTACTTTAAACATGCTTTAGTAAACTGTCCGTTGGTTCTTTGTTCAATTGGAGTGCTTTCACATATCAATCATTTATTTCTTTTACCATGTTTCAGTTTTTTTTACGGTTTGTTATTTAATGCAGTCAATAGAACTACAGAAGAGAGTTGGTGCGTTTTCGTCTGCCTTGGAAACGATAAACAAATGTCTATCTGAAGCCATTTGCTCCCTTGTCCGTGGAAGGCCAGATGGTGAAAGCCGAACAGAGGGGCTTGTTCTCTCGGGCAATGACATTCTCAATTCTTACAAATATCACCCTGATGTCAGGTAAATTGCATACTTCAATGGACTAACTCATTTACTTGTCTTAAGTTTTGTAGTTGTTGAATAGGGAGGTTCTCACTGGAAGTGTTATTCTTTTATACTACAGTGCCCAGGAAAGACATCTTGTTATGGAACAAGAAACAATACTAAGAGAGCTTGAGGCAATATTATCGATCCACAAGTTGGCCAGACTAAACAAACATCTAGATGCCATAAGAGAAGTCGCGAAACTTCCATTCCTTCATCTCGATCCAAGACAACCAGACACCACCTCGGATGAGTTCCAGAAAGCATCTTCTTACTTTCAGACTTGTGTCCCTGATTTACTTAAGGTTGCTCTGACCTGTTTGGATAACGTAGCTGACACTGATGGATCAATCAGGGGCATGAGATCTAAGGTATACTTTAACAATTTGCGCCATATATATGATCAGTAGAGATCATGATATGGATATTAATCATGAATTTGTTTTGCAGATTGCTGGGTTTCTTGCAAGCAACACACAGCGGAACTGGCCTCGAGATTTGTACGAGAAGATAGCTCGAAGCTTTTGAATCTAAGAAATTCGAATACTTGTCTAAAAAAGATCTTGTAAGAAGCTGTTAAACCCATTTTTGTTACTTAACCTCGAGGATCACTTTTTGTTTTTTCTTCTTTTGGGCTCAAACAGGCATGGTTAGCAAAAGCAAAATCTTAACATAGAGATAATCACACAAAATCCAAAGATCGTATGTTAGGTTCTAAAGCATTATAATCCAAAACAAAAGAAAACAAAAACATATACCAGTTTGACTCGTGAAGGCATTGACATTATAAAAGTTTTATAAGCTGATGATTCATTACCAATGTGTGCCTCATTGTTGGTACTAGCTTCAGTTGTTTCAAGCAGCAGCTGTATCAAATCTCCTCATCATGTCACAATGAGGCGTTTCACGAACAAATCCCCATTGTTTCCTCTGCATCTCATACCTACAATTCTGACTAAGTATAGACACATAATCTCTCTCAACTTGTTCTTCCAGCGTGTGTCGATCGTTGCTATCTCGTGGATAATCCTGCTCGAATTTAGACGATTTCACAAAGTAATTGACACCTTTCTGTGTAGTGAACTTGTACTGGTAAGGATAAGTTGCAGAGAGTTGGTAAACTGGTTGAGAAGAAGGCATGAAGTTGAGCAGAAGTATGAAGACAACAGGAAGAAGCTGGAGAAGTATACGAGCATTGAAACCTGCATCAGGTGCTTGATTGTTATTAGCTGTTCTCTGACGAGTAGCTCCGAAATTAAATGATCGGAATTGAGCAGTCGCAGGAGGCATTCCTCCACCACCGAATCCTCCTCCACCGAAGAAGCTTCGGAAAATCTCGTTGGGATCGAATTCGTCTTCGTAATAGTATCCACCATTGAATCCATTACTTCTAGCAGATCGACGTGGTTGATAGATTGGTTCATCGGAGCCACTTACATCGTATTTTTTCCTAGCTTCGTCATTGCTCAAGCATTGAAATGCCTTGGAGACGGATTTGAAAGCTTCTTCTGAACCAGGAGCTTGATTCTTATCTGGATGAACTTTCAATGAGAGTTTCCGGTAAGCTTTTCTCACATCATCCACTGAACAGTTGGATTCAAGACCTAAGATCTCGTAATAATCCTTTTTAGATTTTATCTTTCTCACGATTGAGATCTGTTCTTCAGTGTAGGACATCGAAGAAGACGATGACGTTGTTGACGATCCACGTTGACGTAAAGAAGGCCGATCTGAAGAATTGGAAGAATCCTTTGCTGCTGCAGATCCAGGCGATTTTGCAGATCCTGGTTCGTCTGATTTGTTGTTGTTAAGCTCAGATACGAGATCATCGATCGGGAGATTTGGATCAAGACGACGAGCTTTAGCCAGGAATTTCAAAGCGCGAGGTCGATCTCCAGCTTCCATAGCACTTTTGCAGATTTTCAAGCACTTCAACGCATCGTCTTTGTTTCCATCCATGTTCACCCTCACGAAATCAGAACAAGCGAGCCCTAGAAAACAAGAGATTGAGAGAAGAATCAGGAGGAGTGAAAACAGAGAGTGTAGAAGACGCAAATCTCAATCATGAGACTGTACGAAATTAGGGTTTCTGCTCACCGATCGGATTTCAGATTCGAAGAATTTACAAGATGACTAATGGGAAGGTAACAACAATTTTGTTGTTAGAGAGATAAGACACAATTCCGATTAAATCTGGGATTAGCGTACCAATGTCGGTACGACGTAAACGACAAATACTAGTTCCGGTTCTGGAAAATTGTTTGAGCAATTTGGTCTGGTTTTGTTCCGGTTACAAACTTGTTAATGCATATAATCAAACCGGTCCCGATTCGGTTCAGTAATTTATGGGAAATTGTTACAAATCGATTGTTGTGGAGAGATGAGGTCTTGACGAGCCCTAATGCATCTTTCAGATTCTAGGTCATTAGCAAAACTTTTGTCTTAAAGCTGTATAGTCTACACTCTGTTGGTAATTTGTATGATAAGTCATTAGGTAGTTTTAGGTTTCATCATTCCTTACCTACAAGATGCATTGAAGTAATTACTTAATATCAAGTGGGACTATTGAAGACCTAACCAACTTTCTTATGTACTATATTGTATCAAGAAGGCCCAAGATCAATAGTACACAAGCTTGAGAGTCTTTAAAGCTGTGAGTTGTTTACTCCATGTGCTCTTATCTTCTTCTCATTTTTTTTCCTTCTGCAATCATAATGTAGTGAAATGATCATAATCTGCTTAGAGAATTTAATGCCATGACTCAGATGAGAAGTAGAAAGATTGTTTCATCTTTCATTAGTTATTTTGCGCTAACATTTGATATCTTCATATTCATTTTCGAAATCCGCACATCTGGACAGAAATATGTATTATCTTATAAATGGTTATGAAATAGTTGTCAACGTAAAAGAATTGTTAGAATGCTACCTAAATAACGTTGTGCTTCTTGATTGTGTCAACTGTTAAACACTAACAAACAACTAATCACGATTGCGTTTTTTAAATTATGAATAGAGTGGTGAGGTTTTTTTTTTTGTTTGTGGGCTGGAAAACCCATAAAATTAAAAGGCTAGTTTCTATTCTTGTAATATTAAGACTTGGCTTATAGTTTTCCTTGTTGTTAAATAAAGACTTTTGCTCATGAGGAGACACTGGGTCAAACATGGGTGACAAGTGAAGCCAATGGGCAGCTAGGGATTCCCTATTAATATATTAAATGCATGTTTCTGACCATGGAGCCAACCTTTTATTACATTAATAATTTAAGTTCACATCATATAACGTCATATATGTATATGTTATACTCGGTTGATCAAAAAAAAAAAAGTATGTGTTATAAT
>Ga0041060_1000078_pt1 | contig 11719 bp, 14 predicted proteins | sample AraColnosormetaG_2_FD_53326 | JGI IMG/M metagenome (GOLD analysis project Ga0041060, IMG submission 53326) | Arabidopsis roots microbial communities from Chapel Hill, North Carolina, USA - Col Cl nosort | ecosystem: Host-associated > Plants > Roots > Unclassified | place: USA: Chapel Hill, North... | reverse complement strand
GCCGGTCCTAAGTTAAAATGAGTCTATCATAGAAGCCCATTTAGCCCAAACTAAACAACATTACAAATACAATAAAATAGAGACGGAAAACAAAAAAAAAAGAGAAGAGAGACAAGAAAAAAAACACACTCTATTTGAGAAAGTACTTGTGGGAATCGCGGCGAAAAGCAAAGAGAGAGAGAAGGAAGGAATCCATTAATGGCGGCTGCCACAGTTCTCGGTCGCTTATCACTGATACCAAATCTATCATCTAAACCAAAATTGAAATCTAACAGAAGAACAACTTCCACAAGTGTTTCTGTTCGTGCACAAGCTTCGTTCTCTGACCCTTTTGTACTTCAATTAGCTGAATCTCTCGAAGATTCTCTCTCAGCTTCTCCTTCTTCTTCTTTACCTCTTCAAAGAATCCGTGATTCTTCCGCTGAGACTCTTTTATCTACGCCATGGCCGTCACGAAAAGACGAACCTTTCCGATTCACCGATACATCTTTAATCCGATCTTCTCAAATCGAACCAATTTCGACCCAGCAACGAAATTCGGAAATTTTGGATAATCTGACGGAAACCCAGTTCACAAACGCTGTGATTATTGATGGGTTCGTGTCGAATTTGACGATTGGTCCATCGGATTTGCCCGATGGGGTTTACTTCGGGAAATATTCTGGTTTACCGGATGAGTTAACGAACCGGATTTCTGAGTTTATCGGGAATTTTGATTCTGGTGATTTGTTTTGGTCGATTAATGGTATGGGAGCACCGGATTTGATGGTGATTTATGTTCCTGAAGGATGTAAGGTCGAGAATCCGATTTATTTGAGGTACTTTTCTGGTGAAACTGGTGACCGGGAATCGAAACGGTTACCGGTATCGAATCCTAGGGTTTTTGTGTTAGTGGAGGAAGGAGGAGAGATTGGTATCGTTGAGGAATTTGTTGGTAAAGATGAAGAAGGGTTTTATTGGACGAATCCTGTTTTGGAAGTTGTTGTTCAAAAGAATGCGAAATTGAAGCATTCTTATTTGCAGAAAGAATCCATGGCTTCTGCTCATATCAAGTGGACTTTTGTCCGACAGGTTCAATCTTTGCTCATTCTCTTATTGTCTTTCCAGTAACTAATTGGCTTGGTATTAGTAGAATTCTTGAATTGTTGAATCAGTAGTTTAGCCTATTACTGTTTGGTAGTACTCTCTCGTGGCTTAGATTAGTGTTGGATGTTTTGATATCAATTTGAGTACGAAAGTAGGAATCTTATTGCTGTCTGAGGAGAGTGTCTTAGTTTAGTTTTGTTGCTGCTGATTGCTGAACTTGGAAAAGTTGTAATCTTTATGATTGAATTGTTGATGAGGATGAATAGTTTAGTTTCAGCCTCATGTGAGTTTTGATTTTGTCTTCTCCTCTTTGTAGTATAAAGGTTTATAGAATAGGATGTTTTGGTATGGCTTCGGAATGTTTTATGCTGAATTGTTCATGTGGTGAACTCTGTAGGAGGCAGAGAGTGAATATGAGCTTGTGGAAGTGAGTACTGGTGGGAAACTTGGGAGGCACAATGTTCATGTGCAGCAGCTTGGGCCTGATACGCTCACAGAGCTAACCACGTTTCATATGTGTGTCAACGAGCAGACTCTTGATCTCCATAGCAAAATTATCTTAGACCATCCACGAGGCGCTTCACGACAGCTTCACAAGTGTATTGTTGCTCATTCCTCTGGTCAAGCTGTTTTCGATGGCAATGTCCGAGTTAACAGGTAAACTTTTCAGTTTGGTTTGGTGTGCTTAGCATCGGTTTAACTTCTGTGTGGTAATATGCAGATTCGCTCAACAGACCAACGCGGGACAACTAACACGGAGCCTCCTTCTGAAACCCCGAGCCACCGTGAACATAAAACCGAATCTTCAGATCATTGCAGATGATGTCAAATGCTCTCATGGAGCTGCTATCAGTGATCTTGAAGAAGACCAGCTCTTCTATTTCCAAGCTCGTGGGATCGACTTGGAGACTGCAAGAAGAGCTCTCATATCGTCTTTTGGATCAGAGGTTATCGAGAAGTTTCCAAATCGGGAAATCAGAGACCAAGCCAGGAATCACGTCAAAGGCTTGCTCTGATGTGTTTCACAGAAACCGATCGTGATACTCACGCGCCGGTTTTGCGCTTACGATTCGTCAATTATCCTTTGTTCATTACTGCTCAAAGGCTTGGGAGGCCCATATAGTCCAGTTTGGCCCATTTAATTAAAAACTAAGAAGAACAACAAACAGTTGGCTTCTATATGAGTTAAATAGCGTGCAGTTTCTCTTTAAATTTGGGAAAAGGTTTCTATTCGCATCTGTATAAGTAAAACGACGCGATGTTTATGGATTTAAGTAAAACTTGAAAACAACACGCTTTTTATTTGAAATCTGATAAAACAACAAACACTTGTTTTTCACCGCCTCCCTTTTCTCCATCGTTGGCCTCCTTCAACGTCGGAGACTCTCACCGCCTTTTCTATCCACCCACTCGGGTGAAATACTTCGATAGACTCCGATATATATATTCGCGCCCACCGGTAGCTTCGAAAACAGAGATCCTCACTCTCGAAATCTTCTCACTCTCGAGAAACCTGAACCCTTAGTTTACCGAAATCTAGGGTTTGTAACTTGTTCCATTAGTTCGATGATTAGGATAATTTGTGTCAGTTTATAAATTAGGTTTTGTTACTTTCGATTTTTCGGAGATATTGCTGCCTACGGTTGATTTGATAGCTATGAGAATTCAAGCTGCGAAGTGAATTTTAAAATTGAGAATCTTGTATAGTTTCACTAATTATTGTTTTGATTCGTATATCAATGAAATAATGTGAAATGGTTAGAGAATGGATTTTGATTTGAAATTCTTGGTGTTGCTTTGTTTATTCAAATACAGTAAGAATGGCGAGCAATGATTTGAAGACTTGGGTTTCGGATAAGCTGATGATGCTACTTGGCTACTCTCAAGCGGCTGTTGTTAACTATCTCATTGCAATGGGTAATTTGATGTTTCGATTTTGGATCATGGAGCTTATGTAAGAACTTTTGCTTGACTGTCCCAAAACTTTAACAAATTGTGTGCAGCTAAAAAAACAAAATCACCAACTGAACTTGTGGGAGAGTTGGTGGATTACGGGTTTTCGTCTTCTGGTGATACTCGTTCGTTTGCAGAAGAAATTTTTGCCAGAGTTCCCCGTAAAACTGCTGGTGTAAATGTGAGTTTGCTGTAAACTTTATCGTTCTTGTGTTTTCTCTTTGAAGCTTTTGGAACGAGATGCTTTTTTAGTTTCTGTTTCTGTGAGAAGTATGTATGGATATGAGCTTAGCTGTAGTTTTGGTTGGTTTTCTTAATTTGGTTTACTTCTCTGTCAGCTCTACCAAAAACATGAAGCAGAGGCAGCAATGCTAGTGAGGAAGCAGAAAACATATGCTCTTTTAGATGCTGATGATGATGAAGACGAAGTTGTTGTGGAGAAAAAATCTTCAGTTTCTGAATCTAGAAAATCAGATAAGGGCAAGAAAAGGTTTAGAAAGAAAAGTGGGCAGTCAGATGAAAGTGATGGCGAGGCATAGTTTCTTTTCCTCATTGACAGATTCCAATTTCTTTCTTTCTTAATGGTAAGTTATAGCTTGGCATCTGATCTGATAAAATGTATAACATAAATGTAGGTGGCCGTTAGAGAGGATAGTAGACACGTTAGAAGAAAGGTTTCTGAAGAGGATGATGGTTCTGAGGTATATCTGGACTCTCAACGCATTTCAACTATTTTCTGATTCCTGGTCTTTGGTTTACTCCAATAACTGGGAGATGTTCTATAGATATATGTGCATTCACGTGTGCTTTTATAATGTTCTTCTTTCTTGTCCACTCGCACAGTCAGAAGAGGAAAGAGTGCGTGACCAAAAGGAGAGAGAAGAACTGGAGCAGCATTTAAAAGATCGTGATACTGCACGGACACGAAAGGTATGCCTCAATCTAATCTTGGTATATTTTTCCTGTTTTGTGCTCTGAATAGGTCGTGTGTTTGTAGCAAACCGGGGGTAAGTATTGTCGGCAATTTATGTACAAGTTATTAATGAATGAGTTTTCTCGTAATTCATAGCAGGCAAATCTAGCTTTGTTTGAGTATGGAAGATGAATTAAGCAAAAATATTCACATTTATTCGTCATCCAATCTTGTATGCTAAGACAAATTCACTAACCAAACAAGAAGTATATAGTTAGCATGGTTTACTTATCAATGTATTGTACATGTGAAAGTCAATGACATGTTATTTTCGTTTGTTTATTGATCAGCTAACAGAGCAAACGTTGTCAAAGAAAGAGAAAGGTACACTCTGTTATAATTTGCGCATGAACATATATGAACATTTCTATGATACATTGTGATCTAGACATAAGTATTTTTTGCCTGATATTCTCATTTTGGTTTTATGTTTTATTGCAAAACAGAAGAGGCTGTTCGAAGAGCAAATGCTTTGGAGAAGGATGATTTATATTCCTTAAGGTAATGAACCTTTTCCTTCTTTATTTGTTTGTGATGATCGCTTTTTAACAGTGATTTTAGGTAATTAAGTTTAGTTACCTAGCATGATTTACAAGAACAGTAGTCAATAATGTACCTGGGTGTTGTATGTTAAAATCCCACCGTTAAAATACTATATGATGTTCCAGTTACCAATTTTTGACTATGTCAATCATCTCCTTGTTAAGTACTCTTGAGGGTGTTCTTACTTGTTGAAATAATCTCTTTGGAGGCTATTTTGTGCTGTCCATGTTATTGATCATCTTTTGGTGGGTCTGATACAGGAAAGTCTCGAGACAAGAATACTTAAAGAAGAGAGAACAAAAGAAACTGGATGAACTAAGGTACATGACATAAAGATTTTTGCAGTTTTCTATCTTTTATGGATCTATCTTCTATAATTGATTTCTCCCATTTTTATTCTTTTCTCCATAGGGATGAGATAGAAGATGAACAATATCTTTTCGGAGGTGAAAAGCTCACAGAAACGGAGCTTCGTGAGTTTAGGTAATTGTTACATCTTTCTTGTATCAAGGTGGTTGTTGCCATTGCCAACATCTATTTGATGCAGCATGCTTCTTTTGATGAGGAATAAACATTTTCAATTGTATATGAATAGTGCATTTTTAAAAAATTTATTTTTGCAATTGAAAAGTTAGATGGTTGTATTCATATTTAAGAAAGTATGTTTAGTTATAGTTGATTGAGCTTGGGTTGATCTGTTATCTTTGATAGGTACAAGAAAGAGCTTTATGACCTCGTGAAGAAAAGAACACAAGATGAAGATAACGTCGAGGAGGTAACGTTTTCATCTTGCTGGACCCTTCTCCCACTTGGTTATGTAGAATATCTATATATCTAACGCCTCTCCCTTTTACTCCTACCTCTCGGAGTTCAGTATAGAATTCCAGATGCTTATGATCAAGAGGGAGGTGTTGATCAGGAGAAGAGGTTTTCTGTTGCTGTTCAACGATACAGGTGAGTCGACAACGAGCGATTTGCTAGTGATCCACCACATTCTTCTCTGCTTGCACTTACAATAGGAATATCTATCTTTCTTATTTTACAAAATTCTTTCGGACGTCCTAAATCATATTTTTTATATTAGGGACCTGGATTCAACAGAGAAAATGAATCCATTCGCAGAGCAAGAAGCTTGGGAGGACCATCAGATTGGTAATTTCTGTTTTAACTCTTTTCTGTTAACCAGTCATTTTTTAACTATCCACTGATTTAAGTGACTTTGTTTACTTGTATGCTAATTTAAATGACATTGTAATGCAGGAAAAGCAACATTAAAATTTGGTGCAAAGAATAAGCAAGCCTCAGACGATTATCAGTAAGATCTGTTGCATATTGTTCTTTTATTCTTATTCTACTGATTTCGAATTTGTTTATCTCGTTTGAGAAATAGTCCTTGCCAGCTCTTAAACATGGATAGTCCCATGATCTGGGGATTCTAAATCTTAAACATGTTTTTCGCAGGTTTGTGTTTGAAGACCAAATAAACTTCATAAAGGAATCTGTCATGGCTGGTGAAAATGTATTATTGCCTATGATGTCTATTAAACCTGATGATACCTTCTTTCATATGTTGAGTTTTAGCTGATTGCTTGTTTTGTACTGCAGTATGAAGATGCTATGGATGCAAAACAAAAATCTCAAGATTTGGCAGAGAAAACAGCTTTAGAGGAACTTCAGGTACTATCCTTTTTCTATTTTTTCTCATTAACTCTGTTTGATCAAACTCAACCACCAGATCTTCTTTTTAGGATGTAATTCAAGATAAGTTAAGCTTGTATGTTTCTTTGAATTTATATCCGTAGCAAAAACTAAAATTTATCTTGACATGTTCTTGCATCTGTTTATTTGTGAATCAGGAAGTCAGAAGAAGTCTGCCGATTTATACGTATCGTGATCAACTGCTTAAGGCTGTGGAAGAGCATCAGGTAATTCAAGCTTTCATGCCATTTTTGATATCATCTAATAACAAACGAGAAGCATACTTCACCAATCCCTATCGAAAACAGTATTTTCCGGTTATAACATTTGAGTATGTGTAACTGATTCAAGATCGATAGAGAAGGAATCATTTTTGAGTAAAGGAACGTATCAAATTTCAGTGTTTTGTACAAATGAAGATTTAGATTGAAATGTTTGATTATGAAATTGTGCATAACGTTTTTGTTTTTCACTATATGGCTTTCTCTGCTACATGCAATTGAAATTTGAAACCTTTTTCTTTCAACTTTTTTTAATATATTAGGTTCTTGTCATTGTGGGAGACACTGGTTCAGGAAAAACGACACAAATACCACAATATCTCCATGAAGCTGGTTACACAAAGCGTGGAAAGGTACAACCTACTGCTTGTCCCAAATTGTAGCATTGAAGTTGAAGTTGCTAACAAATTGGTGGTATTTCTTTAACTAAGAGCTGTTAGCTTGCTGAAAACAAACTTAGCCATTTCTTATTTTCATGTGAAGTTGTTTGTTTTTTCTTCAAAAGCTGTTTTATTAAACGTATACTTGGATTTAGGAAGAAAGCTATTGTCCATGACCTTTGTGGTTGAATGAGTTCAAAAGTATAGACTGGCTAGTAGAGTAGCTCCTTTATCAAATAAAGTACCGTAATGCTTTTCTATTATATTTCAGGTTGGTTGTACGCAGCCCCGAAGAGTTGCAGCTATGAGTGTTGCTGCCCGTGTGGCTCAAGAGATGGGTGTCAAACTCGGACATGAGGTATGCTTGTTTTTCGTCTTTTTCTGCTGGTAGCTGATTGTTTTAAATTGTCGGTTCACTCTCAGAATCTGAACTTTGGTTGGTACTTGTCACAGGTTGGCTATTCCATTCGATTTGAGGATTGTACTTCAGACAAAACAGTTCTGAAGTATATGACTGATGGAATGCTTTTGCGCGAGCTGCTTGGTGAGCCAGACCTGGCCAGCTACAGGTAATGAATATTCTGGCACATTTTTTTATTATCACTATTGGACAGCTAAACGTTTTTGCTTACTGATTGCAAAACATTTCAGTGTCGTTATTGTGGATGAGGCACATGAAAGGACCTTGTCAACCGATATACTGTTTGGATTAGTCAAGGCAAGTAGATTTTCTTGTACAATGTCTCTTCTTACTTGTGTAACCAGGGTTAAATCCTTGGATACATTCTGATTGACTCTTCTTATATTTGACAGGATATAGCGCGGTTTCGACCTGATTTGAAGTTGTTGATATCTAGTGCAACAATGGATGCAGAAAAATTTTCTGATTATTTTGATACAGCCCCGATTTTTAGTTTTCCTGGAAGAAGGTATCCAGTTGAAATCAACTATACAAGTGCACCTGAAGCTGATTACATGGACGCAGCCATAGTTACTATCCTTACGATCCATGTGAGGGAGCCACTTGGAGATATATTGGTCTTCTTCACTGGTCAAGAGGAAATTGAAACTGCAGAAGAGATCTTGAAGCACAGGATAAGAGGTTTGGGTACAAAGATCCGTGAATTAATCATATGCCCAATTTACGCAAATCTTCCAAGTGAACTCCAAGCAAAAATATTTGAGCCAACTCCAGAAGGGGCACGTAAAGTTGTCCTAGCAACAAATATCGCCGAAACATCATTGACAATTGATGGTATAAAGTATGTTGTTGATCCAGGCTTTAGCAAGATGAAGTCATATAACCCGAGGACAGGGATGGAATCTTTGCTTATTACTCCTATCTCTAAGGCTTCTGCAACTCAACGAGCTGGTCGTGCTGGAAGAACAAGTCCAGGGAAGTGTTATCGTCTGTACACTGCGTTTAATTACAACAATGACTTGGAGGAAAACACGGTGCCAGAAGTACAGAGGACGAATCTTGCTAGTGTGGTGCTTGCTTTGAAGAGTCTTGGAATTCATGATCTCATAAACTTCGATTTCATGGACCCTCCACCTGCTGAAGCACTTGTAAAGTCTTTAGAACTGCTCTTTGCTCTGGGTGCTCTAAATAAGCTCGGGGAATTGACTAAAGCTGGTAGAAGGATGGCAGAGTTCCCCCTTGATCCAATGCTGTCGAAAATGATTGTTGTTTCTGACAAGTATAAGTGCTCCGATGAGATAATATCAATCGCTGCTATGTTGTCAATTGGTGGCTCTATCTTCTACCGTCCCAAGGACAAACAAGTTCATGCGGACAACGCAAGAATGAATTTCCACACCGGGAATGTCGGTGACCATATTGCTTTGCTAAAGGTTTGAACCTTCTGTATTCCTCCTTTTCTGCATTCTTCCACTAGTTTATACTTTTATTCTCTGTATGTTTATCGTCTTTGTTTTTCTCTTCAGGTTTACAGTTCATGGAAGGAAACAAACTTCTCTACTCAGTGGTGCTACGAGAACTACATTCAGGTACCAAGTTGTTTCTTTATGTTTATCAGATCACATGTGGATCCAATTGACCTTTGTTTTGGGTTAAACATGTGTTCAGGTCCGGAGCATGAAAAGAGCCAGAGATATCCGTGATCAATTGGAGGGACTTCTCGAAAGGGTGGAAATAGATATCAGCTCAAACCTGAATGAATTGGATTCAGTTAGAAAATCCATCGTAGCCGGTAATTGCCAATCTCATTCTCCTTTTTGTTGATTTGAAATGTATAATTCTTTACAATTATGCCTCTGCTAATGAACTTCTTACTTATATACTCAGGGTTTTTTCCGCACACTGCAAAGCTACAGAAGAATGGATCGTACCGAACAGTGAAACATCCCCAGACAGTGCACATACATCCCAATTCGGGCTTATCTCAGGTTAATGAATTCTCACTCTACATAAACCACAAATATCTGATTTGACAGAATCTCAAAACTTTGAATACTGATAAGTTTTTCTCAATGCGTGTTGTAGGTATTGCCGAGATGGGTTGTATATCACGAACTAGTACTTACGTCCAAGGAATACATGCGACAGGTAATTAATATGTTTGATACTGCAAGGTTTAGCCATAATTGTATTTCTGTTCTTAATTACTTTTGGTTTAACTTATTGGTTTCATTCATCGGTTTGTCTGTATGCTACTAAAACTCCCATACCCGAAAATGCAGGTAACAGAGTTGAAACCAGAGTGGTTGATTGAGTTAGCTCCTCACTACTACCAGCTCAAGGACGTTGAAGACGGTATGAACCTTTTTTCTCAAATCCAGTTATACTTTTTAGTTATTACTGTCCTTTGTAGAATCGACTCTTTCAGTCTCTAAAGACAAAACCGATCTTTCAGCTGCATCAAAGAAAATGCCCAAAGGAGCTGGAAAAGCTGCAATGTAAGAACTCAGATGGGATTGGCAAAAGAATAATGGAAACAGATGCGAGTACATACGACTTTGACAGATTGTTAGAAAAGCTCTCTTCACTACATTAACTCATTTTTGGTCAGCCTCCTGAGTTTTTGTTAGAAAATACTTAAAATGTTATGAACAGTTCAATGTAGTGCCATTTATTCCCATTGTTATATATTGTAAGGTCGAGCTACATTATGTCTGAATCAGTAACTTCTTTTCCGCTGCATGGAGCAGTTGTGAAAACTTTTACAAAGAGAACCCAAATAAAGTATCAAGCAAACTTATTTGGAAAACATTTCGAAGTTACTTTGGAAAAAATGTGGTTAGAAAACTCAGAAACCCTGTGTTAAGTCAATCCAAGTTTGCAATTACAGAATCAACAACCTCTTGTGTAGTTGTATTACTGTTCCCACACTTTCCTTCAGAGATAACACGTGTCACGGCGGTTTTAAGCCGGTCGGCAAATAAAGGAAGCAGAAGATGTCTCAGCATCATAACCGAAGAGAACAGTAACGCCACAGGATTTTTATGGTTTCCTACTGATCCAACTTGCTCAAAGATTGCATAGTCATCACCAAAACTTCCTCCAGCAACACCAGAAGCAATGTTTGCAATTATAGCCCATAGAGATTTGGAGTTACTATGACGTCGAATCGCTCTGGTTTCTCTACTAGCTGCAAACAGCAGTTATTAATACCGATTTCGTTGTAGGTGATGTTTGGATACATTTTAGCAACTTCTTGACAAGACTCCAAGAAAAACGCATCAGCTAGTTTTTCGTATTTTCCATTGTTGTGAACTGCTGTAACTTTCTTCCTTTTGCTGAAGTGAGCATATTCAAAAGCATACTTAGCAATACGATCTGACCAGAACTTTGTCATTGTCACCTGAAAACTCTCTATGACACCGGGAACAACTTCGTGCTCCCGACCTGCATATTCGCCTTCCGTGTTCTCTCTGATCACCACGATGTCAACATTCTCATGGCGACTCGGTTGACCATTAAGATTAAAGCAGTCGACAAGAGATGCAAAGAGATCAAGCTCTTTCCTTGCACCACCACACAAGGAGTTATTGACTCTGCCATTCAAGCACACTTTGTTCTTCCGTATCGAGTCCACCACTTCCCACGTCAAATGATTCATATTTTTCCCCTTTATGATGTATGTCTCGAAGTAGACCGGCGCTTGCATTGCATCCATCACCTGGTGCACCGCGTTTGTCACATTGCTGTCGATAACCGTAACAGGCCTAGGCATATATGTTGCGGATCGGGTCTGAATTTCAGACCTGGCAGAGATTCTACTGAGATTATTTCAGGAGAGATATTGATTTGTGAGACATCCCCCGCCTGCAATTTTGCGTGGAAGATGATCACTTGAATCAGTAATGGTTGTAAGAAATCACAAAACATTACGCCGATCCATGACATTGCTCTTTGAAAAGTTAAAACAACTAGTTTTAATATATATCATGTAATATATAGTTTTGAGACAGATTGCAAGGAGTTGACACAGCTTTTGGACACTTCTGATGAGTGACCCGCTTTTTCTTCTGAGTTAGAAAATTTTATTCTTTAAAGTCTAGCTTTCCTCGTTTTTCTTTATCTTTTATTCCACGTTTAAACAATGTCCGTGCTGATTGTCTTGCTAAAAGCCAATTGTTAATTAATGCACTAACTCATGCTTCTTATATACTAGATTAGATCCTTAAAGTTCTCCGATGTGGGATTAATTACTCATTACCTTCTAAATTTCAATTTCTGGCCGACACTATAAGGTACCGTAAACCTCAAGTTATTGTGTTTATCAGCTTTGTGGGCCGAAATAACCCCGTTTAAGTTTTTTTTTTTTTTGGTTTCTTTATTC
>Ga0041060_1000077_pt1 | contig 11729 bp, 10 predicted proteins | sample AraColnosormetaG_2_FD_53326 | JGI IMG/M metagenome (GOLD analysis project Ga0041060, IMG submission 53326) | Arabidopsis roots microbial communities from Chapel Hill, North Carolina, USA - Col Cl nosort | ecosystem: Host-associated > Plants > Roots > Unclassified | place: USA: Chapel Hill, North... | reverse complement strand
CTACGTTTAATGTGTAATGCCCTGGTCTATTCGATAAGATTAAGAAGATAATTGCAATAATGGAACAAAATTAGCTGAGAATGCAATCCGTTTGCATGGATCCGACCCGGAATGCAATCCGTTTTTAATTATGTAAATGACAATTATACCCCTGGCACTCGACATGTTTGACAGTTTGAGCAAAGAGAATTTTTTTCTTGTTGAGGATCATCGATTATCAGTTTCTGGATTTCGCTACTACAGATTTGTCCCGTCTTGAGTTACGAAATCATGGTAACAATGCTCGATCTTCGATTCTGTGTTTACGAATGCTGCCCTGGATTTGAATTTCGCATCTCCGATTCGTTCTTATGCTTCTTCTTCATTAGTTTGATACTTGGATCTGCTCTTGATCGGTGGTTTCAGATATTTCTCTTCAAATTATTCTTTGCAGATAGAAAATTTGGTGACTTTAGTTTGATAATGCTAGCTTCTGGGTTTGATTTTTCGTAGTTTCGATCCTCCTAGTTCAGTTCAATGGCTTCAAATTTGAAACCTTTGTTTGTTGGACTCTTTCTTAAGCTGGTGAGTTGATGATCCTAATAAGAAACCAATGGTGTGTTTTTGATTTGTGTGTTTTCAGATACATTTTGTGCTTCTAGTTAGCCGGCAAGGAAAGGTAAGGCTCACCAAATGGTATTCTCCTTATGCACAGAAGGAAAGATCTAAGGTATGTATTGAGCTTCATTCACACCTTGTTATGCTTTAGCATACATCTCTCATCTTACATGCTATGTATATAGGTTATACGTGAACTCAGTGGAGTGATTCTGAATCGAGGTCCAAAGCTCTGCAATTTTGTTGAATGGAGAGGATACAAAGTTGTTTACAAAAGATATGCAAGTCTCTACTTCTGCATGTGCATTGATCAGGAGGATAACGAGTTAGAGGTCCTTGAGATCATTCATCACTATGTTGAGATTCTCGATCGCTATTTTGGAAGTGTGAGTACCAAAAAAACCAGCACCTGCTGAGATTCCACCTTTACTATCTCTTACCTTAACGGAACCTCTAAATTATGATAAGGAATTGTTTTATCTGATGACCTTCAGGTGTGTGAACTCGATTTGATTTTTAACTTCCACAAGGTAATAGCATGCTGCAAACACTCAAGGACTCTGCCATTCGTCACTTGATTCTCTATCCTCTGCATCTTTATATCTTGCTGACAGTTTCTGGATTTCTTGTTGCTTTCTTAGGCATATTACATATTGGATGAGCTCTTGATTGCTGGGGAGCTTCAAGAGTCAAGCAAGAAAACAGTAGCCAGGATTATATCCGCTCAGGTACTGAGTTGTATGTTTAAGTCATCGACATGAAAATATTAGTGTAGTAGTTTTTTCTTGAGAAATGACAGTCTCTGTCTGTTATGTTGTCAAAGGATCAACTGGTGGAGGTTGCAAAAGAGGAGGCCAGTTCGATAAGTAATATAATCGCTCAGGCTACTAATCGATAAGTAGTCTTATTCATCATCTATGCATTCTTATGCAGTTAAAGTATGTTCCCTGTCTCTGGCTACAGTAATTGTTTTGAGAAATCTTTATCCATTTGATTTTTCTTGCGGAGGGATTTTCGTCTTAAAGCGTAACTTGGAGAGAAGAAATATGTTATGATTTGGTTCATAAACAAGTAAAGATTATATCGTTTGTAATCTTTGATTTCATGTTTTCCAATCCCATTCTTTCATTGTGAATCCACATGACTACTATTTCAGACCAATCTTATTTGCACATATTCTCTAGTCCAAGAGTTATGGAAGAACAGTAGATAAATAGCCTTGCTCGACTAATGAGGCAATGCAGTCATCGAACATCTCTTCAAGGGACTTGAACTTGAGCCCGAGACTCTGTATCTTCGAGGTGTCAAAGTCGTAATGCAACCTATTTAGTTTCTCAAACCTGAAATTTTCAAACAGAGTATCATCATGATCTATGATTTTAAAATTTTACAAGGTTTGAGAGATGGTTTAGTTTAAAGGGTCAGTGTCAAACCTCTTGGGGATAGGGAGTGATGGGTAACGAGCAGATAGGAATGAAACGAGTTCCTCTAGACTGATAACGTTAGAGCTACAAATGTATCTGCCTTGAGCTGCTTCGTGTTCGAAAACGACTATGTGGGTTCGTGCAACGTCATCGATATGAACATACCCCATTTGTCCATGCCATTGGAACTTCTCTGTTTCTCCTGTTGTGTTATATGACAAGTTATAACCAACTGTAACAGATGAATATTGGACCCAAAAACGAGTCATGTGATCTTGCTTAGAGATTAATGAGAAAGTGAGTACCTTTCAGTAATCCGAGGACATCGGAAGCTGTAGAACATAAATCAGGAGGCAGACTGGGTCCAACGAGGAAGGATGGTAGAACAGTGACGAGGTCAATACCATTTTCTTCAGAGAATTTCCATGCAGCTTGTTCCGCTAATGTCTTTGATAAGGCATACCAGACCTTTTTTGTTGCATCAAATTGTGAAAGTCATTTACACAAACAGTTAGCTAATATGAGTTTTGTGTTTAGCAAAATAGCTACTCTTTCACATTCGGGTAAGCTAGAAGACATTTTGATCTCTGTCCTTTCGTAAAACATAAAAGGCTATTTTCAAATTATTATACCTGGAAGCGCTTGCAGAGTTCCACAGACGTCCAAATTGATTCGTCAAGAGGGATTTTGGGATCAAAATCATCTCTGATCCTGACTGTTGAAGAGGATGAGGTGAGAACCACGCGCTTCAGGGAAGGATTCTTCCTGCATGATCGCAGTACATTCAGGGTTCCTTCTATAGCTGGTCTCAGAATCTCCTCCTATCAAATTATAAGGAAGAAAAAGTCAGAGAATAGATAATCTAGTAACAGATACACAAAGCATAGTGTGACCAGAAAAAAAAGTTTGTCGTGGCATGCCTCTGGATTAGAGGTAGGTTTAAGCACCGGAGAAGCAGTATGGAACACTCCTTGGCATCCCATTATGGCGTTATCAAAACTTCCTTCTTCCATTAAATCAGCCTTCACCAACCGTAGTCTCTCCTTTGCCCCTTCCAACTTCCATAGGTGCGCAAGTTTCTTCTCATTTCCTGTCAAAACATGAAAACTAACTGAGTACTGACAGGCACCAAATCGGACCAAGACAAAGGAAACAAGAAGGATAGAAAGACCTGGATCTCTGACTGTTCCGATAACTTCATATCCTTCAAGTAGAAGCCTCTTTACAAGCCAAGAAGCCAAGAAGCCTGAAGCACCAGTAACACAGACTTTTCCCTTTGCTTGATCCATTTTCCGGTATAAATGGAATCACACCCGAATGATTATATAGCATGTGTATCCATGCATGTTCAGAGGGTACTAGCTATATCATGATGGAGGTAAGTATAGGTTAGGTAGGTCATTCAACCCATGCGGGGTTGCTTCTTCTTTACCTAAAAGGTTTTAGGAGGGTTGTTTAACCAACACAATGGCCTGACTACTGTTTTCTCTAGGAATTTTCTTAGAGAAAAATATCCATACAATTAGATGTCAACATGCCCTTGCGGCTCACCGAGAGAGACACACACACCAGAAATAAGGGCATTCCAATATATTTCAATGTTCTTCAATATACAAAATAGTGGACAAGGAAACCCTTACAATTGTTGACACTGTTAGTCTTTAAGTAGTCAAAACTTTCTCAATATGATATAAGTCAGAAAGCACTTTACAAAATAGACAATACTAAGTAAGGTACAGTAACAATCTGTAAGAAAAAAGTGTAAATGGTAACGAATCACCTGAGCACATATCTTTGGTTTCAGGAAAATTTCTGAAGATTTTCTCAGAACCACGCTCCATGTTTCGATTCCCTTTGGATTGCTCAGCACCTTAAGTGAGAAATGGGGGCTTCACCATTTAAACCAACAGATGGAGTAGACAAAAAACATCCACGCTGCACCAGCCAACTCATTCTCCCCAAATCTCTTAATACAAAGAACAAAAATTGGCCCGGAGCCTCACAGAAGAAACAAATTGAAATCACCCTGGTCAGCTCAGAAGAGTTACAAAGCAAGACCATTTACAGATACAGCGAATTTAGGAGGTACATTCTGGTTGCTAGAGCCCTGCCAGGTCAAGCAAGAGAAAAGGTTAAGAAAAACCAGTATCATCTCCAATGCAGCATCTACACCGAAAAGTTTCAAATGAATTGAGGAACCTTATTTGCTGGGTCAATATTTTCGGTATCAACTCTAATACAGATGAAAGCTCTAAAATTAAAAATCTAGCAAACTGGACTTTGCGACTCACTCCTTTCCTCTGATGAGCAAACAAAAAGTTGCAAGTAATTTTTTTTAACTAATTTAACTTCTACTACATCCAATGTGGGAAACCTGGCAGCCCAAGTTATAGTTACACAGACTCTCTACACACTCTTGTCATATGGAAGACTAGGTTAGTCAGTTAGGTTCATTAAAAACAATCCATATGAAAAGGTGATCTTGGGACAAACAGTTAAACCGAGGGGAAATAGATGCAGGTTTACCTGCGTGTTAGAGTGATACATTCTCTATCCAGGACCCCAACAGGGTGTATTCTGGGAGCATCAATGCTGCCTGAAACGACTGCAACATGAGAAAGTTCATGCTTGTTCATGATTGTTTGGGCAGCGAGAAGATCCATATCAGGTGTAACAGTCCATGGCACTTTACATTTTCCTCCACTCCTCGAACAGATGTCATTAACAAAAATATCCTAAGCCAAAGAAATGCTTCAATTAATGATCAAAGAAATAGTTATTTCAGACTATTCAATTTCGTACCTTGGGTCTATTATTTCCTTCTTTTCTTGCTTTGCTGAATTCCTGAATGTCTGAAAGTGTAAGTATACCGAGAAAGATATTGTCAGGATCAACAATCAAGGCGCAGGATTGTTTCTCTATCAGCATACGAGTTAATGCCTCTTCCAAAGAAGTGCTCATCATAACTGTCGCAAATCTTGTTCGCATGGCTTCTGAAACAAAAATACTCTTCGGCAGCTCCTCAGATTGGTTGAGAGAATCATCAAGGCAAAGAGAACTTTCAACTTCACAAAGGTTATTCGTTGATGATTCATCATCAGATGACGTCAGAGACTGTACAGCTTCTTGGCTCTTTCTTTTCCTAGTTTCTTTTGTTTCTCTAGTTTCTTGTCTCTTTGATTGTCCAGATGTAATCCATGAAGACATGCCTACAGCTCCCAGTAGAGGTAACACTATACGATAATCCTGTGTAAGTTCAAATAGCAGTAGTACTGCTGTAAGAGGAACTTGACAAACCCCCGCAAGTGTAGCAGCCATTCCAACCTGTTAAACAATGAGACAAACAGGATCATTGGCAATGAAGCTACAAAAAAACTAGCATCCATTCTCAGTTAACCCGAAAAAATATTCTGTTCAAAGTATTGATAGGTAACCAATCAAGAAAGTCTGAAATTAAGACAATTTTGAAACATTGACCACATAAGAACAGTACCAGACCATAAGCTTGTGGAGATGCCACTTCCAAGATAGAGAGATTGAAATCAGGGTTCTGAGCCAAAGCAAGTCCAATAAACTTTCCATAGGCCATTCCTGCTGCCCCGCCAATAAAGAGAGAAGGAGCATAGTATCCACCGACAAGTCCAGAAGCCCGACACCATGCGGTTGCAGCTATCTTGACCGCTACCAGCTGAAGCAAAAGATCAGCTGAAAGACCCTTCACAAATGGACGTTTCTCCAACAAAATATCCACATTCTGAAAACCCCAGTATAATACTTCAGGGTATACCAAAGCTATGATACCAACACTTAATCCACCCATTACAGGAAATACAGCCTTTGGTATCCCAGCATCCTTGTTAAGACTGTCAACAGCAGATGTCATGGATGATGTACATCGAGATAATGCCAACGAGACCAAGCCACACAGAGCGCCCAATAAAAGATAGAGTGGAAGTTCTGAAAATCAGTGACCAGCTCTCATAAGTTTGGTTTCTGGTTCCCTTGCGTAAAAAGCATAAGAATGGCAATGCATATTACCTCCAGGAGAGCGGAAGTCATAGTCAGGAACCTTAAACGCAGGTTCAGAGCCGAGACCGATTTCGGAAACCACAGAAGCAGTAACAGCACTAAGAATAACCATAGAAGTTGTGTTTGGAAGTGAAGTTGATGAATCAGTTGATGAAGAAGGCCACAAAACGGATTCAACTGCAAAGAAGCATCCAGCCACAGCTGCATTGAACCCTGTAACAACATATAACAAAGTCCTCTTAACGAATCAATCAAGAGTTCCATACGCAAGAGAGAACAACATTAGCAAATATCAGATGAACAAACCAGAGGAAATGCCAGCAGCTGAGCCAGCGGCAAGAAGTGAGAAGCCAGTCTGAGGACTTTTATTGAACAGAGAATTCACACCTTTAGCGATTGACGCTCCAATTTCAACACTTGGACCTTCCGGCCCCAGCGAATTTCCAGTCCCAAGCGTCACACATGCGGCAACAGTCTTAAGGAAAGGACGCAACACTGCCTTTACGCGATCGAGACTAGAATGAGAATCTCCAGTAGATTTTCCAGCAGATTCTCGAAGCTGATTGAGGATGCTCACCACCAAACCGCCGATAGTCGGAACAAGGATAACACGCAACCAATTGGAACCGATCGGTGCCTCTCTAAGCCACGAAGCTCCACGATCAGGAATCCCATCCCAGGAAAAGTCTCGAAGCAAGTGAACACAGTTGTTGAATAGAACCACACTAACTCCAGTGAGAACACCAACCAAACAAGCCGACGCTATCGCAAGCTCCTGAGACGGCTGCTGATCAAATCCAACCTCATCCTGATCAGTCTCCTGCTTCGCCGCCGGTAAACGCGGGAAAATTCTACCGCCAATAGCGACGGAACCGAAAAACGGTGAAAGGACGACATTGAACTGAAAAGGAACGTCGGTTTTGTGAATTGGAGCGAATCTCCGGGAAGAGACGGGAGATCGGAGGGCAGCACAGAGTGGAAGCGTGGCTGCCATGAACGGCTGCTTCCGTGAAGTGACGCGTGTTTATCCATTAACGGATAATTTGATCTTAAATCACAAATCTTACGTGGCTGATCTTATTATTCAAACGCATGGGCTTGGGCCTTGAGGTAAACAGGTTTATATGGGCCAATAACAATAAATTTGATTAAAAATAAAAGGCCTCTTAGCTTTAGGTTCAAACTTCAATGGAGAAGCAGTGGCTGTTGTCCCTCGCAGTTGATCTTCTTCTCAATCCAAAATCCAGCTGATAAATAAATAATTTTTCTCTTGTCGTCATATTAAAAAAAAGAAAGATTATCTGTATTTCAAGTTTCATGAGCGTTTGCCACCACAACATTGTCTTTTCGGGTTAATTTCTTCTTCTTCTTCCTTTTCTTACTAAATTCTCTTAGGTAGTTGTCGATTCGATTTCTTTGTCTTCCTCTTCGCTTATTTTCGTTGAATCTCTTGTTTACACCTTTTCCTGAAAACAAAATTGTGTTTTTTGTAGGGTTTTAGTCATACTTAATGGCTTCCAATTCGGAGAAAAATCCTCTTCTTTCAGGTGATTATTTTCTTCTCAGTATACAATCTGATCTGCGATAATGAATCGTTTCTAGTCAGATTTGGTTATTGGTTCATTGTAATTTGTTTACTGTAGATGAGAAACCCAAATCGACGGAGGAGAATAAGAGTTCTAAGCCGGAATCAGCTTCTGGGAGTTCAACTTCATCAGCTATGCCTGGCTTGAATTTCAATGCTTTTGATTTCTCTAATATGGCTAGTATTCTCAACGTAAGTTACCTTTGCTGTTAGCACAATTGAAAAGTTATCTTCTTTGAGTTTTTTTTTAATTGATAATGGTTTTTTTTGTAGGATCCTAGCATCAGAGAAATGGCTGAGCAAATAGCTAAAGATCCTGCGTTTAACCAATTGGCTGAGCAGCTTCAGAGATCTATTCCTAACGCTGGCCAGGAAGGTGGTTTCCCTAACTTTGATCCTCAACAGTATGTCAATACAATGCAACAGGTTATGCATAACCCTGAGTTTAAGACAATGGCCGAGAAACTTGGTACCGCCTTAGTTCAGGTTAGGAATTGATGACTTTTTCCATCTAATCGAGGTGTGGCTTTGAATGAAGCTCTGTGTCTTATCTGATTTTATTTATTTTTTTTGCCTACAGGATCCACAAATGTCTCCTTTTTTGGATGCTTTCTCGAATCCTGAAACAGCAGAACACTTTACTGAGCGTATGGCGCGGATGAAAGAAGATCCAGAGTTGAAACCTATACTAGATGAGATTGATGCTGGTGGTCCTTCTGCCATGATGAAGTGAGTGATACAAACTTCTTTCAATGTTTTTTAGAGAAACTGTAGAGTTTGTTTCTGTTTATGAAGGAAGAATTATTTATTCTGTTTTAGGTACTGGAATGATCCAGAAGTGCTGAAAAAGCTGGGTGAAGCAATGGGTATGCCTGTTGCTGGCTTACCAGACCAGACTGTTTCAGCTGAACCTGAGGTAGCAGAAGAAGGTGAAGAAGAAGAGTCTATTGTTCACCAAACTGCCAGTCTTGGTGATGTTGAGGTTAGACTGCTTCCTACGTTAATATGCTTGACCATGTGAGATTTATCTTGCGTGTTGCTTGAGGAATTAGATGTTCCAAGTTTTGTTTTGTTGAACTCGTTATTGGATTTTTATTCGTTGATTCATTAGGGTTTGAAAGCTGCCTTGGCATCTGGTGGTAACAAAGATGAAGAAGATTCTGAAGGAAGGACAGCATTGCATTTTGCTTGTGGATACGGCGAGGTATGCAATTCTCTTATCAATTCACGGCAATTAAATATTCGGATTTAGATGGTTCTCTTTTTTTCAGTAGCTGTGAAGTTAAGAATCTTTATAATCATTCAATTGGTAGAAAAGTAACCAGTCTACTTACGTCTACGAGTTTCATGACACAATTACTTATAGCAAGTTCAAATATTTGGTGAAAGAGCAATGAGATGGAACTGGCGATTACTTGCATACTAAAGATTTTGCTTATGAATATGGATTGAACTGAGTTTAACCCTGTTGAGCCCTATCAACAGTTGAAATGTGCTCAAGTTCTTATCGATGCTGGAGCAAGTGTTAATGCGGTTGACAAAAACAAGAACACACCTCTGCATTATGCTGCTGGTTACGGGAGGAAAGAGTGTGTAAGCCTTCTCCTGGAGAATGGTGCTGCAGTGTAAGTCTCACAACACAGTACTTATAATGAAACAACTCCATTAAACACTGTTTCAGGACTTTAATTATATGTGCTTTGGTTGATGTGTGTGGTTGCAGCACTCTGCAAAACCTAGACGAGAAGACGCCAATTGATGTAGCGAAGCTCAACAGCCAGCTGGAGGTGGTGAAGCTGCTTGAGAAGGATGCTTTCCTTTGAGCTCTGCTGGTTAAAGGAAAGCTCTAAGCTCATATTGTCTTTGAGGCATTTGTCTTGTGTGTGTCCTGAACCAGTTTCACAGGCTTTTTGTGTACACTTTTTATTAGTTCCTCTCTTCTTCTAAATTTGTCTCTTATGTTGTTTTAAAAGTCAATAAAGAAAGAAATAGCAATCAATGATTTAATTTATGATTATATTCTTTATTTCGTCGACCTCTACAGAATGATTCAATTTGGAAGAATCATTCTGGTTTGGAGGATATGTAAGAAAAACTACTTGATCTCCAAGTTATTCCATTCTTCTGTTACTGTATTGCCCAAATTCCCAAGCTTGACAATATTTACGCAAAGCTCAAAACCCAAAATATTTGAGAATCAAAACAAAATCAAGGGTNTTNTNTTTTTTTTTTTTTTTGGTGTGAATCAAAGGTCTTGTCTTTGCAAGTAAATTCGTTCCTAATGAACTGTGTGAGTCGTTTAAAGTGTTTGATAAGCAAAGCACGAAGCTTTGCACGGCTTGGTGGTGAATCCACTCTCTCTCAACCGCCGTCTCTCGCCTCCGCCGCGTTTTCTTCATCCGCCGTCATGAATGGTCTCGAAACTCACAACACAAGGCTCTGTATCGTAGGAAGTGGCCCAGCGGCACACACGGCGGCGATTTACGCAGCTAGGGCTGAACTTAAACCTCTTCTCTTCGAAGGATGGATGGCTAACGACATCGCTCCCGGTGGTCAACTAACAACCACCACCGACGTCGAGAATTTCCCCGGATTTCCAGAAGGTATTCTCGGAGTAGAGCTCACTGACAAATTCCGTAAACAATCGGAGCGATTCGGTACTACGATATTTACAGAGACGGTGACGAAAGTCGATTTCTCTTCGAAACCGTTTAAGCTATTCACAGATTCAAAAGCCATTCTCGCTGACGCTGTGATTCTCGCTACTGGAGCTGTGGCTAAGCGGCTTAGCTTCGTTGGATCTGGTGAAGCTTCTGGAGGTTTCTGGAACCGTGGAATCTCCGCTTGTGCTGTTTGCGACGGAGCTGCTCCGATATTCCGTAACAAACCTCTTGCGGTGATCGGTGGAGGCGATTCAGCAATGGAAGAAGCAAACTTTCTTACAAAATATGGATCTAAAGTGTATATAATCCATAGGAGAGATGCTTTTAGAGCGTCTAAGATTATGCAGCAGCGAGCTTTGTCTAATCCTAAGATTGATGTGATTTGGAACTCGTCTGTTGTGGAAGCTTATGGAGATGGAGAAAGAGATGTGCTTGGAGGATTGAAAGTGAAGAATGTGGTTACCGGAGATGTTTCTGATTTAAAAGTTTCTGGATTGTTCTTTGCTATTGGTCATGAGCCAGCTACCAAGTTTTTGGATGGTGGTGTTGAGTTAGATTCGGATGGTTATGTTGTCACGAAGCCTGGTACTACACAGACTAGCGTTCCCGGAGTTTTCGCTGCGGGTGATGTTCAGGATAAGAAGTATAGGCAAGCCATCACTGCTGCAGGAACTGGTTAGTTCTCTACTTTCTCTGAAAGAAACTGCTTTAGTTAGCTATTTTAGTTATGTTGCCTAGAACTACTTGACTTTGTGTGCAATATATGATTTTGGAACGATCTTTTCAAAGGAAGTACTTTTTTTAGTAGCTCTGTGACCCTATGGCTTGTCAAGTTCTTGAGGTTTAGTTGCTTCTATATCATGTGATTCAATTCACAATTGATGCAAGCCTAGTTTTTGTTTTGGAGTTGTTCTTCTTTGAGTTTGTTGTTCCATGCTTAGTAGAGAGATCATTGATTGTTTTAGGTAACAGTCTTTAGAGTAAAGAGTCTTGTTTTCACAATGTTCAATGCTTATTCTATTCATAGAGCAATAATCGTCATTGCAAACTCTGTTTGATTGATTGTGTAGGGTGCATGGCAGCTTTGGATGCAGAGCATTACTTACAAGAGATTGGATCTCAGCAAGGTAAGAGTGATTGAGGAAATTGTTGGAAGGCTCAGGTCATTGAGTTATTGTTGATTGATCCCTGATTCAGTTAGACATTGATGGACCAGAATGAGACTTGATCTTTATCATAGAACAAGTTAAGATACATTGATTTGTTTATTCCTTAATATTGCAGTTGGAATTGAGTACGGGTATTGTTCAAAGTTGTAGCTCTAATGGTAAAACTAGCTACGACAAAAGTCCTCTTAAAATATGAGTTTTAGATGATGCCTTAACATTTCATATATTCAGTGAACATGATTTATCCAATAATGTATTATGT
>Ga0041060_1000074_pt1 | contig 11751 bp, 5 predicted proteins | sample AraColnosormetaG_2_FD_53326 | JGI IMG/M metagenome (GOLD analysis project Ga0041060, IMG submission 53326) | Arabidopsis roots microbial communities from Chapel Hill, North Carolina, USA - Col Cl nosort | ecosystem: Host-associated > Plants > Roots > Unclassified | place: USA: Chapel Hill, North... | reverse complement strand
ATATCCAAAAGGGCTAAAATGAAAATATCAGACAGCTTGCAAGAATTGATTAAGATAACAAACAATATAGAATTAAATCAGTTAAGTATATAAATAGAAATGTGAACAAAAAAAGAAAGTAATTTAAAGCTGAGAAGCATCATTAACTTCTCTAATCTATGACCTGTTATAGATATAGTAGAAGCAAAAGCAATGACATGTGACAGCTAAGTAAAAGTAAAGATGATGACACCATTAATAAAGGATTCAGAGGTTACCCATAAGATACTCAGAGAAGATTAATGGTTTCAACAAGAGAAGTCAGAATCTTGAGTACTATGAATTTCGTTGATATTTTCAGAACTTATCGTTATGTTGACATTTTTACAAAAACATGCATTTTTTTCCTTTAAGAGTATTTTCACAATTACCCTTTTTACTCAACTTTGTAGTATTTTTAGAAATCTTCTTACATTTGTCCAAAAAAAAAATCTTCTCACACTGAAATTTAGAGGCCCGAAATATGGCCGTTAACAAATCACACAATGACATGAAGCTGTGGTTGTGTATCTTTGATTTTGTAATTTTATTTGAAAATGTTACAGACTTCATTCATTGATGTGCACAAATCACAAAATATGTAACAAAAGAAATGTTTCCTCTTCGTCATTATTGCTCTTTTTCTTATACAATCCCATTATGATCTTACAGGAATCAACAACATAACATTACCTTTATTACCAGTTGTTACGCCGAGCAGTTTACTATTACAGATAACATCAAACATTTGTATATGATTCCATCTCATAAACTCACCGGATGTTCTTCTTACGGGCAAGCTCTCGTGCCATCTCTCTTAGCTCATCGGGTGAAGGAGGTCTAGGTGCCTCTTCAGGATAAACAACATATGAACGCTGCACAACAAATAGCCAAAATTTGGGAGGGTTAGAGAATGCCTCTATCGCACTGCAAAATAACCATTACAGACTGCTCGATAGAGCGGAGAAAACCCGACTACCATCAAAATGGGGTAGTGTATGTTTCTAAGATCCTAGTAAGTGTATTTCAGTGACTTAAGCGCAGCAGACAATTTGATAACAATAAGTGTTACCCATTTTAGAATGAACATTTTATCCTTCGGTGCACCGCAAAACCGACATTGTAGACTGTTTTCTATATGCCAGACCCGACAAACCCCACAACACTATCGAAAAGTTCGATGGAAGCAAATGAATCATTGACAATTCAAGGAGATTGAACCATATCTTGAATGTTGCTAGGATTGTAGTAAATTACTCTGTGTTACAGTGATTTAAAGTGACAATGGCGTTAACCAAGTTAAGAGTTACCATTTCCTAATTATTCAGCTAACCAATCAATCTATGTTCCTAACAGAGTACAAACAAGTTAACAAGGTTAATTTATAACCAAACATTAAAATCCCTAATTGAAAATCCCATCGCCTAATCCACAAACGGATCTCAAAAGAGATTCAATTAGAAATATTACTCATAATCAAAAATTCTGCAAATGAAGCGTTTAGAGTTACTATTCCTAATTTTTGAAGCGAAACCCATCAATCTAAGCCTATCATTTTCGAAGATGCAATAATCAGTGATGAGAATTTTGTGAAAGAGAGAGAGAGGATGGTTTTACATTGCCCATGAATTTCTTGATATTGGTGCTGTTGTTGGCGAATGTGTACATAAGGACGATCGGAACAGCGACATAGACACCGAACTTGACGATCTCCAGAACCCCTTTCGATGTTCCAACAGATGACATTTTTCCGAAAGAGGATCAGCTTTGAACAATGCCCAGAGATCAAGATCAGACTTTTAGGGTTTATCAATCGATAAATTTGGGAATCGAATTGATGATGTTGTTCATTAGTGGAAGAATGGGCCAATTTGGATATATTTATATTTGGGCCTCACTAAACTCATAAAGCCCACAACTAAAGAGTTTGATTCTTATTTTTTCTTTGAAGATGAAGTCGTGGTCGTCGTTGGTTGTATAGTTGTATAAGTCTTTTATATTCGTCCAAAGTAAACGTTCAATGAAATTGACTTTTGGAGATCGGTGCGTGAGTGGAAGAAAATCCAATCTCATCTCTTGTCTTGAGCCAAGATGGGAGGTTGTATCTCGGTCTCGGTGTCATGTGATCAGTTTGTGAATCAGTTCTCTCAATGGTTATGCGTTAGAAAAGGTTACATTCATAGCCTTCCCGAGAATCTAGCAGCTCTACAAAAAGCCATTGAAGTTCTCAAGACAAAGCACGATGATGTGAAAAGAAGGGTCGATAAAGAAGAATTTCTAGGGCGTCGTCATAGGCTTTCTCAAGTTCAGGTATGGCTTACAAATGTCGTGATTATCGAGAAAAGGTTCAATGATTTGTTTAGTAATAAAGAGGTTGAGATAGAGAGGTTGTGTTTTTGTGGGTTTTGCTCCAAAAGTTTTGGAAAGAGCTATCATTATGGGAAAATGGTTAGCGTGATGTTGAAGGAAGTTGAGAATCTCTCTTCTCGTGGAGTATTTGATGTGGTGACTGAGGAAAATCTGGTAGCTCAAGTTGAGGAGATGCCTATTCAATCCACAGTTGTTGGTCAAGAGACAATGCTTGAAAGGGTTTGGAACACTCTCATGAAAGATGGATTCAAGATCATGGGTTTATATGGAATGGGTGGAGTGGGAAAAACCACGCTTCTTACGCAAATCAACAAGAAGTTTTCTGAAACAGATGGTGGATTTGATATTGTGATGTGGGTTGTTGTGTCTAAAACCTCAGAGATCTATAGGATTCAAGAAGACATTGCAAAAAGACTAGGTCTTACGGGCGAGGAGTGGGACAAAAAAAACGAAAACAAGAGAGCCGTTGACATACACAATGTCCTTAGGAGACATAAATTTGTGTTATTGTTGGATGATATATGGGAGAAAGTGAACTTAGAATTGGTTGGAGTACCGTATCCAAGTAGAGAAAATGGAAGCATAGTAGCATTTACCACCCGTTCTCGAGATGTTTGTGGGCGTATGGGAGTCGATGACCCGATGCAAGTTAGTTGTTTGGAACCTGAAGATGCTTGGGATTTGTTTCAAAACAAAGTAGGAGAAAACACTTTGAAAAGCCATCCGGATATTCCTGAACTTGCAAAACAAGTCGCTGAAAAATGTCGTGGTCTACCATTAGCACTTAATGTCATTGGAGAAACTATGGCATGCAAAAGCACAGTTCAAGAATGGCGTCACGCGATTGATGTTTTGACTTCATCAGCCATAGAGTTTTCAGGCATGGAAGACGAAATTCTTCAGATATTGAAGTATAGCTATGATAATTTACAAAGGGAGCATATCAAATCATGTTTCCTATATTGCTCTTTATTTCCTGAAGATTATGAGATTAAGAAAGAGGAGTTAGTAGACTATTGGATATGTGAAGGATTCATAGATGCAAAAGATGGTAAAGAGAGAGCGATAAACGAAGGCTATGAGATCATCGGTACTCTTGTCCGTACATGTTTATTGATGGAGGAAGAATGGAAGAAAACGGAAGTGAAAATGCATGACGTGGTTCGTGAGATGGCTCTATGGATATCATCTGATCTTGGAAAGCATAAAGATCAATGCATTGTGCGAGCCGGTGTTGGGTTACATGCAGTACCGGAAGTGAAGAACTGGAGAGCTGTGAGAAGAATGTCGTTGATGAAAAATGAGCTTGAAAAGATTTTGGGTTGCCCTACATGTCCTCAACTTACAACTCTCCTCCTCCAAAAAAACCACAAATTGGTAAATATTTCCGGAGAATTCTTTCGATTCATGCCTAACCTTGTCGTATTGGATTTATCATGGAATAGTAGTCTCACTGGATTACCAAAGAAAATATCAGAGTTAGTCTCCTTGCGATATCTTGACTTGTCGTATACAAACATCGAAAGGTTGCCTGTTGGTTTACAAGAGTTGAAACAACTAATACATCTGAATTTGGAGTCCATGAAGAGTTTGGAGAGTATTGCTGGGGTATCTAAGTTGTTGAGTTTGAAGACACTGAGACTACAAAAGTCCAAAAAGGCTCTAGATGTGAACTCAGCGAAGGAGCTACAACTCTTAGAACATATAGAAGTTCTAACCATAGATATCTTTTCAAGTTTGGTTTTGGAACATTTGTTATGCTCTCAGAGATTGGCGAAATCTATTCAATATGTAGAGCTTATAGAGGTTGAGGAAGAATCTTTCAAAATATTAACTTTTCCAAGCATGTGTAATATCCGTCGAATTGGCATATGGAAGTGTGGAATGAAGGAGATAAAAGTCGAGATGAGAACATCATCATGCTTCTCTAGCCTCTCCAAAGTCGTTATAGGACAATGTGATGGTCTAAAGGAGTTGACATGGCTATTGTTTGCTCCAAACCTTACTTATCTCGACGCTCGTTTCGCAGAGCAACTAGAGGATATAATCAGTGAAGAAAAAGCTGCAAGTGTTACGGACGAGAATGCAAGTATTATCATTCCTTTTCAAAAACTAGAATGTCTTAGCTTATCTGATTTACCTAAGCTAAAGAGCATCTACTGGTCACCATTGTCTTTTCCACGTCTGAGTGAGCTTGCAGTGCAAGAACATTGTCCAAAGCTGAAAAAGCTTCCATTGAACTCCAAGAGTGGAACTGCAGGTGTAGAACTTGTCGTAAAATACGGCGAAAACAAATGGTTAGAAGGTGTTGAATGGGAAGACAAAGCCACTGAACTACGGTTTTTGGCTACCTGCAAATCGTTGTATCGATGAACTTCTGTTTCTTCAACTTTTCTCTCGTATCTTTGTAAAGTTTTGGAGTGTTCATTGGCTAATTTGGCTTTTACGTATATGACCAAGTTTATTCTGTGACACTGTCTACACTATAATATCCTTCATTGTTGATAAATGTTTTCTTTACTCCAATGTAATGCCAAGGTTAAGAACACCATTTAGCAGCAGAATGGGTCAGTTTACAGAATTGGTATCGCTGGGATTTGTTTCTGCGACTCACATGGAACTCGGCAAATTGATTACTCTAAAACTAAAACATTCACAACAAACCACCACTACTTTGTTCAGCAATTACGTTATTAGACACAAGTTTCATCATCTTCTTCTTAACAACTTTCTCGAACTCAATTCCCGACAGCGATAAAACCTGGTTCAACAGCAGTCTCACTCCACTTCTCTGAACCAGCTCATATCTCGGCTTGATCCTCTCTTGTAAACTGTACCCAAAAAACTGAGGGAACTTCACAAGCTCGGATTTTGGATAGTCCATTGTCTGAAAGTAATCCCATTTCGGCATGACATTCTCTTTCAAGCTGAATGTGTACAAAGCTCCATATCTAGAGATCATGATTCCAATTTCATCTAAACCAAAACCCTTTTCGAGGAAGAACTCTGTTACTGGCTTCAAATTCGACTCTATGCTTAATCCAAACGTTTGGGGACATCGATGTAGGAGAACCGCAACATCGACATTTAGCGATCTAAAGTACTCCATAGTTGGACGGAGCTTGTCTTCTACACTGTAACTCATGATGTTTGGACATCGGGTTAGGATTCTCCCTATCTGTTCTTCTGTGAGACCAGTTTGTGATAAGAACTCGACAGTTGAAGTAAGTTTCTGGCGGCTGTAAGTGAGGATGGCTGGGAAACGGGAAATGATCTTTGCCCATTGGTTCTTGTCAATGCCAAGTGTCTCAAGAAAGGCCATTGTCGGTTTCAGGTTATCGGTTAGGCTGATTCCGCATATCTGTGGGCGTTTGCAGAGGATTGTGGGGATATCTGATTTAGGAATTCCGAGGTCTAGAAGGAATTCCACAACAGGTTTTATTTTTCCATCGAGGCTGTAATAAGGAAAGGCAGCGAACTTTCGAGTGATCGTTTTGATCTGCTCGAGGTTTAAACCGAGGTCAAGAAGGTAAAGGGTCTGAGGACGTAATGCACCTTCTGTGTCAAGTTCGCTGACTCGAGACACCGCTCTGAGTTTACGAGTGTCTGCAGCAGAATCTGTGTCACCACGAGGTGGTAGGACAGAAACTGGAGATGAAGCAACAAGTCTAGGTTCAGCTGGTGGATCAGGGAAGCTCACAACAAGCTCAGCGAGAAGATCACCATGTTCTTCATGAAGTTGTTCGAGGTAAGGAATGAGAGAATCTCGAATCTCAAGTGTAGTAAGCTCTCTTCCTGTTACAGTCAAACTTTTAGAGTTCATCGCCGAGCTCTTCTCATTAAATAGTAAAGGTTTTAAAGAAGAAAGATCGAACCTACGAGGTATCGAGCTTTATGAACAGAATGGAGCCTGGACACTAAATGGTCAATGAATAGATCGGATTTGTTGATTAACCGAGAAGAGAGACTGTTGCTAAGACCTTGCTTCTTGAAGAATAGAGTTAAAACAGCTTTAGCTTCTTCTTTCTCTGCTGCGATCAGATTTGGAGGTACAGGTCTTGGACTAAACTCTACTCTATTCTTTAAACGAATCCCTATAAAAAACAACATCGTTATGAAACCATATTGTTTTCAAAAATTGTGAAAAAAAGAGATAAGATTCATTTTCTCCATTGTATTATTTTGGTTCACTCACCATTTGTTTCTTGTCTAAAAGAGAGTCTTCCCGTAAACCAAAGCTGTGCTCTGCAAATTCATAGAATCAAGCACCAAAGTCAAGAAGTGCAATATCTCAAGAAGTCATGAATCGAGCTCGAGTCGCTCATAACTAACCTCGTACTGGGTTTTTCTCTTCTGGCGACAAGGAAAATCTCTGAAGGTCCAAGTTGACTAAGACTTTGCATTTTCTGGTTTCTGTGAAACAAAGAAGCAAAAGCCACCACCTTTCAATAACTGTTCAATAGAATTAAATTAACGCTTCAATGAACATAATCCCAGCTACGAAACAGTTCTCAGTTGCAGATTCTTAGTTTTAAATGTTGCTACGGATTTGATGCGAATCGGATATGGTAAGAGCACATGACAAGAGACGAAAGGAAACAATTTGTGGTAGAGAGACGGATCAAAATCCAATTAACGACTAACCTCGTTGTCGATGGTAGACGATGAGGCCCTTTTTCCCGAGAAAATTTCAATCGATGACTGAGAAATCAACTCGAACCCAGGAAGAGCTTTAGCGCTAGGACTGAGAAATTAGAGGATTTTGAAACGACATGATTGGAGGAGACAAGGGTAAAACATTAAACCTTCCAATTGGTTGTAGAGATTTCGTAGAAAGCAAAGGCCCATTGGGCCCTGTTAATACAACCAAGAAGTAGTAGTATTTGATATTGAACCAAAGTCTAATTAAACCGGTAATGGTTAAGATTGATTTGGTTATCGACAAAAGAGTTTGTTCGAACACAAAACTAAAAGTCTAAAAGTGGGAAAATGTTATGTTCTATAATCTCTAGAGAGTAAGCGAATTCTTCTTACTCCAGTTTGTACAACTCTCGATGATCTTTTAAACTTGAGCAAGGGGATTTCTAGATTTCATTCTTCGCCGATTGAAATGAAGATTCATCGTAGGTTTGGAGAGTCTTTTTATCTTTTGAACATCTTAGACCAGATGTAGAGGACAAAGAAGACGAGGAGAGCGAAAAGAACCACGTGCATGATGTGGTTGTTGCCACTACGGATTATGCTCATGTTTAGTTTCCTTATGTTGTTCTTCACCCCGGCTTGCGCTCTGATCAATGTCATTTGCTGTCACACAAAAACAAAAAGCTTTATGTTTCAGACAAGAACACCATTTCTCCCCCTTGTTATTTGCATCCTAGAGTAATTCTGTATAACAGCACTTAATGCAGTCTCACGCAACAAAATCTAGCTGATGTTCTTTAGGTAACAAAAAGAAAAACTAGAAACAAATAAGAGCAATGTTCATCTTCAACATCATACTCTCCTTTATAAGGAAACCGGTATATATAGACTCAATGATAAGCTGCAACCATTTTGTAGTGCATTCACTTAACTAGCCGAGATTGAAGATATATATTCCTACCCAGTACCCACCAGAGTTCAGACCAGTCCCTGCGTATAAGTCTGAACATAATCTAAACAGTCCCTTTTATCAAGATTTTCATTGGTTTGTAAGCTATGGTATAATTTATACATACGTTGGGAATGAAGCTGTAGTTTCCCAAATAATGACAGCCATTTGAAACAAGATAAAGGTAACCCATAACTCGGATAATAATAAGTGATTAGCCTACAGTGTAAAGACTAAAATGCATGTTGCTGATGTAAGGTGTTTACATTCAACTTTACTATGATGGATGAATAAAGAACTTAAGCGACATCTCTCAACAACATACCAGTTCATCTAAGAAGTCTCTCTGAAACTTTGCTTCTGACCCAATTTCTTGAGCAATCTGCATAAAAATATGCGATCAATGGACTAACCAAAATCATGAGGCATAAGTTATGTTCAAAAAGGTAAAACACAAGGAATCGTAAAGAATGTCAACTGATTCATTTAAGAAGTATGGTATATAAAACAACAAGCAAGGAAGGTTTATAACAGACATCAAATATGTAGAATTCAATTGGTAAGTCAACTAATTAATCAGATACTCACTGATGAGTGAACATACATACTATCATAGTACTCTGGAACAAAAACACATATACAGAGCCACTTTCAAAACCAAAAGGCTGTAATGAAAACACAGACAAAGGAGAGATAGAATTGGTAACTAGGAGGGTTTCTTACATTTTTCAACTGCCTGACTTGGCCATGGAGACCTGTGATCTCATCATCCAGGTCAGAGTGCATCGGATCAATCCTCAGCTGGATTTCTTCTGAACCTGCAGCATTTCTAGTACTAAGCCCTTCCCTGCAGCCACAAATACAAATCAATAGAGCTATAGTTCCGCAGAAATTATCAAAATCTATGACCCATAAATCTCTAGTTTTCTCTATCCAAAAGATCAGAGAAAGAAATTTAAAAGCAATTCCAAAACGAGAAACTGATAATAAAGTTATACCTAGATCTGTATGGAGCGGCTCCGCCATAAAGGGAACCACCCGCACCGCTTCTGTGTGGATTTGACGCCATCGACGCAAAATCTAATCGGAATCTGCTGAGGTTTGAAATCGAACGCGAATTGAAATTGAGGAAGAACAAAGACGGGTCAAAATGTCGGGTTAATGGGTCTAGTCGTTTAATTTAAAACGCTGCGTTTTAGTCTAGTTATATCCGTAAACACAATGACGTTTTATTTAACCGTTGGATCATATCAGTAAGGAGAGCTATCGACGGTTAAAGATTCTTTTAACCAAAAATTTAATTGAACCGGTAATGGTTAAAGATTATATTGGTTTATCGAGAGTTTGTTACAACTATAATAGAGAAAGATCATCTCTAAGCTGTGTTCATTCTATTATCTTTGGAGTGAGAACACTTAGTCGTGAACCTCTGGTAGAACTCTTGATGATCTTGTAAACTTGAGATAGTGGATTGCTAGTCTCTGTTCTCGCCGAGACATAGGATCAATCACTGAATCACGTGGGTGTCATTCTTCTCCGTCTTCGTTCCAAGTGTTTGATTGTATGGTTTTCTCGAGTGTGAGTCTCTTGATCGTTAGTAGAGAGAGTCCAGCTTCGATTCCGGCTGAAGATTTATAGAAGATTCACAACATAGACTAAGGGTTTTGTTCACCGTGAGGGTCTTATAAACTCTTTGAACAGTTCAACCTTATGGTTTTTTGCTGGATTTTCAACGGAATTGTCCAACTTCTGGTCAGGAGTATCAACAATTTTGGTGCTGCAATCTTTTAAATTAGCTTCCGAAGAAAGAACTGTTTGCTTAGAAAGAACACTAACTTGATTGAGATTCACATGAACCGTCTTCTCCTGATGACATGACAACAGATTTGCTAGCTTCTTCTTCAAATCTGGTGCAAGTGCAGGATTTGCTAGGAATATATCCAGCGACCGAATAACTCCTTTTCGCTCAATTTCTCTGAATGCTGACGTCAAACCTCTTACAATCGTATCGCGACGGGTTATGTCATAAGTTTCGACAAGATGAAGTAAGAATTCAAGTAAGGAGTGAGTGATGTGTGGATACTGCGGTATTGACCATACCATCAAGAGAGCAGCAGGTTCAACATTCATAATATTATCGATTCTTTCGTCAAAGAAGAGCCAGTCGTAAAACAGAGCCAGCATAACGCTTCGCTCGATGTGATGATTTTGCCTACACAGTTCCAAAAGCCAACCTATAATAGCCCATCTTGGCATGATCTCTGATCTGATGATTTCGTTAGTTGGATGAATAACACAGCAAACGAATCTCACTATATCTATCAAAAGTGTTTCTTTCTCCGGACCCAAAAGAAACTTCTTCAAGAACCATATCTGATGCCGCTTATGACTTCCCAATTTAACATTTCCTAGCAAAAACCTTAATTGTGTTTCCATCTCAGGAGTGATTCGAAGAAGGAAGTATCTACTAGAAGTCTTCAACTGGTATATCTCAGAGCAATGGTTCGACACCAAATCGTTCCATATCTCTCTGAACTCAGAGACATGAGACAGATCCTGCAACAACAGGATAAGGTCCCGTCCAATCTTCAAACTTAAATGAAGCTGCTCTCTAAACATTTTAACACAGAATTTGATCTCCAATCTCTTCACATTCTCCAGTTTCACAACGCCTAAAACCCTATAATGATCCGCTAATAACCGAAGAAAACTATACAGAGCACTAGTCAACACCAATGGAGAATCATCAAGCAAGCATTCCCATTTCTCAAGAAACAAACTAACTAATTCAGAACAAAGCCAAACATTATGATCACCATAATCCCCACTTCCAATTCGTCGCAACAACGACACAACCAAATCCTCAATCCCCACACTTGAAACATCAATCATCTCCTTAGTTACCCAAATAAGCTGAATCTTAGCGGAATCAACAAGCTTAACATACAATTCAACAACGATTCCAATAAGTAAACTAGTGAAAAACGCGTACCCATCAGTGACGAGAGCATGTAAGTGCTTGATGTGGGTTTTAGAGGAATTTGGTTCGCATAAAACTCCATAGACGATGGCTTTATTGAGCTCAAGATACTCTTGTGGGTCTGGGAGTTCTAAGGAGAACGGTGGTCGTAGTTTCGGCTGGAGATTCTCGAAGGCTTGACGTAGTGATAGTTCGAGCTGGTTCTCAACTTCGTGTAGAGAGACACGGATCAGTTTCGATGTAACAAAGTGGTTCTCCATTCGAAGAGAGTCTACTCTAAAATCTTAGGGTTTTGGTTTTTAATTTTGACTTCTATTTTTGGGTTGATTCTAAAGTTGACTTTTGTCTGCGCTTATAGATTCTAAACGACAAAAAACTATGTCGTTTTGGTTCTGTAGTTTAGCCTTTGGATAATCCGAATTCATACGCGCTTATGAGTTATGATTAAAAATCTTAAAACAAAGGCGGGGTTCTCAAATACCGAATGTATTAGACTTAGGATTTAATGAAATTTAGATCTGGAGGAATTTTAGTAAAATTAAAAAAAATTTAGATGATCCAAAACTGGTGTGATCCTGCAATTGTCTATGGATGATGCTTAAGATCAGTAAAAGAGATATGTTATAAGGGACTAATAAAAATTGTTGTTGTAGTGACAAACATGAACCGTATGCTTCCCAGTATCCGTTAGATGCTTAGGGCTAACAATTTCACATTTTTCATATTGACTTGAGAAGAAAAGCATACTAGTGGCAATCATATTCATATCAGTAAGTTAATCACTACTTAAACA
>Ga0041060_1000069_pt1 | contig 11914 bp, 1 predicted proteins | sample AraColnosormetaG_2_FD_53326 | JGI IMG/M metagenome (GOLD analysis project Ga0041060, IMG submission 53326) | Arabidopsis roots microbial communities from Chapel Hill, North Carolina, USA - Col Cl nosort | ecosystem: Host-associated > Plants > Roots > Unclassified | place: USA: Chapel Hill, North... | reverse complement strand
CCACGTTGCTCTAGAATGATCATCAACTATAGTTAAGAAATATTTGTATCCTTCAACTGTCTCCACTGAAAAGGGTCCCCAAACATCAATGTGTAACAGCTCAAATGTTGAATTACAAATGTTGTTCGCAGAAGGAAATGACAACTTCTTTTGTTTGGCTAAATGACAAACATGACAATAAGCTGATTTCTTATTCTTATGTCTAGTAGTTCCCAAAACTTCAGAAAGAGAATCCAGTCTTGAAAAAGATGGGTGTCCAAGTCTCTTGTGCCACACGCTCACATCCACAACTGCATTCACCGAGATAGCAGGAGATTGTGTGTCCAACACATAGAGATTCCCAATCCTTTTACCTTCTCCAAGCGTCAACCCCTTGGTAAGATCCTGTATTTGACAGCAAGAAGGATCAAAGATCACTCTAGTACCAAGGTCAGTAGTCAAAGAGCTGATACTGATCAAATTCAATCTGAATTCAGGAATAAACAAAACATTCTGGAGAATAATGTCTTTGTTTATCAAAACTGTTCCCACTCCACTGATTCTGACATTTGGACCTGTTGGAAGATTCACAAAACTCACAATAGAAGTATCTAAAGTCTGAAACAATTTTCTGTCATGGGACACATGATGTGTAGCCCCAGAGTCAATAACCCAAGTGTCACTGGACAAAGAGTTATGTGAAACTGCCAAGATGCCAATAAAGCAATATGTGGAAGGAGAGAATAAGATACCAGAAGGAGCAACAGACTGAGAAGAACTTGCTTCATGCTGAGAAGAAGCAGTCTGAGGAGAAACAATCTGTGGCTGCAACTGAGAACTGAACAAGGCAATCAAATTCTGTATCTGATCAGGGGAGAAGTTACCAGCAAGAGTCTCAAGTTGTCCTGTCATCTTATCCGGAGAAAGAGTAACCTGAGCTGCCACTGCCTGAGGTTTTGGAGGTTTATCAGAGGACTTCCCTTTAGGAGTGAAACCTGGTGGAAAACCATGCTTCTTATAGCATCTTTCAGCTATATGACCAACTCTGTTGCAGAATGAACACGTAGGACGACCTTTGTTTGGTCCACTCTGAACATACATTATCTCAGGAGAAGTGATAGGAGAATGAGATACCTCAGAGACTTGAAAAGCTGCAGGTGGAGCAACAACATTAAAGAATCCCTTCTGGCTATTATCCTGATCCAAGATATGATAAACTTCTGCCAAACTAGGAAGTGCCTTCTTTGCAATGATCTGTCTACGAACAATGGCATAAGACTCATTCAATCCTGCAAGAAATTTCATTATCTTAGCTTTCTCTGCCTTCTGATACAGACGAACAGCTTTTCCACAAGTACAAGGATCATCCAAAGCCTCTGTACTGTCAAGCTGATCCCAGAGAGTCTTTAAAAGAGTATAGTACTCAGATAGAGACATTGTTCCTTGACGAAGATCCTGAATCTCCTGTGTCAGATTGTAGGTACGTGGAAGATTCGTCAGGTTAAACCTGTCAAAGAGATCACGCCAAATATCTGTAGCATCATTCAGACGTAAGATGCTACGATAGATCTGAGGAGAAACAGAGTTAAGCAACCAGGATTTCACCATACTGTTGCATCTAGACCATAAACGGAAATTTGGATCCGATTCTAAAGGACGAGGTAAAGATCCGTCTACAAATCCTAGTTTGTTCTTAGCATCCAACGAGATCCTCATAGCCACACTCCAGTCACCATAAGTTGTTTCATCTAAACGATGAGAAATGATGCTCAAACCTGGATGATCTGCACTATGAAGGAAGAAAGGAGACTGCGTCGGATCATCAAATCCCGATGAGAAAACACCTCGCGAAGCTCCAGCGGTCTGAGAACGAGCCATTGGAGGAGAATCGGAAGCAGAATCGAGAACACCGGTGGACTTTGATGATTTCCGAGCAACAGAACCCGTCGACACCTTCGAGCGAGCTGATTTTCGAGTAACACGAATTCCAGGAACCATTGGATCGTGAAGAAACGAAGAAAACTAGCTCAAAAGAAGAAGAAATCGAACAAAATCAAGAAAAAATTGAGCTCGATGGCTCTGATACCATTTCACGATGAAGAAACGATGAGAGAGAGTTTGTTATAGAAAGGGAAAGTTTTATTCATCTTAATAATAATGTGTACAATTGTTTCTCTTATATACACGTATGGTATAATAACTAAACCAAGCTAAACCGACTAATTACATAGAACCGGTTATTTACACCTAGCTACTCTATTAGTCCCCCTCAAGATGAGAATACAAAGATGTTTTGGATACTCATCTTGGACAATAAATGAGCAAATTGATAAGGGAAGAGTGGTTTAGTAAGGATATCAGCAACCTGATCTTTAGTCTTGACATGAAGCAGCTTCAACTGACCATTATCCAGCTTCTCACGAACGGTGTGACAATCGATTTCGATGTGTTTCGTTCGTTCGTGAAACACTGGGTTAGTGGCTATATACACAGCGGCGGTACTGTCAGAGTATAAAATAGGCACACCTGAATGAACACGCAAAGCCAATAACAGTGTAGACAGCCACGCCATTTCACAAGAAGCCAAAGCCAATGCTCGATACTCTGCCTCTGCAGACGACCGTGAGACAGTAGGCTGTTTCTTGGAGCGCCAGGATATCAGAGAGGAACCAACAAACATAGTGAAACCTGTGGTTGATCGACGACTATCTGGGCAAGTACCCCAATCCGCATCAGTATAGCCTTTTAAAGTCAGATCATCCTCAGCAGAATAAAACAGACCTTGACCCACTGTACCTTTAATGTATTGTAAGACTTTGTAGACAGCTGCAAGATGTGCAGTACGAGGAGCAGAAGAGAACTGACATAACTTGTTCACCGCAAATGTGATATCAGGGCGAGTTATGGTCAGATACATCAACTTGCCAACAAGTCTTCGATACATTTCTTTGTCCTCCAAGAGTAGACCATCATTCTTAGATAATCTAATATTCGGAGTCATAGGTATGGAGGATGGTTTACAGTCCAACATATCTGCAGAAGTGAGCAATTCTAAAGCATACTTCCTTTGAGATAGGGAAATACCTTCAGAAGTGCGAGCAACCTCTAAACCCAAGAAATACTTCAGTGGACCAAGTTCCCTCAGCTTAAAGCTAGCTTTTAAAGCCTCTGTCAACGACTGTGCTGCTTGTTCTGTAGTACTCGCAATCACTATGTCATCAACATAAACTAAGAGGACAATGAACTCAGAACCAATACAGCGAACAAAGAGAGTATGATCACCATGCTGTTTTTCGAAACCCAGAGCCAACAGAGAGTTAGAAAACTTCAAAAACCATTGACGAGATGCCTGTTTAAGACCATAAATGGACTTCTTCAAACGACAAACAACATTAGGTGGCAGAGAAGTTCCCTTAATATCTGCATAACCATCAGGCAGCTTCATATATATGGTTTCCTCTAAATCTCCATTGAGAAAAGCATTAGATATATCCAGCTGATTCAAATACCACTTCTTAGAAGCTGAAACTTTCAAAAGTAACTTTACTGTGGCCATCTTAGCAACAGGAGAGAAAGTCTCAGTGTAATCCAAACCTTCCTTCTGAGTATAACCCTTAGCAACAATTCTGGCCTTGAATCTTTCCAAACTGCCATCTGCGTGAAACTTCACTGTAAATACCCACTTACATCCAACTGCCTTCTTCCCAGGAGGTAAACTTGTAATCTCCCAAGTATCAGTCCTTTCCATTGCACCAATTTCCTGATCAATAGCACCACACCATTCTTTGGAATCCTTTGCCTCATGATAAGATTGAGGGATTGGAATTTTGGAAATGTTATTGATGTATAACATATGAGATGGTGAGATTTGAGAGTAAGAAAGAGAAGATGAAATAGGATGTGAGTCATCTTTATTGACAAAATAACAGTGATAGTCTTGGAGATGAGCAGGGAATTTAGTAATCCTACGTTTAGAAATTTGTGTTGATGGAGAAATTTGTGGTGATGGAAGATGAGAAGTGATGGAATTACCTGAGGACAAAGGATCCATTGGTGTGAAAACATCTGAAGCTGTAGTAGCAGACTGTTGAGAACTCGCTAATGGAAACAACTCCTCATGAAACTCCACATTCCTCGATATATGAACCACGTTGCTCTCTAAATCCAACAACTTGTAGCCTTTAAAACCAAACGGATAGCCCAAGAAAACACACGCTCTTGACCTTGGAAGGAACTTGTGTCGCTGTTTCGATGAAGTAGAGCTGTAGCAAAGGCAACCAAATGTCTTGAGCTGAGAGTAATCTGGTAGCTTTCCAGTGAGAACCTCAAAAGGAGTCTTGTTTGATAACAAAGCAGAAGGTGTCCTGTTAATCAAGAAGACAGCAGTTAAAACACAGTCACCCCAATATGGCAAAGACATGTTAGACTGAAACATCAAAGCCCGAGCCACATTAAGAATATGCTGATGCTTCCTCTCAACCACTGAATTTTGTTCTGGTGTCTCAGGACAAGAATGAAAAGAAACGATTCCCTTTGCTTTGTAAAATTCTGTGAAAGCCAACTCTTTAGCATTATCAGATCTCACAGATTTAACTCTTGTATCATACTGATTCTCAACTAAGTCAATGAAGGCAGGAAACACTGTGAGGACGTCACTCTTAGACTTAAGCAAATAAATCCACGTTGCTCTAGAATGATCATCAACTATAGTTAAGAAATATTTGTATCCTTCAACTGTCTCCACTGAAAAGGGTCCCCAAACATCAATGTGTAACAGCTCAAATGTTGAATTACAAATGTTGTTCGCAGAAGGAAATGACAACTTCTTTTGTTTGGCTAAATGACAAACATGACAATAAGCTGATTTCTTATTCTTATGTCTAGTAGTTCCCAAAACTTCAGAAAGAGAATCCAGTCTTGAAAAAGATGGGTGTCCAAGTCTCTTGTGCCACACGCTCACATCCACAACTGCATTCACCGAGATAGCAGGAGATTGTGTGTCCAACACATAGAGATTCCCAATCCTTTTACCTTCTCCAAGCGTCAACCCCTTGGTAAGATCCTGTATTTGACAGCAAGAAGGATCAAAGATCACTCTAGTACCAAGGTCAGTAGTCAAAGAGCTGATACTGATCAAATTCAATCTGAATTCAGGAATAAACAAAACATTCTGGAGAATAATGTCTTTGTTTATCAAAACTGTTCCCACTCCACTGATTCTGACATTTGGACCTGTTGGAAGATTCACAAAACTCACAATAGAAGTATCTAAAGTCTGAAACAATTTTCTGTCATGGGACACATGATGTGTAGCCCCAGAGTCAATAACCCAAGTGTCACTGGACAAAGAGTTATGTGAAACTGCCAAGATGCCAATAAAGCAATATGTGGAAGGAGAGAATAAGATACCAGAAGGAGCAACAGACTGAGAAGAACTTGCTTCATGCTGAGAAGAAGCAGTCTGAGGAGAAACAATCTGTGGCTGCAACTGAGAACTGAACAAGGCAATCAAATTCTGTATCTGATCAGGGGAGAAGTTACCAGCAAGAGTCTCAAGTTGTCCTGTCATCTTATCCGGAGAAAGAGTAACCTGAGCTGCCACTGCCTGAGGTTTTGGAGGTTTATCAGAGGACTTCCCTTTAGGAGTGAAACCTGGTGGAAAACCATGCTTCTTATAGCATCTTTCAGCTATATGACCAACTCTGTTGCAGAATGAACACGTAGGACGACCTTTGTTTGGTCCACTCTGAACATACATTATCTCAGGAGAAGTGATAGGAGAATGAGATACCTCAGAGACTTGAAAAGCTGCAGGTGGAGCAACAACATTAAAGAATCCCTTCTGGCTATTATCCTGATCCAAGATATGATAAACTTCTGCCAAACTAGGAAGTGCCTTCTTTGCAATGATCTGTCTACGAACAATGGCATAAGACTCATTCAATCCTGCAAGAAATTTCATTATCTTAGCTTTCTCTGCCTTCTGATACAGACGAACAGCTTTTCCACAAGTACAAGGATCATCCAAAGCCTCTGTACTGTCAAGCTGATCCCAGAGAGTCTTTAAAAGAGTATAGTACTCAGATAGAGACATTGTTCCTTGACGAAGATCCTGAATCTCCTGTGTCAGATTGTAGGTACGTGGAAGATTCGTCAGGTTAAACCTGTCAAAGAGATCACGCCAAATATCTGTAGCATCATTCAGACGTAAGATGCTACGATAGATCTGAGGAGAAACAGAGTTAAGCAACCAGGATTTCACCATACTGTTGCATCTAGACCATAAACGGAAATTTGGATCCGATTCTAAAGGACGAGGTAAAGATCCGTCTACAAATCCTAGTTTGTTCTTAGCATCCAACGAGATCCTCATAGCCACACTCCAGTCACCATAAGTTGTTTCATCTAAACGATGAGAAATGATGCTCAAACCTGGATGATCTGCACTATGAAGGAAGAAAGGAGACTGCGTCGGATCATCAAATCCCGATGAGAAAACACCTCGCGAAGCTCCAGCGGTCTGAGAACGAGCCATTGGAGGAGAATCGGAAGCAGAATCGAGAACACCGGTGGACTTTGATGATTTCCGAGCAACAGAACCCGTCGACACCTTCGAGCGAGCTGATTTTCGAGTAACACGAATTCCAGGAACCATTGGATCGTGAAGAAACGAAGAAAACTAGCTCAAAAGAAGAAGAAATCGAACAAAATCAAGAAAAAATTGAGCTCGATGGCTCTGATACCATTTCACGATGAAGAAACGATGAGAGAGAGTTTGTTATAGAAAGGGAAAGTTTTATTCATCTTAATAATAATGTGTACAATTGTTTCTCTTATATACACGTATGGTATAATAACTAAACCAAGCTAAACCGACTAATTACATAGAACCGGTTATTTACACCTAGCTACTCTATTAGTCCCCCTCAAGATGAGAATACAAAGATGTTTTGGATACTCATCTTGGACAATAAATGAGCAAATTGATAAGGGAAGAGTGGTTTAGTAAGGATATCAGCAACCTGATCTTTAGTCTTGACATGAAGCAGCTTCAACTGACCATTATCCAGCTTCTCACGAACGGTGTGACAATCGATTTCGATGTGTTTCGTTCGTTCGTGAAACACTGGGTTAGTGGCTATATACACAGCGGCGGTACTGTCAGAGTATAAAATAGGCACACCTGAATGAACACGCAAAGCCAATAACAGTGTAGACAGCCACGCCATTTCACAAGAAGCCAAAGCCAATGCTCGATACTCTGCCTCTGCAGACGACCGTGAGACAGTAGGCTGTTTCTTGGAGCGCCAGGATATCAGAGAGGAACCAACAAACATAGTGAAACCTGTGGTTGATCGACGACTATCTGGGCAAGTACCCCAATCCGCATCAGTATAGCCTTTTAAAGTCAGATCATCCTCAGCAGAATAAAACAGACCTTGACCCACTGTACCTTTAATGTATTGTAAGACTTTGTAGACAGCTGCAAGATGTGCAGTACGAGGAGCAGAAGAGAACTGACATAACTTGTTCACCGCAAATGTGATATCAGGGCGAGTTATGGTCAGATACATCAACTTGCCAACAAGTCTTCGATACATTTCTTTGTCCTCCAAGAGTAGACCATCATTCTTAGATAATCTAATATTCGGAGTCATAGGTATGGAGGATGGTTTACAGTCCAACATATCTGCAGAAGTGAGCAATTCTAAAGCATACTTCCTTTGAGATAGGGAAATACCTTCAGAAGTGCGAGCAACCTCTAAACCCAAGAAATACTTCAGTGGACCAAGTTCCCTCAGCTTAAAGCTAGCTTTTAAAGCCTCTGTCAACGACTGTGCTGCTTGTTCTGTAGTACTCGCAATCACTATGTCATCAACATAAACTAAGAGGACAATGAACTCAGAACCAATACAGCGAACAAAGAGAGTATGATCACCATGCTGTTTTTCGAAACCCAGAGCCAACAGAGAGTTAGAAAACTTCAAAAACCATTGACGAGATGCCTGTTTAAGACCATAAATGGACTTCTTCAAACGACAAACAACATTAGGTGGCAGAGAAGTTCCCTTAATATCTGCATAACCATCAGGCAGCTTCATATATATGGTTTCCTCTAAATCTCCATTGAGAAAAGCATTAGATATATCCAGCTGATTCAAATACCACTTCTTAGAAGCTGAAACTTTCAAAAGTAACTTTACTGTGGCCATCTTAGCAACAGGAGAGAAAGTCTCAGTGTAATCCAAACCTTCCTTCTGAGTATAACCCTTAGCAACAATTCTGGCCTTGAATCTTTCCAAACTGCCATCTGCGTGAAACTTCACTGTAAATACCCACTTACATCCAACTGCCTTCTTCCCAGGAGGTAAACTTGTAATCTCCCAAGTATCAGTCCTTTCCATTGCACCAATTTCCTGATCAATAGCACCACACCATTCTTTGGAATCCTTTGCCTCATGATAAGATTGAGGGATTGGAATTTTGGAAATGTTATTGATGTATAACATATGAGATGGTGAGATTTGAGAGTAAGAAAGAGAAGATGAAATAGGATGTGAGTCATCTTTATTGACAAAATAACAGTGATAGTCTTGGAGATGAGCAGGGAATTTAGTAATCCTACGTTTAGAAATTTGTGTTGATGGAGAAATTTGTGGTGATGGAAGATGAGAAGTGATGGAATTACCTGAGGACAAAGGATCCATTGGTGTGAAAACATCTGAAGCTGTAGTAGCAGACTGTTGAGAACTCGCTAATGGAAACAACTCCTCATGAAACTCCACATTCCTCGATATATGAACCACGTTGCTCTCTAAATCCAACAACTTGTAGCCTTTAAAACCAAACGGATAGCCCAAGAAAACACACGCTCTTGACCTTGGAAGGAACTTGTGTCGCTGTTTCGATGAAGTAGAGCTGTAGCAAAGGCAACCAAATGTCTTGAGCTGAGAGTAATCTGGTAGCTTTCCAGTGAGAACCTCAAAAGGAGTCTTGTTTGATAACAAAGCAGAAGGTGTCCTGTTAATCAAGAAGACAGCAGTTAAAACACAGTCACCCCAATATGGCAAAGACATGTTAGACTGAAACATCAAAGCCCGAGCCACATTAAGAATATGCTGATGCTTCCTCTCAACCACTGAATTTTGTTCTGGTGTCTCAGGACAAGAATGAAAAGAAACGATTCCCTTTGCTTTGTAAAATTCTGTGAAAGCCAACTCTTTAGCATTATCAGATCTCACAGATTTAACTCTTGTATCATACTGATTCTCAACTAAGTCAATGAAGGCAGGAAACACTGTGAGGACGTCACTCTTAGACTTAAGCAAATAAATCCACGTTGCTCTAGAATGATCATCAACTATAGTTAAGAAATATTTGTATCCTTCAACTGTCTCCACTGAAAAGGGTCCCCAAACATCAATGTGTAACAGCTCAAATGTTGAATTACAAATGTTGTTCGCAGAAGGAAATGACAACTTCTTTTGTTTGGCTAAATGACAAACATGACAATAAGCTGATTTCTTATTCTTATGTCTAGTAGTTCCCAAAACTTCAGAAAGAGAATCCAGTCTTGAAAAAGATGGGTGTCCAAGTCTCTTGTGCCACACGCTCACATCCACAACTGCATTCACCGAGATAGCAGGAGATTGTGTGTCCAACACATAGAGATTCCCAATCCTTTTACCTTCTCCAAGCGTCAACCCCTTGGTAAGATCCTGTATTTGACAGCAAGAAGGATCAAAGATCACTCTAGTACCAAGGTCAGTAGTCAAAGAGCTGATACTGATCAAATTCAATCTGAATTCAGGAATAAACAAAACATTCTGGAGAATAATGTCTTTGTTTATCAAAACTGTTCCCACTCCACTGATTCTGACATTTGGACCTGTTGGAAGATTCACAAAACTCACAATAGAAGTATCTAAAGTCTGAAACAATTTTCTGTCATGGGACACATGATGTGTAGCCCCAGAGTCAATAACCCAAGTGTCACTGGACAAAGAGTTATGTGAAACTGCCAAGATGCCAATAAAGCAATATGTGGAAGGAGAGAATAAGATACCAGAAGGAGCAACAGACTGAGAAGAACTTGCTTCATGCTGAGAAGAAGCAGTCTGAGGAGAAACAATCTGTGGCTGCAACTGAGAACTGAACAAGGCAATCAAATTCTGTATCTGATCAGGGGAGAAGTTACCAGCAAGAGTCTCAAGTTGTCCTGTCATCTTATCCGGAGAAAGAGTAACCTGAGCTGCCACTGCCTGAGGTTTTGGAGGTTTATCAGAGGACTTCCCTTTAGGAGTGAAACCTGGTGGAAAACCATGCTTCTTATAGCATCTTTCAGCTATATGACCAACTCTGTTGCAGAATGAACACGTAGGACGACCTTTGTTTGGTCCACTCTGAACATACATTATCTCAGGAGAAGTGATAGGAGAATGAGATACCTCAGAGACTTGAAAAGCTGCAGGTGGAGCAACAACATTAAAGAATCCCTTCTGGCTATTATCCTGATCCAAGATATGATAAACTTCTGCCAAACTAGGAAGTGCCTTCTTTGCAATGATCTGTCTACGAACAATGGCATAAGACTCATTCAATCCTGCAAGAAATTTCATTATCTTAGCTTTCTCTGCCTTCTGATACAGACGAACAGCTTTTCCACAAGTACAAGGATCATCCAAAGCCTCTGTACTGTCAAGCTGATCCCAGAGAGTCTTTAAAAGAGTATAGTACTCAGATAGAGACATTGTTCCTTGACGAAGATCCTGAATCTCCTGTGTCAGATTGTAGGTACGTGGAAGATTCGTCAGGTTAAACCTGTCAAAGAGATCACGCCAAATATCTGTAGCATCATTCAGACGTAAGATGCTACGATAGATCTGAGGAGAAACAGAGTTAAGCAACCAGGATTTCACCATACTGTTGCATCTAGACCATAAACGGAAATTTGGATCCGATTCTAAAGGACGAGGTAAAGATCCGTCTACAAATCCTAGTTTGTTCTTAGCATCCAACGAGATCCTCATAGCCACACTCCAGTCACCATAAGTTGTTTCATCTAAACGATGAGAAATGATGCTCAAACCTGGATGATCTGCACTATGAAGGAAGAAAGGAGACTGCGTCGGATCATCAAATCCCGATGAGAAAACACCTCGCGAAGCTCCAGCGGTCTGAGAACGAGCCATTGGAGGAGAATCGGAAGCAGAATCGAGAACACCGGTGGACTTTGATGATTTCCGAGCAACAGAACCCGTCGACACCTTCGAGCGAGCTGATTTTCGAGTAACACGAATTCCAGGAACCATTGGATCGTGAAGAAACGAAGAAAACTAGCTCAAAAGAAGAAGAAATCGAACAAAATCAAGAAAAAATTGAGCTCGATGGCTCTGATACCATTTCACGATGAAGAAACGATGAGAGAGAGTTTGTTATAGAAAGGGAAAGTTTTATTCATCTTAATAATAATGTGTACAATTGTTTCTCTTATATACACGTATGGTATAATAACTAAACCAAGCTAAACCGACTAATTACATAGAACCGGTTATTTACACCTAGCTACTCTATTATCACCACGTCGTCACTACTAAAACCACCAGACCGTTACTATTTATCACGGATATCACCGACACCACGGCACCACCATCATCATGCCCTTAGTCCCTCACCATCACCATCGCAACCACCACGGCACCACCATCATCCCCATGAAATCACCATCATCCCTATGTCATCACCATCACAAAGCTAAGTCACCACCACCATCACAACGTCAGCACCACCACCATCACCACCACAAAGTCACCGTCACCACCACAACGTCATCACCGCCAGTCCGCCACCATCGTAACCACTACGTCGTCACTACCTAAAACCACCACACGTCCACACCGTTACTCTTTATCATGGATATCGCCGACACCACGGC
>Ga0041060_1000063_pt1 | contig 12043 bp, 11 predicted proteins | sample AraColnosormetaG_2_FD_53326 | JGI IMG/M metagenome (GOLD analysis project Ga0041060, IMG submission 53326) | Arabidopsis roots microbial communities from Chapel Hill, North Carolina, USA - Col Cl nosort | ecosystem: Host-associated > Plants > Roots > Unclassified | place: USA: Chapel Hill, North... | reverse complement strand
TATATAAACATTATCCATAAGCAATTATCTATTAAAACTGAAGAAGCCCATTTCTATAATATGTTTCAAAGATATAAGCCTTAATGTATTCAAGCATTCACATCAACATATTCCCTTTAACATTTATTAAGAACGAACAGTGGATCAAGCAATGCAATGGTTATGAACTCATTTGGTTTCGGGCTTAGGCTAAGAGACTGTTGGGGTCGGATTTCACCCAAGTAACCGAGCCAACCAGAGGAAGTGCCTCGGGCATCACTTCAAAGGGCCGCCCTGAGCCGGCCCTGAAACGCCTCGGGCATCACTACGGAGTTGTCCCGAGCCGGCCCTGAAACACCTCGGGGATCGCTAATGAGTTGTCCCGAGCCAGCCCTAAAACACCTCGGATATCACTTCAAAGAGCCATCCCGAGCTGGCGTTGGAACGCCTCAGATATCACCACGGAGCCGTCCGAGCCAGCCTTAAAACTGGTTGGGAGTCATTCCAGAGCCATCCCGAAGCAGATCTCGAAACGCCTCGGACAACTTTCACTCGGCTCGAGATGCATCCAGGAGACGAGCCGCCCAACCACAGCCAAAGGACCAACTTGACCTGGCTCGGGAGAAACTTCGTTTCCGACGAGAAGACTTAGAACCGATGTAAAGTCGAAACGTTTCTCCCCGGAAAACGCGGAAGTGATACTGGAGAATCTCTAAAGATATTGCCGAATATGGAAGATCCCGCGAAATTCTCTAAGGATAAAGTTAATCTCCATCACCGACTCTAAGATAATTGGAAATCTTTCGAGAATATCGCGGGAGGAGATTCGCCAAAGCCTTATATAAAGCACCTCAAAGGACAAACAAACAGGACACGCACAAAAACGCTCTCAACTTTAGGCTATCAAAAACGCTCTGACTTTGAAGGCTAAAACACTTATTTTCTATATTTCTAAACACTTGTACGATCAAATCATCATTATCTCAATAATATAATCAAGAACACCGTCCGTGGTAATCAGCAATTCAGTTGTTCTTTGAGAATCTCACAAATATCCGTTCTTTGAAGGAACCCAAGATACAATTTCGATGGTGCGAGTTTTGACTCTAGCAATTTGGCGCTAGAAGGAGGGGGACTTGAGATTTCTCTTACTCTCAGAACACAAAACCAACCAACCAATCCACAATGGTCAACAATCAGATCTCCGATAACACTGTTGACGCAGTGGGAAACCCGATCCCTCCAATCTAGACAGACGCTCCCGAAGCCACCGCTCCCAGAAGAAGCATGAGCTTAACTCCAGAAGAAGGTAAACGATCAAGAACAGGCGAATCGGTCTTTGGTGCAACAGCTCAAGGCAGCTACCTCCCAAGGACAGATCAGGACTACTCGCTTCGGCGCACGACATCTTCAGGATCGAGGAGCGGCACCAGATCTCAACCCAACACGGCACGTGTTCCACACGCCTGGCAACACAACAAGGCCTATCCGCCGAACCGCGCCAGAATCTGGAAGGGACCGAGCAAAATCGGCAGCTTTGGGAAACCGAGACGCGACGAACCGAGCAGAGGGAACCGACCCGCAACTTCCTCTTCCCTGAGCAGAATTTGCCGAGGCCAATCAGATCAGGATCTCGGACGATGATGACTCAGAAGAGAACGTTCGTTGGGCTGAGGAATATGCTAGAGAACAAGAAATAAGCGCTATCAAACCAAGATGAAGCTCGTCAGATCCCAAATGCATAACGTAGTCTCCTTTGCCCCAAACATCGACCGCATTCTGGAGGAGTCCCATAACACTCCTTTCATTCGTAGGATCTCCAACGCGATAATTTCAGATCCAGGAAAGCTAAGGATCGAGTACTTCAATGGATCATCTAACCCGAAAGGGCTTTTGAAGTCCTTCATAATCTCTATGGCCCAAGCCAAATTCAGACCCTACGAAAGAGACGCCGGTCTCTGTCACCTGTTCGTCGAGCATTTGAAAGGACCAGCTCTGGATTGGTTCTCAAGACTCAAAGGAAATTCCGTTGACAGTTTTCAGGAGCTATCTACACTCTTACTCAAGCAATATTCGGTGCTAATCGATCTGGCACGTCCGACGCCGATCTTTGGTTATTGTCTCAGCAGCCGAACTAGCCACTTCGAGACTTCCTCGCAATCCACCCTAGCCAAAGTCGAAGGCATCAACGACGTAGCGGCTCTCTCTGCTCTAAAAAAAGCCCTATGGTACAAGTCTGAATTCCGAAAGGAGTTAAATTTGTCCAAACCATAGACAATCCGAGACGCCTTGCACCGAGCCTCGAATTAAGTTTCCCATGAAGAAAAGGCACGAGCCGCTGAAGCAAACGCCTCATAGCGAAAAATCCCAACCTAGCGCTCCGAACCACGAAAAGGGCGCTCAAGGCGGAACGTTCGTACACCATGAAGGACAGAATTTCTCCGAAGCCCACAATTATCAAGCTGATACACCCCGAGGTCGAGGACGAGGCCGCGGCCGAGGTCGCGGACGAGAATCCTACACCTGGACGAAGAACCAACATGTGGGAAACGAGCAAGAATAATGCGAATTACATAAAAGTTACGGCCATCATACTTCCAGATGCCGTAGCCTCGGGGCAAAGTTAGCAGCTAAGTTCCTACCCGGAGAAATCGGTGGAGGCCTAACCATCGAGGACTTAGAGGCGGAGAAAGCCAAGACCGAGTTGGTCAATGCTATGGCAAATCCCGAGCAAGCAGAGGCAGAGGCAATCGCGAGATAGATGACGACGAGCCAGAAGCTGCTCGGGGAAGGATTTTCACAATTTTAAGAGATTCAGCTTTCTGTCAAGACACAACGGTGTCAATCAAAGCTTATCAGAGGAAGGCCAACTCAAATCGTAACTGGACGCTACCGTTTAACGGACCAGATGACGAAGTAACTTTTCACGAGAGCGATATTATCGGCTTAGACAGTCCACACAATGATTCCTTGGTCATAACACTAACCATTGGTGATTTCAACGTCGAACGAGTTTTAGTCGACAAGGGGAGCACACTGGACATCATCTTTCTAACGACCCTGCAAGAAATGAAGGTCGGTATGACGCAAATCGTACCAACTCTGCGACCTGTGCTCGGGTTCTTTGGGGAAACCACCATGACTCTCGGCACTATCAAGTTACCAGTCCGAGCCAAGGGGATAACGAAAATCATCGATTTCTCCGTTACTGACGAGCCGACCGTTTATAACGCAATTATTGGCACTCCATGGTTGAATCAATTCTGAGCCATCGCCTCGACATATCATCTCTGCCTGAAATTTTGACAAGCAACGGCGTGAAGACCATCTCGGGAAATCAGAAAAATGCCTGAATTTGCTTCATGGCAGCACACAAGCTCAGAAACCCGAGCGATGCGTGGAAATTGGCGTAAACTTAGGCGAAAAATTGACAGCCGAGCTGATCTCTTTCCTCATAGAGAACGTCAATACTTTCGCCTGGTCCCCAGAAGACTTGCCCGGAGTAAGCGTTGAAATCGTAGCACACGAGCTCAACGTAGACCCAACGTTTAAACCCGTCAAGCAGAAGACAAGAGCGTTGGGTCGAGAGCGAGCGGAAGCTGTGAAAGCCGAGGTAGAGAAACTGTTAAGGATCAGCTCCATCACCGAGACAAAGTACCCCGACTGGCTCGCAAATCCCGTCGTGGTAAAAAAGAAAAACGGCAAATGGAGAGTCTGTGTAGACTTCACTGATCTGAACAAAGCCTGCCCAAAGGACACTTTCCCATTGCCGCACATCGATCGCCTCGTGTAATCAACCTCTGGAAACAAGTTGCTGTCATTCATGGACGCATTCGCTGGCTACAACCAAATCATGATGAACCCTGAGGATCAAGAGGAAACCGCTTTCTACACAGAACGCTTCGTCAACAAGATCTGCGAAAATTATCACGCACGCTTCGTCAACCCTGATGCCATTCGGACTCAAGAATGCCGGGGCAACTTATCAACGCTTCGTCAACCAGATCTTCGCATTACAAATTGGGAAAACGATGGAAGTATATATCGACGACATGTTGGTAAAATCCATGGAAGAGGTAGAACACATACCCCATTTGCGCGAGAGTTTCCAGCAGCTTAACCTCTATATGTCGATCCGGTGAATTTCTCGGATATCTAGTCACGCATCGCGGCATCGAGGCGAATCCAAAGCAGATCGAGGCGTTGTTAGGAATGGCATCGCCACAATACAAGCGAGACGTGCAAGGCCTTAACCGGTTCATCTCACGATCCACCGACAAGTGCTTGGCCTTTTACGATGTGGAACAAGAAATTCGAATGGACTACCTGAAACGAAGAGGCTTTCCAGGAACTCAAGAAATACCTGGCAACCCCACCGATCCTCGCAAAACCTGTAATCAGGGAACCACTCTACTTATATTTTGCTGTATCGGACACTATAGTCAACGGAGTGTTAGTTCGAGAAGACAGAGGCGAACATAAATCGATCTTTTACGCCTCGTAGACATCACCGGCGCAGAATCTCGCTACCCCCAAATGGAAAAACTCGCTTTAGCAGTTGTAATGTCAGCTCAGAAATTGCGACCCTATTTTCAATCCCATTCCATCGTAGTAATGGGATCCATGCCGCTCCGCGCTATCCTACACAGTCAAAGCCAGTCGGGACGCCTGGCTAAATGGGCAATCGAGCTCAGCGAGTATGACATCGAGTATCGGAACAAAACATGTGCAAAATCCCAGGTCCTAGCCGATTTTATCGTCGAATTACCCACAAAGGAGGTCCGGGAGAATCCGCTTGATACAACTTGGCTCTTGCATGTAGACGGCTCGTCATCAAAGCAAGGTTCGGGCGTGGGCATCCGTCTTACCTCGCCAAACGGGAGAAGTTCTTGAACAATCATTCAGATTAAACTTCGAGGCTACCAACAACGTGGCCGAATACGAAGCGTTCGTAGTCGGACTCAATCTAGCTCAGGAACTAAAGATAGAAAAAATCCGAGCTTTTTGTGACTCTCAGCTTGTCGCAAATCAATTCAACGGAGAATACACGACTCGGGACGAAAGAATGGAAGCCTATCTGGCTCATGTACAAAATCTGGCAAAGCATTTCGACGAATTAGAGTTAACGAGAATCCCTCGAGGAGAAAATACATCGGCCGACGCTCTAGCTGCTCTGGCATCTACATCTGACCCAAGCCCGAGAAGAGTCATTCCAGTGGAGTTCATCGAGAAGTCAAGTATCGAGCTCGGCAAAGAAGAACAGGTTTTCCCCATTCAAGTTGGCGCGGATTGCGACAACGCTTTGGATGACAGCCCAGACCTAGGTTACAACTCAGAATGGATAGAACCCATCAAAAGCTACATATCTGAAGGGAAAATGCCCTCAGATAAATAGGGAGCTCGGAAACTTAGAGCTCAGGTCGCGCGCTTTGTTCTGGTCGAGGAGAAACTCTACAAGTGCCGATTATCCGGACCCTTAATGACTTGCGTGGAAAAAGAAGCGGCTCGCAAAGTCATGAAAGAAGTTCACGAAGGCTCGTGTGGAAATTATTCCAGGGGAAGAGCCCTAGCCATCAAAATAAAACGCCACGGGCTCTTCTGGCCGACGATGATCAAATATTGCAAAAGGTTCTCCAAACAATGCGAAAAATGCCAAAGGCACGCGCCAACAATCCATCAACCAGCCGAGCTCCTGTCATCAATCGTCTCGCCGTACCCATTCATGCGCTGGTCAATGGACATAATCGGACCCATGCATCCCTCGAGGCAGAAGAAGTTGGTTCTCATCTTAACCGATTATTTCTCTAAGTGGATAGAGGCCGAATCTTATGCCAGCATCAAAGATGCTCAGGTGGAAAGCTTCGTATTGAAACACATCTTGTGTCGCCATGGGATGCCTTACGAGATTGTCACGGACAATGGCTCGCAATTCATATCAACGCTCTTTCAAGGCTTCTGCGACAAATGGGGAATCCGACTCAGCAAGTTAACACTGCGATATCCCCAAGGAAACGGTCAAGCCGAGGCCGCAAAAAACAATCCTCGACGGTCTAAAGAAACGGCTCGCCGCCAAAAAGGGCTCGTGGTCTGACGAGCTCAAAGGTGTTCTATGGTCGCATCGGATGACGTCCTGTCGGGCCATAGGAGAAACCCCATTCGCCTTAGTCTACGGAACAGAATGTGTAATTCTAGCCGAAATGACGGTACCAAGCCTGCGGCGAGCCTTATCTTCCGAGCATGAAACAGATAATACTCAGAGGCTACTCGACGAACTTGATCTGATAGATGAACAAAGAGATTCAACCTTGGTGCGAATACAGAATTAACAGAATGAGACGGCTCGGTATTACAACTCGAACGTCCGACAGCAAAGATTTCACAAAGGGGACCGAGTTCTCCGAAAAGTTTTTCAAAACACCGCCGAACCGAACGCTGGGAAGCTCGGGGCGAATTGGGAAGGACCGTACCTGATCTCGAAGGTCGTCCGACCAGGAGTATATGAACTTGCCGACCTAAGCGGCAAAGCCGTTCCGAGATCTTGGAATGCAGTGCACCTAAGGAAATACAACAACTAAATCCGAAGTGACTAAACTTGAACTACGAGGTGGCTTGATCCTTGAAAAGGGTACGTAGGCACCTCATCTTCGGCCGAGTTCAGCTACCCCCCTCATTAAAAAGGGGGGAGTGGGTCCGTATATCCATACTCCCATTTATTATTTTGTAAGTTAACTTTGGCATAAATAATAAATCGATTCACGATTTTCAAACGCTTCGGCTAATACGATGAGCGACAGCTCAGAGTATCTCTTACGCTTGCTCGGCAACAGCGCACTATATAAATACAAGATAACATCCTTCAGATAACTTCTGCTCGGAATTCTTTTATCTTTAGAAACCCGGTTACTCTAAACACCGGTACCCCAGCTCATTTCTAAATGCTGGTTGGGAAGTGAATCGGATCGGGTCACAACCGAGAAGTTTCACTCAATAAAACGGTTCAGATTTAAAGAAAGAATCCAACCAAGAACTTTGAATTTCAAGAACAAAATGGATAAAGCAATCAAGGCACAGGTTCTACAAATCCTCGGATAAAGCCATCCAGGTATAAGTGCTACAACCAAACGTATTAAAAAAACCGGAGACAAAAGAAAAATCCCGCTTAGGGTTCCTAATCGAGCTCTTCGGACGGGCGGATACTCTCAGCAGGCAGGAGCGATCCGGATTGGTCGGTAACCCTCGCCTCATCGGTGAGAGTCTCAACCGACATGTGACCACCGGGACTCGAAGGAGCGGGCTAGGGAGTAGGAGCTTTGAGACCCTCTTTCAGCTCGGCAATGAAGCGGTTGAGGTTAGCCTCAGCGTCGGTGAAATCTTTCAACCACTCATCGACCTGATGCTTCTTGGTCTCCAAAACCCCGCCTTCTTCAAGTACCTTGATTAGCTGCGCATTAGCTTGCGCCTGGGACAGGTAAATGAATTGGTCATTAACTTCATTGAGGAGCGACACCTTTTGCTTGGCAGCTTTCAACTTAGCGATAACAGTCTCTGAAACTTCTCGCCTCGTCGTTTGAACAGCCTGAGCCACCTCGCTATCACGGAGTACTCTCGCCTCGACCAACATCCGCTTGAGACGGACAATCTCAGAATCCGCCTAAGATTCTACTCGGCCATCTTGATGGCGTTCTCCTTGTTTACAAAGGACGCCGTCTCGGCCTCCTCCCTCACCAGATTTGCCGCGGTGGCTTCTGCGAGCTCTTCATTGTTCTCTCGCTCGGCGGCCTGAATTCGGGACTCCACCTCGGCTAACTTGCTGACCACCTCCATGTTATTCTGCATGGCCGCATCTTACGAGTGCACCATCTGGTTCATCGAGGCGATGGCCTGAACAAATAAAGGATAGAGTTATAGGATCGGAACCAAGGACAAACCATGAATAAGGAAACACATACCCGGAAGAAGTGAGACGCAGTCTCGACGTACTTCCACGACTCCAGAAAAGTATCAGAAGGCGGATCGGCTTCCTCAGCTCGCGTGCAGCGCAACAACCGCCTCAGGCGTAGGCACAGCAGAAGGCGGATCGGCTTCCTGAGCTTCAGTAGGCACCGTCTCAACCGGCGCAGTTGCATCAGGAACGACTTTTCCGTCCTGGGTTGCCTCGGGAGCGGCCTGCGGTGAAATCAGCCCCGTGTCGGCAAGACATTTCTCCTCCGCCAAACGCCTCTCTTTGTCTTCCTTCTTCTTCGCATAAACCTCCCTCAAAGTGAGCTTGGTCGACTGCATATCTACGAAGAATTGGGTGCGATGGTCCGAGGACTCTGAGCTGGAGGGGCAAGAAACACCATGAACTAGACGAAGCGCTCGCTCGATCTGATCTCGGGAAAAATGCTTCAACCAGTCACACTTCCTAGCCGATAATGCGTGAAAATCCAAAGCGAAGGAGGCTGGAATCGGCTCGAGGAATTTGATAGTGCGTTCTGCAACAAAGGGAAAAATAGTTAGAACGCTCACAAAACCGCCTCGGGCACAAACAAAGTAATAGCTACAACGACCTAAAGTTCTCCATCGCGTCAGAACAGTTCTGAGGAGATTCGTCGAGAACAGCATCTTCAAGGGGCACGAAGAAGAAGTGATTGGTATACGGCTCGTCCTTGCTCGGGAACCCGTCAATAACCTTCCTACCCTTAGCAGGAGAGATATAGTATCGATCCACCTCGGATCTCGAGGAGGTTTCTCAAATGAGCGAGCGTACAAGGTGTAGAATCCCTCGGGGGGATTATGAGCACACTCGTCGGGGCTCGGCACGCGCAGAGTGACCTCACCAAGGTTGAACCAGACTCTCAGTTCTGAAAGCGATTGCTCGGTGCACAGAGTGGAGCCAGGAGGGTTCGGCATTATCGCCCTCTTGCCTTTCTTCTTTTTCTTCTTCTCGGCTTTCTCAAAGGCCCTTTGCTCGGTAATCCGTATGATATCCTCCATCTCGTTTGGGCCAAAGTAAAGAAAGTCTTCAATCTTTACTTGCGGCACCAAGGGCTCGGTTGCGTATAGCTAGTCGGACGTCCCAGCTTTGTCGGCCATCGGAGCAAGGGTCCTTCGGACAAGAGGCAGCTCGGTATCGTCGGGCAAATCCAATTCCCGAGCAATGACAGCAGTGGTATCCTCCCGAGCCGTGAAAGGGGTTATCTGCTTAGAGGCGTTCGAAGACGATGCACCATCATCCTCCGAGGATGTCCAAACCATCTTTCGCTTGCAGATAGGGGGAAGATCGTACAGATGGTTCGAATCGCTGGAGTCGAAAAGAGAGGCGCTCGGGGTTGTGGGAGATCCAGAATTCATTCTCGGCTCAGAGACGTTTGACGAGACGAAGAACTACGAGAAAAAAACAAATGCTTTAACCGGCAAAATCAAAACTTATAAAGAAACGGCGGAGCTTCACCGGAAAAAGGGAAAACAATAAGAATATCAAGATCAGAGAAAAGGAGGCAAACCTTGATTTTTCTTCTTCAAAAACTTCAAATGAGGATTTCTCAAAGGGACGGCTCTCAATATATAGAACTTTGAAGGGCGCGTCGGGTCCGCAATAAATGATGAAACGCGTTAGAAGCGCGTGGGCTCGGCAGAAAGAGAAACGTCTGCGTGATCCTCGGGAATAAGCAAGAAACGTTTCCACTTCTCAAGAGAGAGTCGGCTGCATGTAACAGGGCGCCTGAAACGCCTCAGGCATCACTACAGAGTTGTCCCGAGCCGGCCCGGAAACGCCTCAGATATCACTTCAAAGAGCCATCCCGAGCTGGCGTTGGAACGCCTCGGATATCACCACAGAGCCGTTCGAGCCAACCTTGAAACAGGTCGGGCGTCTTTCCAAAGTCATCCCGAAGCAGATCTCGAAACGCCTCGGACAACTTTCACTCGGCTTTTGATGCATCCAGGAGACGAGTCGCCCAACCACAGCCAAAGGACCAACTTGACCTGGCTCGGGAGAAACTTCGTATCCGAGGAGAAGACTTAGAACCGATGTAAAATCGAAACGTTACTCCTGGAAAACCCGGAAGTGATACTGGAAAATCTCTAAGGATATTGCCGAATATGGAAGATCCCGCAAAATTCTCTAAGGATAAAGTTAATCTCCATCACCGACTCTTAGATATCTGGAAATCTTCCGAGAATATCGAGGGAGGCGATTTGCCAAAGCCCTATATAAAGCACCTCCAAGGACAAACAAAGAGGACACGCACAAAAACGCTCTCAACTTCAGGCTATAAAAAACGCTCTGACTTTGAAGGCTAAAACACTTATTTTATATATTTCTAAACACTTGTACGATCAAATCATCATTATCTCAATAATATAATTAAGAACACCGTCTGCGGTAATCAGCAATTCTGTTGTTCTTTGAGAATCTCACAGAGATCCGTTCTTTGAAGGAACCCTGTAGTGACCCGCGTAAGGACATTGGCCATAGGCAAGAGTCCAAATTTTCGAAAGTTGCCCGAATGCATGGCCAATTGACCTTACGTGCCCAAAAGACCATAGAATACCAAAGGGCAAGTTTGGGCAAGAACGGGCGTGCCACGGGCAAAACTTTGCCCCGCTGGGCGTTGACCGACCGTTGACCGCGCCAAGGACGCGTGGCTCGGCAAGAACGGGCGTGCCACGGGTGAAAGTTTGCCCCACCGAATGTTAGTAGCTTGGAGCCGAAGTTTAGGTGGCCACGTGTCACTCATCCGTTTGAGTAGCAAACGTGTCATCGCGGTTAGATGACACGTGGATTGGTGATTCGCCCATACTCATGACACGTGGACATGCTGACTCGCCATTCCCTGGCCTATAAAAGCCCAACTCGACCCCATTTGATTGGTGAAGAGAAATTGAGCGGGAGTGAGAGGCTGCCGAGTTTAAACCGTTAGTTCGATCCAAGTTAGGGGCCCATAGCCGAGAACTCTGCCTGAATCGTTAGAAGCTTTCCGTTGGTTACTGAGTGAGTTCTGGATAATGGTTTAAGTTTCATAATCATATCCTCATGCATTCTTGATTGATTTCATGACTTATATGAATTATGTGAATGGTTATATTAGATTGCATATGTGATCTTTAGATTCTTATGCTATTGCTTATGGTTGAGAGGTTGTGCTGAGATATTGATGATTCTATGTGTTGATTTAACCGTATGTCTCATAATATCTTAAACTTTGGGGTCTTGGTACGTGGTGCTTGTGGTAGGAGGCAAAGACCATAAGCGTGCCAAGATCTTGATATGTCTGGCCTTCGTAGTGAACCGTGCTATTGTGAGGTGTTGTAACGTTGTTACTTGATTGCCATGAAGTGCGAATAACTCGGAGAGACGGGACTAGCTACCCTGGCAGAGTGTCTACACGACGGTGTAGCGTTTGGTAGTGATGCTCCGGTTGCATACCGTTGTGGTTGTAACGCGGGAGATCACAGGAGTGCGTGTTTGGTGTTGGGTTTGAAGGCAGCATATCAAGCCCTATTTAAAAGATTTAATAAAACTGGAGTCCTAATGCATTCCATATTTATGTAGTTGCTTCGGCAAGCTACCTTTCGTTGCCATTCTCTGTTGCGTGTTTCATGTTGGGTATTTGTGTTGGGGTAAACTAATGTTTGTTGCAGGGAATCCCGAGCGCACTGAGTAATCTTAGATTACTCATGATTCTACTTGTTTTGCAGGAAACCCGTAGTGGGAAATAGAGGGCGTGGTGGACATTAGGAAACCCGGAGTAGTTTTGTGCCTTTTGTAAAACAAGTATGTTTCTAATATGTATAGTGCTTTTGGCACTAGGCCTTGGCCATGAAACTTATAAATGTTTGGTAACATGTTGTGTAATATTTATACTTATGAAATAAATCGGGTTTTCTTGTACAAATTGCGAGTAATGACTGATAATGACTTAGTCCGAGTCGGCACAACATTTAAATATCGCGAGGGTTGGCAAGCCTAAACGATGTTTAAGTGGGAGAGTGGTCGTCAATACACCAGCCAAGGGTTGGGATGGGTTCCCGAACCTCGGTTGGATATTGATGATCAATCTCAATGTGGCGTTTTCGAGGC
>Ga0041060_1000050_pt1 | contig 12513 bp, 11 predicted proteins | sample AraColnosormetaG_2_FD_53326 | JGI IMG/M metagenome (GOLD analysis project Ga0041060, IMG submission 53326) | Arabidopsis roots microbial communities from Chapel Hill, North Carolina, USA - Col Cl nosort | ecosystem: Host-associated > Plants > Roots > Unclassified | place: USA: Chapel Hill, North... | reverse complement strand
ATTCAATTCGCAGTATTCATGTAAATATTGAATTAAATCTATGTCATCAGTTTATGAATATACCTGGTTAGTTCGCAGCGGAAAGATGAACTGAAATAAACCAAGGTTGTAAAGCACTCCAAATGTTGTGCCTCTACTGGTATCCACACTCACACAAACTGGATCGAACGGGATGCTAGTGCCGTATAGAGATCAAATCTCAAAACTTTGGACAAACTCTTTTGTCTCTTATGTGTTTAGGATTTTGGCGAAAGGAGGCGTGACACGTTAATTAATCGTACAACATAATTATATACATGCACGAGTTAGGTCAAAGAATCATTATTGGGCCAAGCCGAATTACCAAACTCTCAACAATGTTCATTGTTTAATAATCATCAGTCCTTCCTCTTGACATCTCACGTGCACCAATTATATAATAAACTTTTTTATTTTCAATACACAAATAGAAATATATGTATATCTCATATAACATATATATATTATATTATTAGTAAAACCCAACATATTTGTTGATCCAATCTGTTTAGGTGTGTGACCCTGTAGGATCGAATAATATTAGTAATGAACTTCACAAGTTATCCATTATAAGAGGTTTATAGCAAAACATTATAATCATCTGATATTACCCGATTGTCAAACCTCGACAATACAAGTTAAACTAGAGTAAGTACAAATGATTTCAGGATATTCCCAACAATGTCCCACTTGTATTGGAATCATCTATTCCAATAATCCTTTCATCTCTATATCTCGATCTTAGCATAAGGTAAGAAACAGTGTCAACCTTATTAAACTAAATCATATTTATCAAACTCTGACTTATACTGATAAACAAACGATTGACTGTCAATCCATTTTAGCACGGTCATGCATTTCTCAATATCAAATTGTCGATAGGCCCAAAGATATTTATCTCCTATTATATAGGAGGGAAAAATCCCATCTTGTTCCATCCATGTTCCTTATACAATTCATAATACGCCCAATTACTGTCTTTATAATCACCTGTTACAGCTGACGTTTGACAGAGTCAAAACAAACCAATCCATGTATAAGAAAACATGACGAACTGAGGTCAAAGGACTACACTCTATAGTTGTGATGAGAAACTGTGGGTTCTGAAATCCACACTAGAGATTTGTAATTGAGATTATGAGAAAGGACGGCTAGATCTTCACTGGAACTTTGAGAGTTATATTGCTAAGAACGAATGGACTTTTGTATTGATTGTGACTAAGCTTTTACAATGCGAAAGGAGATTACAAGTGTAAAAGTATAAGTGTGAATGTAAGGCTAAATTGAATGTGCCTTCCAAGTCGTCTTTGCTCCCTTATATAGGTCTAGGCACGTGGTAGCTCCGTAAGCGATCTGTGGAGATTTCCTTGGATATTCGGCAGGTCAGTTCCGAGATATCAGGTCCGCTCCGCGAAATCTCCCTGTTAGTTCCTAGGTTGTTATTCGCTTATCTTCCTTCATCAGGTGACCGGGCTTATCAGGCCCAAGTACCCATTCGCGTAGGTCCTCTAGTTGGTGGACTTGGTGGGCTTTGTGGGCTGGCTTGGTATTTTCGCAGGTGGATTCCTGGAGGGGAATCCAACTCCAACATTTGCCCTCCAGCCCATTGAGTGAGTAGGCGAACTCGATGAGCGAACATATAGGTTAGGTAAGATTGCGAAAATATTCTAGATGAGATGATAGATATGATAAGATCAGTCGGTTTTGAGGATAAACTCAATAAAAACGATTTAATTTATGGTTCCTCAACTGAAAGATATTGAGTAGATACGCGAGATAAGTTGCGGTTGACGTGGACGGCTGAGATGGAGCGTCTCTTCAGCTCACCGCGTCTGACGATCCAGATCAGGCGCTGGGAAGAGATCTCTACAATCTCGAAAAGCGTGGTGATGATGGCTACTTTAAATAACTTCCCACCACTCTACTTGATTTCACGTCAACTCACACGACTCTAAAGGTAACTTCTCTCCATCTTAACTATTTACTGCGTTTATTTTTCGTTTTTAGAGATAGAAACTTTTATCTTTTCTCTGCTATCTCCAACGTTTTCTTTTTTCTAGTGCTCCCTTCTTTCTGGATCTGCCCTCTCTGTTCTTTCCTTTATGTCTCCCGTCTTTTTCCTTCGAAATCAAAAGATGAGCGACCTAGAGGATTCTCAGAACAAGAGCAACCACATTTACGGCGACAACGAGAGTTCATTAGAGATGATGTCGGCGGCGTCACCGCAGCAAGGACACGGGCGCGTTGTAACTCTAGGTCGAATGGGTCCAATCCGTCGACCGTCGACCAGAGGCGACAAGCCGAAGAAGAAAAAAGCTCTCAAGCAAAAGGGAGGCGCGTCGATGACGAACAACGACCTGGTCAACCTTCGGAGTAGATGCCAGGTTCCGGCGGAGGTGACTATGATACTCCCAAGGCCGCCGCTGTCGCCTAAGAACGTGTAGCCCGGGTGTTGTTGTGCTTAAGCCAATTTCTTTGAGAAATGTGACCTATTTTTCCCGATTCCGGCGTGCATCCTCGAGATGCTCTACTGCCTTGGCTTCGCCTTTCCTCATATGTGCCCAAATTTCGTCTGCCACGTACTGGCGTTATTTATGCGGGCCCAGGAAATAAACAAAGAATTCGGCTGCCATGACCTGCTTCAGCTTTGCCAGGTCAAGACCAACGCCAGGAGCGACCAGGGGACGTACTACATCAGCGCTCGTCCCGGATCTCTGATCCTAGGCGGTTTGAAGGCCTAGGTCACTAACCTGGGTCAGATGAAGACCAAAGTTTTGACCTTTATTGTTTTTGTCGAATCCTTGATTGCTTCTGTTGAATACTAGTACCGCTACTAATATTGCTTGTCTTTTGATGGTTTTGCAGCAAGAACCAAAGAGGTTACCCTGTCAAAAACGGAACTCCAGCTGTTAACCCTTCTCCGACGTGGTCAGACCGACTGGGCCACATTCAGCAGGGATCGCATAGTAGCTGCTCTCGCCGTAGCTCCAGCAGTTCCAGCAATTGCCCCTCCAGCAGCGCAGCGAGATCTGATCGAAGAGGTCCCGCAGGTCGAACCGAACCCCGAGGAAGATCTGCCTTAGGTACGAGTTTCATCATCATTTTTTTTGTTTTTGTGCACGAGTCATTGTGCTAGCTGCGCGATCGAGCTGCTAAATAACAAATGTCGTGCTTTATTTGTCCAGTTCCTCCCAACTCCAGCTTTACTTCAGACCTCCCGCTCATTTCCAGAAGAAGAATGAGGCGACCAAGTCTTCGTGTTCAACGAGCCAACGCTGGGGCTCCTGCTCGTGCTGGTGATTTATCGGTCGCGGTAACCGCGGCTCAAAACAATCTAGCTGTCTCCAGCACATCTGCCTCGGCTTCTCATCCTTTGCTTCCTGAGATCAATACCGGGACCTCGGCTGCAGCAGGTCAGGCAGATAACAATCAGGTCGCTCAGGTCTCTGATGGTGCACCTTCTTCCCCGAAGAGAGCTCGGACCTAGCCGGAGGTGCGCCCGACGACTGAGCTGGTCGTGATTGATCAGGAGGTCACCCCTCCCAAGGAAGAGAGGGTGGAACCTGCGGCTGCTAACCCGGAGGGAGCTATGTCCGCAGACAGGCGGTTATCAAGTAGGTCCCAAGGCGAAGGCCGAGGATCAAGAGTGGGGGCAGGTCTTCCTCCCAAGGTCTGAACCGGTCTCAAGAAGTGAGACAGACGTCCAACTCTGGTGAGGGTCTGCGGAAAGCAGGCCCTTCCACTGGTCTTACACTCACGATCGTGATCATCCAATCGTTGAGGACGAGGCCGGATTGGCGAATCTGCTTCGCCACATCAAAGGGAGCAACTGCCAGGTTCCCGGTGTGAAGAATATGGCCGAGGCGGCGGCTTATGCCGACATGATGGCGAAGGAGGGCCAGGTAATAATCGATAACTGCCTCTTTCTACTTCCATTTTTATGCTAGTTCTAATCTCTGTTTTGCCTTTGGTAGGCGATAGCTGCTACGAACAAGCTGGTTGCTCTCTATGAGCAACGTCTGAGCAAGGTTCCCTCGGCAAACGAGCTTGAAGAAGAGAAGATTCTCATTCAGGAGCTGACAGCGAGTGTGAAGGCTGGTCAGGAACGTGAGGTCTCGTTCTAGGTATGCCTCGATTATGATTTGTTTGTTTATATTTTACCGATGATGTGATGGTTCTGACCTGGTTGTGATTTCAGGCGGAGAACGAGAAGTTGAAAATGGAGCTATCCATTTCGAAAGATCTCGAAAAAGGTTATGCTGAGAAGATTGGAGCCATGGAAATTAAGATCGGGGGATTGGAGGCAGATAAGCAGACAGCGAGGAACCAGATCCATCGCTTGAATGAAAAGAAGGACAAGCTCTCTAAAAGAGTGTTGGACCTGACTTCCACTGCGCAGGGAGCGAAGAAGGCGGTTCACGATGCTAAGGTTGAACTGGCTGCTGCGTATTCGAAGTTGCTGGCTGGGATCAAGGACAAGTGGGTCGCCAAGAAGGAGTTCACCGTGCTGGAAGGTCAAGCAGCCGAGGTGGAGTCAAACTTGGCTTTGATCGACCAGATCATGAAGGCTGCTATCGATCAGACCATGGAGAGACCTCGGTTGCAAGCTGAGCTGGATGACCTGGAGGCGAGATGCGCATCGAAGGAGGTATCAGATTTCACTCTGAGCAAGCTGGATATCCCGCAGGTTTCAGAGATGTCAGTGGTACGTCCGTTGGACGTCGATGAGCAAGGAACGCCGATCGGCTTGGATGAGTTTGGGAGCAACAAAGATGCGTTTCCAGGAGGTCTCACAGAGGATTCCGGTACGGTCTTACCCACGCCAACCGAGGAACCGAAGGAGTGATCACTTACACTCCTTGTTTTAAGCTTTTGTGTTTTCGTTTCAGACTTAGTGTCTAGGAAGGCTTTCATCCTTTTGTTTGTTTCTTTTTGAACGTGGTGCCTGAGAAGGCTTTTATCCTTTGTTCGGTTTAAGTACTTTGATGTTTGGGAAGGCTTTTATCCCTTAACATGTTCTTTTTGTTTCTTATTCGTGTGTTGACACTTTGTCGATTTTAGTGTGTAAACACCTCGTTTAGTTCATGTTCCAGATAATACTTAGACTCGTTTCAAGTCCAAGTTATTTCGGATGTGATATGGTATGTTCTTCGTAGGTTCAAACTTAAGTCAGTTTGAGTTGGTTTATCTCGGGGACCTGTTGAAGTGGGTCACACAAGGGACCTGCCAGATTTTGGAAGCTGGGCTTGTGGTATTGCCAGATCGCGAATGAAACCTTCGTTTCTTCCTTGTTTAATAGATATGGTTGTCGTAGGTGAGCTCCTATGAAGTCGAAGTGATGTGCTTTTATGGGCAAGGTTCACTGTCGACTTTTCAGAAGCGAGATCACAAAGTGGATCCGCCAACATTCGGGTGTTGGGCTTTAGGTATCGTAAGATTACGAATGACTTTTAAATCGTAGTGGAAACTATTGTTTTGCAAAGCATGATATTGAGTATCTAAATTTTCTTTTATTCTTATCTCGGAATTGTTGAGTACAAATGAGGTAAAGCGAACGACGATCTGATTTCTGGTCACCTAGAAAGGACCTGCTTGATATCGAGAGATGGTTGAACTGTTAGGTGAGCAGCTAACCTTCTTTGATGGAGGATGTGATGTCCGTTTTCCGTGTTGATGAAAAATGTTTCAAACGGACGAGTTAAGATGGTGGCTGCATTCGCGGAGGGAACTGCCTGCATAACCGGTTGGAGGATTAAGCCTTATCGTAGTTCGATTGAAGTGGTGGATGCGCTCTTGGGTGGAGCTGCCTACGTACCCTGCCAAGGGATCAAGCTTTATCGTAGTTCGATTAAAGTGGTGGTTGCGCTCTTGGGGGAAGCTGCCTACGTACCCTACCAAGGGATCAAGCCTTATCGTAGTTTGATTGTTTTTGAGTACCTATTCGTGGTATTTCTTGAGATGCATGGCATTCCAAGGCCGTAACTCAGGTACCCTGTTGATAACTTTCTCTAGCTTATAGACGCCGTCACGTACCACCTCGGTGATTCGATAGGGACCTTCCCAGTTGGTTCCCAGCTTTGTGGCGTTTAGCTCTCTCGTGTTGCTGAACACTTTTCGTAAAACGAGCTCTCCCACTTCGAATCTATGAATTTTGATATTGGAGTTATAGTAGCGGGCAGCATCTTGTTGATAGTTTTGAACTCGGATCATTGCTTGATCTCTGCGTTCATCGATGAAGTCCATGTTGTCCTGTAACATTTGCGTGTTCAGGTACGAGTTAACAGGACTGGCGGTCCTTCTCACGCTTGGTACTATGGTTTCGACAGAGATTACAGCTTCTAGACCATAGGTGAGAGAGAACAGTGTTTCTTGCGTTGATTCGCAAGGTGTTGTTCGGTAGGCCCAGAGAACTCCGTGGAGTACGTCGGACCATATTGACTTTTTGGAATCGAGTCTTTTCTTGATGTTGCTAAGTATAGCTTTGTTGGCGGCTTCTGCCTGTCCGTTACCTTGTGGGTAACGCGGAGTGGATGTGGTAAGACGGATCTTCCACTTGTCGCAGAATGCTTTGATTTTTCCCGAGGTGAGGTTAGTCCCGTTATCGGTGACGATCTCATATGGTATGCCATGTCGACGTACGATGTTTTCCCACAATAAGTCCTCAACTTGTTTCTCGGTTACCTGTGTGAAGGCTTTAGCCTCAATCCATTTGGTAGAGTAGTCGGTGAGGACCTGCAGATTTTTTAGTCTCTTCTTCCCACAGGAGGCTTCCATGGGTCCTACGACGTCCATGGACCACTTCATGGACGGGTAAGGAGAAGAGATCGAGGACATTTCTTCGGGGGGTTGATGCAGAGTAGGTGCATGTCGTTGGCACTTATCGCACCTGAGTGAGTGAGCTATGCAATCGGCTAGCATTGTTGGCCTGAAGTAGCCTTGCTTTTTGATTCTAAGGGCAAGGGTACGTCCACTGCAATGGCTACCACATTGTCCTTCGTGCATGCTTTTCATGAGTTCTTTTGTTTGTTGCACACCATATAGGGACATGCGACGCTGCAATTCATATGTCTCCCTTCCATGATGCAGTACCTTGCACTCTGGGCTTTGAGTTTTTTGGCCTCCTACTTGTCGAGAGGTGTGATCCCTCGTTCAATGTAGTCAATGATTGGGATTCTCCAGTCGTTGTACAATTCAGGTTCGTACGGGGCAGGTTGTTCGGGGGTTTCGAGCTCTGGCTCCTCCTCCGTTGCACTTGCCTCCGCAGCTGCAGCGAGAGCTCTAGCTGCGGCGGTGGTGCTTCGGGTTACTCGCGTGAAGTTGCAAGTTGTCGAGGTTTCCATCCCAGCATGTTTGACCGTTAGGTCGATGCTCGCGTGTTCTATTTCTTCGACCGGGATAATTCTTTTGACGAAAGGATCTGAAGTAGAAGCGAGAGCTGTCATGGCGTCTGTAGAGGTGTTTTCTCCTCTGGATATCCTTGTTAATTCAAACGATTCGAACTGTTGGGTCAAGGTTTTGACCAGTTCGAGGTACGCTTCCATGCGCTCGTCTTTAGCTTTGTATTTCCCGTGGAACTGGCTTGTGACGAGTTGGGAGTTGCTATGGGCGTGTATTTCGCGGATCCCCATTCCTTGAGCTACCTTAATGCCAGCAATGAGGGCTTCATACTCAGACTCGTTGTTTGATGCGTTGAATCCAAATCGGAACGATTGTTCGATGACTTCCCCGGTGGGGGAGGTGATTTGTATTCCTACTCTGGATCCTTGTCGGTTGGAGGAGCCGTCGACGTGGAGGAGCCATTTCTTATTAGAGTTGGTTCCATCTAGGTACGCTAACGGGAGCTCGATTACAAAGTCGGCTAGGATCTATGCTTTCAAGCTGGTTCTGGTGCAATATTCCATATCGTACTCGCTTAATTCTATGGCCCATTTTGCAAGTCGTCTTGATTGGATCAGACTATGCAGAATGGTTCTGATTGGTTGGGACGCCATCAGTACGATGGGGTGTGATTGGAAATATGGTCTCAGTTTTTGAGCTGACATGACTACGGCCAGTGCCAGTTTTTCCATTGCTGGATAACGGGTTTTAGCGTCTATCAACAAGTATGATTTAATAACCTCCTAAGTTTTTATAAGTAAATCAAAATAAACACCTAAACATGTGCTATATCACATGTCCGAAACTTACTGGTGATGCGTGCATCCTTGGGAAACGGCCGTACCTACCCCTCAAATCCATTGGTTCCTTCTCCTACTTGGTTATCTATCAAATGATAATCTTACTCAATTAAGGACTAATCGGCGGTTACTAACACTAACTAAGGTCGGAAAACTTACCGACTTCCGAATCAGAACTTTTTGCGGGTTTTCTCATCTATGCTAACTTAGAGCGAATTTTGGGTGGAGGTTTCCTAATGAGGTCGACAGTATTTATAGGGTTTTAGGTCGGTTTATCAAGCTACTACATCATCGGTGCCTCGCCCCTAGTCGTGCCCCTCTTGGCGACACATGGCCTCGAGTCACCGCTAGAGACACCCAGCGCAATCCATTTGTTGACAGCCGTCCTGGGGATGCTGAGGTGGCGACAGCCGTCCTAGGGATGCTGAGGTGGCGACAGCCGGCCCTGAGTCACTACCTACTTGTCGGCCAACCAGAAACAGCTATGTGGCCGATCGGCATCCGCATGATTATGGCGGCCCGACATAACCGATCCTCAGCCATAAAACACTGAAGAAGCTTACCCACCTGCTTGTCGCCTAAAGCTGGTCGATGATGTGGCCAACTTCTGGCCGCACCTTCGCCGCACACGCTTGTAACGCCCCCGAGCCTGGCCATGACCGTCCCGGGTGGCATCACAAATTGGAAAGAACCAGTCGCAACTCGCCAAAGTCCTAGGGTTCCAAGCCCTCGGCCAAATTGCATATGGTCCTCTCTCCACCAGATTCTCCGCGTAGGCTTGCCAACCATTGCGGCGAACCTAGTGTTGTCCGGCTTAGACAAAGCCTTGTATCATCTCAAACCATCCGCATTTGTAAAACAATTGTACTTAAATGATATTCGAATAAAACCTACCAAAAACAAACGATTAGTAAACAGATCCGCATATAAAACTCGTAAAAATACAAAATCAGGTTTTACTAAAGCAACTAAGAAAAAATAATAACCTAATCCGGAGGCCTTGCGTTCGTCTTCCCTCTTGACAGCCGAGACTACGGGCGCCTGAAAGAAAAGTAGAATCATGAGTAATCTAGCATTACTCAGTGAGGCGGGACCATGCAGCACACAACCTATGGCAACTCTAAGCCAACTAATGCAGTTCTATCCTAGAGGGCTAACGAACAAAAGCAAGCAAGAAAGAAAGAATGTAACAGGGATCAGAGAAACATGAGGAAGCAAAGAAACACACAAGACACACAAACTGGACAAGACTCGATCTATCCTAGACTCGACCTAGACTCAACCTATACTCAACATGTGGGCCCTGTGCTCCATTCCTCCTCACACAAAACGTCAGAAGTTAAGTTCTCCTACATGGATCCGTCAACCTGACCAACCACTTGTTGAACCCACACAGGATACCAACAAGATCATACTCTATGAACCCACACACGATACCAATAAGTCTGACTCAACCTACATAGGATACCAATAAGTCCGACTCTATTAAACCCACACTGGATACAGATAAGTCCACAATGCATCGTCATGCACCCTCGACCTAGGTTCCGAGGCTAACCAACGAGCGTTCCCTTTGGGACCAAGGCTCGAAGGCTCCACACACACAAGCAGAAAATGGCAAGCACCCTAAACTAGACTCAATCTATGATCCATGGATTCCGCATCCACGATCACCTAGACACTCAAACAATGCACATCTCTCATCCGCCATGGATTCGAGATGGCGACAGTCAAGCAGGACTTACAAGACTCACATACAAAGAAAAGAAACAAAACATGCAACACAACCAAACAAGCAAGAAACACATAAACAAGCAAGCCCTAGAAATCTACATGCAACACACAACCTTGCCGGATTATGAATAACAAAGACAAGCATGAAGGGTGATGAGTTCTATATGAGATTCATTTAACTTAGTCGGATTTTTGACATGCATGGAAAAGATGAACGATGAGGTTTCTAAGTGCTCTACATGCATTAAGGGCATAGCTTATCAACATGCAACCAAATTCGAAAATGATGAAACCCTAGCATGAAAATGCAACAAGAAAAGGTGGGCGCAAACTCACAAACTCGACTTTCTCCTCAAGATCTTCCTCCGCCATCTCCTTGAAACGTCTCTTAATCTCCTCTAAAACCTCTCGCGAAAACTCTCATTAGAACTTTCAAAAACGCTCACTAAGACTCACTAAAAACTCTCGAAAACTTCTAAGTCGTTTTTTGATTCTCAAGAGGAATGTTCGGAAGTGAGGAGGGTGGTTTATATAGAGGGTCTGGTCGTTTGGCAAGAGTTAGAGTCCTAAGATACTTAGCTCAAGCCCATCGACACTTGGCAATGCGCGTTCCAATCACTCGCACATGGAAGTGAATTCGGCCGTGTGGCAATGACAAATGGCAAGCATTTTGCATGGTGTCCGACCAAGGGACTTGGGATCCTAGTCTATTCTCTTCAGCTCCACGCGAGCCGACTTGGTCACCAAGTTTGCTTTATTTGACTTGCATGACTCGCCCGAATGGATTCGGCTCCAAGTTTCCTTCACTTCTATAAATAACGCAACCCTTATTCGCCCACTTTACCACTCCAAATACTTAGACAAAATTAATCATCTTTTCCTCGAAAATCTTCAAGTCCCTAGCTCTCGACCATAGAGTCTTGGTCGGGTGATTCAACTCGATCTCTTGACCGATGAATCCTCCAAATCCATCCGATTCTTTCCTTCCAAATCGGATTTCTTCTTACTTCTGTTAGCTGTGGAAACCACTCTCGTGGATCAAGTCATTTTGATTTGGTTCGGGTCAAGCATTCTTGGATCACACTCGGACTGGGATATCCGATTACCATTCTCAAGATTTGGCCATGGATCACAAAGGTCTCGACGGTTCCTTGAAAACTCGGCCCATGAGTTCCACTTTTGCGTTTAACTTGGAGGGCTTCATTGACAGCTTTGAAGCGAGGGCAACATAATCACCTTCCTTTTCTTCTTTCACCTCCGGAGTTTTTCTTCTTCCATGGACTTCTCCTTAGCCCTTCCCCTTCTCCTTCCATGGAAGCTTACTTAACTCACGCAAAAGTTTAAAGCTTAGCTCAACTCCTCCGGTCTTCTTACTTCCAGGCAAGGGGTGCTACAACGCCGGCCATGGGTTGAGCACACGTCCATCTCGGCCAAACTCACGGTGCCGAGGGTCACTTACACTTTGTACTGCGTTCGTACTGCATGCATACTACGGGCGTACTGCGGACGTACTGCGGGCATACTACAGGCATACTGCGGGTGTACTACAGGGATACTACGGGCATACTGCGGGCGTACTGCGGGTTGGTTTTCTCATCCTTTAGAAAATTCAACGATCCAACTTAGTCTTACTCAAGGTGAGGTATATTATAGTTGGAGAGCGATCCCTTTCAATGGGAGTGGAGGAACTTCTATTTCATTGCAAAGATCCTAACTATGCTCTACATGTACCTTCGTGCCCGAGGTCAGGTTCCGGGGCTTGTGAATGCCCCGGTCGAGGAGGTCCTGTCTGACAGTGAAGAAGACGATGAAGAGGAAGACAGCAACCCTTGGAAGCGCGTCAAGAATGAGCCCGAAGAAATGCAGAACCGGCGATGAAGGAGCCTGTTCCTGAGCCTCTCCCATAAATGTCCCCGAAATTGACTTCACTTCGCTTTTATTTTATTTTCAACTCGTTATGGGCTTCGGCCCATTTTTAATTTATGGAAACTTTCGCTATTTTCCTGATTTCGAAATATTCTTTTTGGAGATACGCTTTAAATGGAGATTATGGTCCCCAAGGGATACAATGTCCTTATAAATTGACACTTTAACTTTTCTTTATTCTTCACCTTTCTCTCTTTCTTTCGCATGCATGGAATTCAACCTTCGATGTTCGGAATCCATGCTAGATTTCTCCAGGGTCAGAATGATTGATGGAGATGTGCCAAATGTGCCAAGAAGGCGACGCTCTCCACCTCGTGGCTTCTTCAGATCCCAAATCCGAGCTCCATGTGCTTTGATCAAGGACCTCCCAGAAAGTGATCAATAAATCGCGATGGCATTCATAAAAGCACTCGTGATAAAACACCTGAAGCTTACGCTAGAGAGGAGGAAGCTCCAAAAAAAGATTCACCGAATTCAACGAGAAGAATCTCCTAATCCGAGGTTGGGATCTCCGAGTTTGCATGCATTCCGAATTGTTCTTCTCATCGAGAAGAATCTCCTAATCCGAAGTGCATGTGTGACGACACTTTGCCTTATTTTCTTATTGCTGAATAAATGTATGTTCGCATAGTCGAACTTTATTTGCTTTGTTCGTTCA
>Ga0041060_1000048_pt1 | contig 12571 bp, 21 predicted proteins | sample AraColnosormetaG_2_FD_53326 | JGI IMG/M metagenome (GOLD analysis project Ga0041060, IMG submission 53326) | Arabidopsis roots microbial communities from Chapel Hill, North Carolina, USA - Col Cl nosort | ecosystem: Host-associated > Plants > Roots > Unclassified | place: USA: Chapel Hill, North... | reverse complement strand
TGGGGAGCATGTTGAACGCCAAGCTATAGTTAGAAGAGTCATGGGCCATAGAGGAGACTTGACTCTCAAGGGTAAGCTTTGTGGTGGTCAATATATCAAAAAGCGTTCTCTGGCTCTCAAGAGTGGAAAAAAGTCCCAGAAGTGTAAAAAGCAAGCGCTCGTCGGCTAGGCGTTCGTATACATGGGCGTCTGCGTAATGTTAAGATCCATTTTGAAAATGTGGATCAGATAAATAAACTAAGCTATTAATTTTGTGCGTTTGGATTCTTTGACTTATGGTTTTATTTAAGTGTGACGCTTTTTTTCTTTTTTAATACAATGAGTTAATCTATCTGCAGTGCATTATTATTTAGGTTTCCTTTTCGTTCCCCATTTTAGTTCTAAACCAATCCCTACATCTGCACGTCAAGGAAGATATCATAACGACAAATTGAAAACCTAAAGAGATTCCATCCAGATTAATTTGTTTATCGAGTGATAAGGAGTCTAAATGCCAACAAAAACTTGTACGCGCAGAAAGATAAAAATACTCTGTTATGCAAGCAATGAGCCAGCCCTCCTTACATTGAAGACAGCCTCATCTAGTTCCGCCATTCTCTCACCCATAGAAGACCTATATAAACACAGACCTCCCTTTCATGAGCTTGGAGGGAGAGAGTACATGAAAAATTACACTAGAAGATATATGAGGAAGATACAACCAAGGGATGTCATTAACCACCTGATTCTTTTGTGCCTTTCTACAATAGAATTGAACTCAATAGCTCTCTGCTGCATTTCAAGGTGAAGGCTTCCTTTCTGCTTCACAATCATGTCTTTAATTCTCCTGCCATTGAGTTTTAAAACACCGTTTATTACCAAAAGAGAGTTGGGGACAGGATCTACAGGTATAATTTATTTCTAATCCTTTTTACAGAAAGTAAACGCGCTACAGTTTCTTGTAGACAGCCAAAATTCATTATTCATATACTCAGTGCGCATATGCATCTTGTGAAGAGTTGAAAATCGATAAGTGCAGATATCAAATGAACATACTCTGAGATTGAAGGAAAGCCAGATGACAGCTTCAGAAGAGCAACAAATGCCATCACTTTTGTCGTCAAATCTGAGTTATGGCCAGCAATGGCATCCTCGATAGCGTCCACTGCATCAGATTCCGTAACCTGCTCAAGGCAGTCAAATACTCATTGCAAATTTTTTAAAGCCAACAAGAAATCCCAAGAAGCAAAATTATGACTAACCTGGGCAAGTATATGAGTCATCAAATCACTAGCATCAGCGTCACCCTGGCCTAAAACACGCAAGAACCTTAGCAACCGTCTTTGAAGAAAAGGGTCTGTGATCCCTGCAACATCGTACTCAGGCTGATATGCACAATTAGTAATATCCCTCAAAAATTTTATCAGTCCCTCCGTGCATTTCTGCAGAGACAAAACAAAGAAAAGGGTTTGTCAAAACTGCCTGTCTGATAAAACAAAAATAACAACCTGATTTCTGCCTCATTTGAGCAGATTGATCTATCATACCACAGATATCAAACTTTATTGCAAGAGAAATATAGTACACAAAAGCATCATACAGGTAATTTAGTAGCATATGTACGCATATTTAATTACTCGATGCTCCTGTATGCATAAGTAGAGTGTTCTGTATAAATTTATTGACTTACCGTTCTGAAGTACTCTAGGGCTTCATCATTAATCGTGCATAATTCATAACAAAGTTGAACTCCTCTTATTAGAACCCCATGATGCTTTTCTTTAAGCAAGGAAGCATCAGCGTTTACAAAGTTTTCTACTAAATCTGGAACTTTCCTTACTATTCTAGTAGAGCAAAGCGCCGCCTGCATATGATACAACTTTAATCGTAACAGCAATGAAGAGACAAAACAGCGACTAGGGGACCCTGTATATGAATATGAAAACACTTCACCTTCTTTCGGATATTAGGGTCACGAAACTGGACTAATCTTTCTACTTCTGGCGCAAGATCAGGGGCCATTTCCGCTGAACAAATATTCCCTAAAGCAAAGAGAGCGAGTCCTACAACATACTGGTTCGAGTGATTAAGATCTCTGCACGTGGCTTAAGGTTAAACAGGAATAAATCTAGTACGATATGGTTCATTAATTCCTAGTACAGCAATGCAACCAAAAATCAAGTATTCTTTAGTATATTAGTATTGTTTTGACATAGAAGAAGAATCCATGCAAAAGCCAAGGTATTAAGAATTTATAAGGATACTGTTTTAACGACTTTGTGACAAGCATCAACATTAACCCAAGATATCCAATCCTCTTCTCTGGAAATCCAGGAGATGCAATTAGCTTCAAACACTCCATCTGCACAAAGTGTGTCGGGTAACCCAGCATGTGTATGAGCATGAGTTTTGCAAGGTTCCGGTGCCTATCATGCGGGTCATCTTCATTAATTAATGCTCGGATATTGGCACACTCTTTTCTTACAACAGCTCGCTCCTCCGCAGCTGTTTGACATGCTCTTACGGCACGGATCATGTCCCTGAATCATATTCACATATCCTCAAAAACTTCAGAATCATAGATAACTAATACAAACTAAACAGAGTCCCATTTTAAAACCATAACAGCAACATAAATAATCCAATATTCAGTAACATAAGTAAAAGGATTACCAAAATCCTTGGTTTGATCATGTTCTTAGACTAAAATCAAAATTCTAAGGGAATCACAAAATATTAACTTTATCTTCGAGACATGCCAATACAAAAACTTAAATCAGAATTCAATTCTCAAATGAACGAGCTCAATTACATCATGTTATATCAAATTTCATCTGTACGCTGATCAAGCCAAAACTACTAAATAACCTGAAACAGAAACAAGAAAATGAAAGAAGAGAATCCAATTTACCGATATGTGCCGGCTTTTGGAGCCTGGGTTGCACCTGAAACATTGCATAACAAAAAGGGAAAATTAAACATGAGTTATCTATAGTCTTGCAGGGAAAATAACTTTAAAAATGATTGCTCATTCAGAGACACAGAGCAAATGAGTACGCCATTAAAAGAAAGCAACCGTTGTAGAAATACCAAGGAACTAACCAGATTGCGATAATGATGATCCCAAGTAAACACAGAGAAGATCCTGAAAGAAATCTTCATCAAATAGCAAGTCCACAGCAGGTTTCTCAACACCATTTGGAAGGCTAACTGAAAACTGAGCCATTGTTGAAGCTGATGCAGGAAAATGGCCGGCCCTCCTCACATTGAAAGTAGCCTCATCCAGTACCGGCATTCTGTCAACCAGAGAAGACCTGTATGCACACATACCTCTATCATGAGCTTTGAGGGAGAGAGAATATGAAAAACTTACACTAGAAGATAGATGAGGAAGAGAGGCACAAGGGATTCCACCTGATATTTTTATGCCTGTCAACTATAGAATTGTATTCAATAGCTCTCTGCTGCATTTCAAGGAGAAGGCTTCCTTTCTGCTTCACAATTATGTCTTTAATTCTCCTGTCATTGAATTTTAGAAAACTTTTTAATTATCAATAGAGAGTTGAGGACAGGATGTACATGTATAATATATTTCTAATCTTTTTTCAGAAGGCAACGCGCTACAGTTTCTTGTAGACAGACCAAAATTTATTATTCATATACTAGTGCGCATATGCATCTTGTGTAGAGTTGAAAAGGGATAAGTGCAGATATCAGATGAACGAGTTGAGATAAAAACAGATAGCACAACGAGGTCAGACATACTCTGAAATAGAAGGAAAGCGGGATGACAACTTCAGTAGAGCAACCAATGCCATTGCTTTTGTAGTCGAATCTGAGTTATGGCGAGTAATGGCATCCTCGATAACGTCCACTGCATCAGATTCCGTTACCTGCTCAAGGCAGTCACATACTCGTTGCATATTTTTCAAAGCAAAAATGAAATCCCAAGAAGCAAAAGCATCTGCATATTTATCATGGAGCAAATAATGAATTAAGATTGCCATTGTGATGCTCACCGTTATTGGATCTTCAATACCAAGCATCCCCACATTGTTAACCAACAGATCACCATATTCCCCAATGCACCATACCGCCACTCGGACAAGGGTCTCCTGGTTATCATCTCAACGAAACCATATTAGAAAGGGTTACAACTGATTGAGGACTGAGCACAATCTAACATTAGAAAATAGCTACCTGTTCCGAATAAGTCAAGACTGATTTGTACAAGGCCCTAACTGTATATCCATGAAGCTCTGATGCATTGCTTATGACAACAATAAGTGCATGCCACACATCATCTTTCACAAACTTTCCAGCCTACTAACATGGAATAGATGACAATAGGTTATGACAGATACAAACAATGCATTTGAAATTAGCTTAAGCAGATATAAACTCTCAAACGATTTCAAAGAGTGCAATTAACTGGTAACACGTTACAGAGCATATTCTCGCGTTTGAATCCATACCTCACACAGAACCTTGAGCATCTGATCAATGTACCATAGTTTTTCTGGAGAAAACCTACATTATCAAAAAATTTAAAAAGTCAACAAAAACTTCAATCAACTAGACATTCACAGTAACTTTCCAATCATCCTGACCCCCAACTTTCTCAGAGTAAGTAGTCATTCTATTTCTTAAATAGAATACTTACTTTTCAACGATAAAACAAATTTTTGCACTAAGATCTTCCTTAAAATCTTCGTCGCTGATTTCCAAATAATCAATTAGCTCCTTTGTCAGTTGTGTGACATTGTTTTCATTCACCAAAAGAGTGACAAGCTCAAGAGCTCTTTTCCGGATAGAAGCATCTGGGTCCTATATTGTTATGGAAGCAGAAACCAAATTAGCATTTTTTATTTCTCTAAGATATACTTAGCAGTTAACATTGTATAAAATATTTTCCTGGTAATACTAATACCTTCACACATTCCAAAATTGTAACTCTGTGCCTTTGCACTGCTTGATCATCGAAAGTGATAGCTTTCATCAGCATGTTTAATGCAACATATCTGAGAGAACGAAAGTATGAATTTCATAAGGGAATGCAGCGTTTTTGAGAGAAACGAAATCAAGATTAGAAAAGGCAACGCTGGTTGGTCAGAAGAGCATTGTGTGCTTCATAGAGTTAAGCACATCCAAAGAAAGATGATAGACAGAAGAAAAATACAAGTAAGCTAGTTCCATTACAAACATATATAATACCATACTATTATCAAATAAAATTGAGGTGTAGGGGGTTGAACCTGATGTTATTGTCGCGGTTAGATAAGAATCTTCCCAAGATATTGATAGCAAGCACACGCAAGCTATTGGTGTCTTCAATGGCCATGATTGTTTCAACACACTCATAGAGTACCGCATTCCCTGCGTTTTTGTTTGATTCAGTTTTTGTTGCCACCTACAATAGCATGAAACCAACGAGAATAAATATCAAAGAACCAGGATAACAAAGTATCCGACAGTAGATCCCTGACTTTGAACTCAAAAGATTTCCAAAACAAAGCATGTAACAGACGCAGGATGCATTCATCATGGTGAGATAGAAAAGGATTGGCGCAGCCTACAGATTTATATGTCCGTCCACAAATCAACACTTACTATGACAACAAAGACCGGTATCAAAAGAGGGAGAATTCAAGTACGGCAAAAACTCAGTAACCAATAAGTCTTCTATCTACCAAAGAGAATAATAGCCCATGAACCCTATCAACGAAATGAAATTCTTTCTCCATTATGCTATATTTAACAGAATCAGTTCCAGCACATGAGAGAGCATAGCTATCTTACAACATTTTTCCGAAAAAATATATGTAAGGTAACTGGAACAAAAACCATAAACCGTTGATGTTTAACAAAGGAATTACATCGCAAATGTGAAGATGGTCAACCATATCCAGAATCACTTGCTAAACTATGACTAACCTGTGCAAGTATATCTGTCATCAAATCACTAGCATCAGCATCACCCTGGCCTAAAACACGCAAGAGCCTGAGCAACCGTATGTGGAGAAAAGGGTCTGTGATCCCTGCAACATCATACTCAGGCTGATATGCGCTATTAGTAATATCCCTCAAAGTTTTTATCAGTCCCTCTGTGCATTTCTGCAGAGACAAAACAAAGACAAGGGTTTGTCAAAACTGACGGTCTGATAAAACAATATAACAACCTGATTGTCTGCCTCATTTCAGCAGAGTAATCTATTTATAAGTGAATACCACAGATATCAAACTTTATTGCAAGAGAAAAATAGTACACAAAAGCATCATACAGGTAATATAGTATCATATGTACGCATATTCAATTAAATTACGTCGATGCTCCTGTATGCATAAGTAGAGTGTTCTGTATAATATTTATAGACTTACCGTTCTGAAGTACTCTAGGGCTTCATCATTAATCGTGCATAATTCATAACAAAGTTGAACTCCTGTTATAAGAACCCCATGATGCTTTTCTTTAAGCAAGGAAGCAGCAGCATTTACGAAGTTTTCTGCTAGATCTGGAACTTTCCTTATTATTCTAGTAGAGCAAAGCGCCGCCTGCATATAATACAACATAAATGGTAAAGGCAATGAAGGAAAAAAAAAAAGCGACTAAACTCCAGGAGACCCTGTATATGAATTAGAAAACACTTCACCTTCTTTCGGATATTAGGGTCACGAAACTGGATTAATCTTTCTACTTCTGGCGCAAGATCACGGGCCATTTCTGCTGAACAAATATTCCCTAAAGCACAGAGAGCAAGTCCTACAACATACTGGTTCGAGTGATTAAGATCTCTGCACGTGACTTAAGGTTAAACAGGAACAAATCTATTTAAATATTTTTCTCCTTAATTCCCATAACAGCAATGCAATCAAAAATCAAGTGTTCTCTAGTATTTTTTAACATAGAAGAAGAATCCATTCAAAGGCCAAGGTATCAAGATTTAATACTAGAAATTAGTAAGGATACTGTTTTAACGAATTTGTGACAAGCATCAACACTTCTTGTCTCTCATCAAGAAGCAACATTAGCCCTAGATATCCAATCCTCTTCTCTGGAAATCCAGGAGATGCAATTAGCTTCAAGCACTCCATCTGCCCAAAGTGTGTGGGATAACCCAGCATGTGTATAAACATGAGTTTCGCAAGGTTCCGGTGCCGATCATGCGGGTCATCTTCATTAATCAATGCTCGAATATCGGCACACTCCTTTCTTACAACAGCTCGCTCCTCCGCAGCTGTTTTGCATGCTCTTATGGCACGGATCATGTCCCTGAATCATACTCATATGTCCACTATAACTTCAGAACCATATACAATAATCCGATCTGATTCCACTATTAAACCCCAACAGCAACATGACCAATCCAATATTCAATTAAATTAAGCAAAAGGATTACCAAAAATCCTTAGTGTGATCATGTTCTTAGACTAAAATCAAAATTCTAAATGGAATCAGAAACACCAATACCAAATTCATCTTCGAAACAGGCCAATCAACAAAATTCAATCCTCAAATGAAAACGAGCTCAATTACATCATGTTATATTCAAATTTCATTTGTAAGCTGATCAACGACTAAGAAACCTGAAACAGAAACGATAAAAAGGAAAGAAGAGAATCAATTTACCTTAAACGAGTACCAGAAGAAAAGGGATTCATGATTTGGGGTGTTCAAGAGTTGGACCTTGGTCCACCGGCAACTTTACGAGGAATCTGAAGAAAATGAAAACTTAGCCGGGAAGAAGAGTTTCGCCGCCGGGATTGTGAAAATCCGTTACCGGAGTTTCGAGTAGCTGATCAATACGAGAGAGAGAGATGAAAATGAAACTGAGGATTTGGATCTCGATGGACGATGCTCGTTTTTTTCTTCTCAGTCTTCGTAAACCATAATTGCCAAATTAAATGCGTTGTATAAACATGACTTCCATTTCCACCTAAACGGTAACGTTTCGACCAGCAATCCTCTCAAAACAAAAACATAGACTGGGCCGTTTCTTTATAGTTAAACACATAAATGGGCCCTACTTGGGCCGTTTTTATTAGTCAAATTTGAGAGGGTCGATGATACGCGCTCTTTCATTGGTTGTTACACAAATTCTCCCCTACACTTGAACACATCATAGTATCGCTCAGGCCCTAGTATCTTTTTAAAACCTTTAAAGATGCTAAGCAGCAAAAATAAGTAACACAACACAAGTTACACAGAACAGTCGCTTTCTCCTCTCGATTTTGACATGGCTTGGGGATTTTCGTCCGTGTCTCTCTTCTTGTTCGTCGTTTTCAATCTGGGTATATTTTCAAAAATCTGTTAATTCAGTTGAATTTCCCAACCCAAAATTCGAATTTTTAATTTTCCTCATGATTTTGTTACAGTGAGTGGTAAGATAGTTTTAGAAGAAGGGTACGAAGTCACAACGGTGGTCGATGGCCATAAGTCTGGTCTGAATCCATACACGATTCATGCTTTACCAGGATCTTCTAATCTGATCGTCCTTGATTCTTCCGGCAGTACATTTTACACTACTTCCTTTCCTTTGTCCGTTGGTAAACACCCACAAAACCACTCTTTTGTCTCATCTATTAATCGGATCATTATAATTGTGTTTGTATATGAGTTGTAAATTCATGGATGCATAAGTAAATGTTTAGAGCTTGTTGATTTTGATTGCAAGTCTTGACCTTCATTTTTTCTTTCTCCGTAATCTCAAATTGGACCACAATACTAATATGTGTGTGTATGTGTGTGAAACGATCAACCTGCAAATAAAAGTTCTAAACTTTACTATAAGTGAAAATTTTGTTTATCTTTCTTTCAATTGAAGTTTGAGCTCACTTTGAGTATGTGTGTGTGGTTGTGCAGATAGTGTGATAAACCGGTTTGCTGGGGATGGGAGTTCGGGTCATGTAGATGGTAAAGCTGGTAACAGCCGGTTCAGCAAACCCCGTGGTTTTGCTGTGGATGCTAAAGGGAATGTTTATGTTGCTGATAAGAGTAATAAAGCTATACGGAAGATCAGCTCTTCAGGTGTTTGTTTAATCCATTTCTTGTATTCCTTTTGTATAAATGCTAGTTGTTGTTGTTGTCTAATCTTAGTTTGTTGAAAGAGCCACTTAGTTTATTTTGATTATGCATGTTTTATTTACTGGACTTTGTAGGTTCTGTAACCACCATTGCTGGAGGGATCTCAAAGGCATTTGGACACAGAGATGGACCTGCACAGAATGCTACTTTCTCTAGCGATTTCGAGATAACTTTTGTTCCTCAAAGATGTTGTTTGCTTGTTTCTGATCATGGAAATGAAATGATTCGCCAGATAAATCTTAAGGAGGAGGATTGCCTCGAAAACTCTCATTCTAGTATGTCTTTTCTATAAGTAATCTTTTGTGGATTTGACTAACCATGCCTTTGGAAACTTCAACGATTCTTCTTTCACTGTTTCAGATTTGGGGACATACTCTCTTTGGTCAATAGGGATTGTCCTTTCCTGCATTCTCGGGGTAGCCATTGGATTTGCTGTTCGCCCTTACGTCATCCGTCATGTAAGTTTTTTTTAATCTATCCTCATATTACATACTAGTGTATAATCAACATATCAAATCTCTTAAACCAAATCGTTATAGACAGGAAGAAGTGAACCACCTCTCGTTCATCATGACATGGAAGCTTCTCCTAACCAAATTGGGGGAACAAGTTCTGACCTTCTTCTCCTACATTAGAAACCGAGTTGCTGAATCAACCGTTTATTCAGTATTAAGTAGACTAGTTATGATGATCGTGTCTCACCTTTCCCTCATGTATTCCGCCCTAAGTAGTTTAATTTGTTCGATGGTATCTAGCCTTTTCTTCATGTGTCAACCCAATAATGTAGCTATTTTAGACAAAACAGTCTCTGTGTCTGATCCCGAGAGTCCAGGTTGCGGCAACCCAAAGCCGCCCCTTTCACTGAAACCCTCTGATGATCTTATTGACCTAATAAGCTTTGATGATGAACAAGAACCTAACAATGACAAAGATTGCAGGAATGAAGAGACTCTTCCTCATGCAACCATAGATGACATTATAAAGGTTCATGTTGAAGAATTTTCAAAGATGGCTGAAGAAGATACTGTAATTCATGGTTCTTCATCTACTGAGTAGGTTTCAGTTAAAAGCACATGAATCAGAGAGTATGTGTCTTTTGTAAATGTAAAGTTTGGTTGAGTTGAAAAATCTTTGAATATTTATTGAAGTGCTCATCTTTTTTTCTTTATATCAAGGAAGAATGATTAATCTTTGGTACTTTTCTTACAAGAGAGATCTAAATACCCAAATCCCTATTGTGCCTTCTCAACAAATTTTAAAAAACTATACCTGAATTCCCAATCTCTACTACTACTATCATATTAAGCAACTTCTCATGTCTATGAATAGTATCCATATGGGTAACTCACAAATTGGTGAGCTCTGTGGTGGATATTCTGATGAGTATTCATCTGGTCTTGCTCCTGGCCTGGCCCAAACACAATCTCATTAGTCTTCTCGCTGCTCTGCTCATAAAGAGTGTATGGGATTGTTGAGTGATGCCTATGGTGATACTGCTGATGCTTCTCTTGTTGCTGCTCCTGGAGGAATTCGGCGTCCAAGCTTCTGTACAAGGCACGGCTTTGGCGCAGCTGTTGCATTTTCTCTGTTGCATCTTTGGACATGAAAGGATAAATTTTTCCAGGAGTGGCGTTCCTGGACTCGACGGGAGGTGGTTCATCTTTGTTGTGTATTACAAAGCTTTCTTGAATTGGCCATGAAGTTGTGCTAAAAGCAGAATGCTTTGTTTCTTGATGGTTGAAGTTCAAGCCGACTGTCTGCTTCTTTCTGAGACCGGGAAACATTCCACTGAACAGCTCCACAGAAAACACCCAAGCATTTGAAATGAATATCTGCAACGTTCCAAGGAAGCTTTCTTCTTGTTTTTCTTGCTCGTCTCCAGTTAGAATTAGCGGTGGTCTGACCGGTTTTATAGGATCTTGATCAGGCACAGCTTCAAACACTTCTTGATCCTATAACATATACACAACAGGAAGAAATGTTGGTTATAACTCAATTATAGGGTAGCATAAGAGAATGATGTTACAATGCGAATGTACACTCACAGTATGATATGAAACGATAGAACTGAGTCTACGTTGCAACAAGGCCAGCATATAGCCAAAGAAAACTGCCGCTACAAGAACTGCAATCCCTGCAATATTAAAGCATTGAATCAGAGATACATTAAAGAGTAATTGAGATAGAGATGACTGAAGAATGCAAGAGGGGACCCAAACGGAAAACTTTGGTATGTAAATATTACCCAGAGGAAAGCCACTTCCATACTGATCAGCACAGTCGTCAAAATGGAGTTGAATCTCTCTGATGGCTTGGTTTCCTCGGTCAATGACTAGCAAGGAACAACTGCTCCCGAGATAAACAACATCAAAATCATTTGAAAACTTTGCATCTTCACTTGGACCATCCACATGACCTCCCCCACGAACCATTTTCCCCCCAGCAATGGTTGTGACTCCTGCCATTGCATTTTTATTCTTTCTTAAATCCGATACTTACCAAACATTTGTCCAAAAGGCAAAACCATAAAACCGCAGAAAAAATCACCTGCTTCACTGATCTTCCTGATAGCATTATTCACAGTATCTGCAACATAGATATTTCCTCTATCATCAACTGTGAGTCCCTTAGGATTGTTCAACCTCGCGTCCCTTAATCTACCGTCCACATGACCCGGATATCCTTCAGGGGAGCCAGTAACTAGCCTGGGTCTGCTATCTGCCATTGCTCAAAGAGTTACAATTTGCTGTTCAAGAATTCATCAACTATACATACACAGTCCACAATCAAAATGCAAAAGGTGTTTAATGTTAAATGCTGCATTTAAAACATTGATTTGAATTCTTGACTACTTTCATTGAATCCAAATTCTCAAACAAAAGAAAAACGTCAGAAAATCTCCTGATTTTCAAATAACTTTTACCTAAAATCTGTGTATTTCCATATACAGCAAAACTTTATAGTCCATGTGAACTATCACGTGAAAGCAGAGAAAAAGAAAAAAGCTTGACTTCATCATCATCCGTATTCAAAATCCTTAAGAAAATCAGCAAATATTGAAATCCACCAAGTCTGACGCAAAATCAATAGTACAATAGAATACTTACAAAGGGAAAGAGAAGATGAAATCTGGTAAATGTTACTATTCTGAGAATCCAGAATAAGCAATTCGCCATTGGATAAGACCTGAATAGAATAAGGTTCGATACCGAGTTTGCTTCCGTCTAACACCGTTTCCACTGAATACCCATTTTCGAATTTCACCATCGATTTCGTAGGAACAGCTGATTAGCATCAAACAGAAAAGGAAATCAAAAACCCAGAATCAAACTGTTACAACCCTAAATCCGTGAAGAGAGGAAAAATTATCAAAGGAACCTGTTTTAGTGGTGGTTTTGAAAGAGAGAGACCATAACCATTTCAATAAGGAAGTGCCATGATTTGAGATGAAACTATTAACAATCTCTGCAATAAGAATAAAATGTAAGCTCGTTAAGATCAAACCCATAT
>Ga0041060_1000047_pt1 | contig 12593 bp, 19 predicted proteins | sample AraColnosormetaG_2_FD_53326 | JGI IMG/M metagenome (GOLD analysis project Ga0041060, IMG submission 53326) | Arabidopsis roots microbial communities from Chapel Hill, North Carolina, USA - Col Cl nosort | ecosystem: Host-associated > Plants > Roots > Unclassified | place: USA: Chapel Hill, North... | reverse complement strand
CAATTTTCCAGTGTGATTTGATCTGAACTCGAATTCAAATTCAGTGCTACTGAGTTATGTTAAAACCATTGTCCATTGATTTTTTTATGTTGAAATTGAAAAAAGGTTATACCATTCGTTTGTATTAAGATTTGTCTTTCTTAGGGAATGTTTTACATTTTTTGCAGATTTGCACCGTTTTCTCTCTGGCTTTGTGTTGTGCTAGATGCGATGCAATAGCAATATTTTCCTGGAGTTTCAAGTAACTAGTGGCTTAGGTTCATAATAGTGTTTCTTTGTAGGACGAAAGCTGTGTTAGTATTCTCTCCACTGTAAAGGACAAGATGTCTCAGAAGCGAAATCTTCCTTCTTGGATGAGTTCTAGGGATCCCGAGATTACTCCGAGTAAGTCTCATTGTAAGAAGCCTAAGGATGAAGGACCAACCGAAGAGCACAACAGTAGAAATGCCCCTTCCAACAAGTCAGAACACGCCGAGCCAAGTTCAAATACCACTGAATTCTCTAAACTTATGGTTTGTGTGTGTCTTCATGGTCTTGTTGAGACTCAATTATCTTAAGCTGTCATGTTAGTTTATATGCTTTTGTGATTGAGTTGAAGGTTAAACTATGCAGGAAGGCGTTGTTTTTGTACTTTCGGGCTTTGTTAATCCTGAGAGGAGTACACTGAGGTCACAAGCCTTGACAATGGGAGCCACCTATCAACCTGACTGGAACGCTGGCTCTACCTTGTTGATTTGTGCTTTTCCTAACACTCCAAAGTTCCGTCAAGTTGAAACAAATGGTGGAACAATTATCTCAAAGGTTACCTCTTTGACTCTTCTTATAAGGGATTGTGTGCGGATTTGAATTTCTCCTTTTTGCTGATATTTTATATGATTTCACTGTCTCCAGGAGTGGATAACTGAGTGTTATGCGCAGAAGAAGTTGGTAGATATCGAGCAATACCTTATGCATGCTGGAAAACCATGGAGGAAAAGCAGTAGTCCCCAAGATGCTAATCGAGGTAAAAAGAATTATATTGGAAAGGCTTTAGATAGAATCTCCGTTTTAACCATCCTGAGGTTCATCAAATCACCTTGTTTTTACGTTTATGACAAGAGAAAAGCTTTTCTTATTGCACTGCTTCACTCCGATGTTTAGTTGACTCTGTGAACCTTAATTGATTGTATTCAGAAAAGAGAGAACACCTGTCTAAAAAACCAGAGAAGCAAGTAGAGAAAAAAACAGAAACAAGGGGAACACCATCTACCTCATCCAAGGCATGTTTAAATCTGATGATTTGGTTAACCAAAACGAACCGTATTTTGCTCCAATCAATGGTCTATGACTGTTTATTTCCATATGTTCACAGAATAGATCAGCTTGCAATCTTGTGAAAGAGCCATTTTTTGTTACAGAGGTGAAGAAATGGGCCAGGGATGACCTAAGTCAAACCATCTCATGGCTTGAGAGTCAGGAGGAAAAAGTAAGGGAATTAATATGCTCTTTCAAAAGACATGTTTTCTTGATTGTATGTTTCCGTTATTCTAAAGCCATTGTAACAGCCAGAACCAGGCGAAATCAAGCGAATAGCTGCGGAAGGAGTCTTAACCTGCTTACAAGACGCCATAGATTCTCTTGAACAGAAGCAGGTTAATATCTCTGAAGTCTGAACAATAATAGTTGCCGCCTGTGTACATTTTTGGATTTGTTAAACTTTGATCAGTTTCTTTGAGAAGATCATTGGTTGAATTTATTCTCGAATGTTCTTAATTTTAGGACATTGGATCAGTTACAGAGCTATGGAGCTTTGTCCCTCGTGTAGTGAAGGAGCTTGGAAAGATGGAATCGTCTTCTAAAAAGGAAAATTCAACAGCATCAAAGGAAGAAGTTTGCAAACAAGCAAAGTCGTGGAAAAAGATCTACGAAGCTGAGCTAGCAAAACCGGGCGAAGATGAATCGACCTCTCGGGTTGCTTGTGGCTATGACAGTGATATGACCGTTGAGATGACTGAAGAAGAGATCGAACTTGCTTATAGGAACGTTTCTTTAGAGTGTCTTTAGATCAAACTTGTTTCATTTTGCATATGATCTCTTAAGGAATTCCAAGAATTCTTGTTATACTCGGTTTGTTCGGTTTGAGTAGGATGTTATTACTGATAAAAATTTGAAATAATCCGGTCTGCTTGGTTCGGAAAGAATGTTTCTAATTAGAATTTATTTATGCTGGTTTGGATTCGATTGAGAGATGTAATCGGTTGCAATTAATAAGTCGGTTTGATTTGATACTTTTTAGTGTCGATTGACGATGAATTTGATCGGTTAATACAAATTTGATTTGGTCAATTAGGTTCAGATGTCTCCAGTTTTGAACCGGTTTGGTTCTATCCAATTTAATAACCGTTTTGTAATATCAGACAAACGAATTGAAACCGGAAACATGTACCGATATGGTTAGGATCGAAGAAGATTGATTGAAGACAAGACCCTAATTTATTTATACCCTTATTGGGTTTTGTCTTGTGAGAGTTGTGCCTTTCTTTGTTTCGCAGTAGGGTTGAAGCGGATAGTACGCCACCTCTATCTCTCTCTCACCCTATCGAACTCGCGAAGAACATCTTCTTCTTCTTCTTCTCCGTCTTCGTCTTCGCGAGCTCTCTCAGTAGCGCAATAAAATGGGGGCTTCGCTTCCTCCTAAGGAGGCCAACCTCTTCAAGCTCATCGTCGTATGTTCCGATTCCCTCTCTTTCTTTCTCAGTTTTTACTTTGTCTTAAACATGCGATGTGATGTTCCTGGTCAGCAGAAATTGGAATACGATGAGTTTTATCTGCTCTATTAAACCCTAAATTAAGTTAATCGTCAATGTGTTGGGTCAATAGAAAAATTCGTTGACATATGAAGTAAACTGTGCGGAGTTGTGGTTCCTTAATGTGTTAATTTGATGTACCAAGTTCTTAGCTTCAGTTACTTTTGACTATCGGCTATTATTAGACCTCGATTGCTTCTGGGCTTTTTTAGTCGCTCAGGGATTCGTAGTTTACTTTGAAGAACTTGAAAACCAAGCTTTATCAATATATATATGGTTTCAGCATAGATTTTGGGTTTAACCATTATATTGTTCAACCTGCTTTGAATAGTTGACCTTTTTCTTTATGTAATTTTCGCAAGTAAGTACATCATATATAGTTATTCTGAGTAATCTTATAATGCAGAAATCATATGAGACTAAGCAGTACAAGAAGGGACTCAAGGCAGCTGATGCCATATTAAAAAAGTTTCCTGATCATGGAGGTCAGTTTGTCTTTTATCTAATATCTCCTTCTATTCCTTTGTGATTTAGTGCTAATCTTTTTACTGCTATCTAAATACTTACAACTCTATACTACATACATCAACCGAGATCTCATGACTTGTAGGTCTACTAGGCGCTTCGTTGTCTTGTCTATAGTCTTAAGAATCAATCACTGTTAGAATTTTTATTTTCTTTCTTCCTATTAGAGCAAATAAATTAACTTTTTAGTACAAGGGTAATGCTTGGTATTGTTTAGTTTTGTTAGTAGAGACCAGTTCTGTTTCGTGTTAAACGCAGTTCTTGCTTTTTTTGATTTGTCAACCCTTTTCGTTATTCTTTTCTTTCTTTTAAAACTTGTCGCTCTTATTGTTTGTGATTTTCAGAGACTTTATCGATGAAAGGACTGACTCTAAACTGTATGGACCGCAAAACTGAAGCATATGAGCTTGTTCGACTTGGAGTGAAGGTTTGAATATGCTCTTCAATAATCACAACTTTATTCCTTAGTTTCCAAAATGGTATTTTGTTTTCAGGGTAACATAGGATTTATATACTTCAAATTTTTTCATGCAGAATGATATCAAAAGCCATGTTTGCTGGCATGTGCTTGGTCTTTTGTACCGGTCAGACAGAGAGTATAGAGAAGCAATCAAATGCTACCGAAATGCTCTTAGAATAGATCCTGATAACCTTGAAATACTCAGAGACCTCTCACTTCTGCAGGTAATTATGAGAAAAACTAGATTGAGGTGAATTTATTAGGTGTGCCAGTTATTCTCAAAGCTGATTTTTCATACTTTTTATCACTTTACTTTGTGTAAAGCTTGTTCCAATTTTAATCTCTTTTGATGCTTTCAATAGTTAATCATATTGGTTACTTTCTTTTTCCTAGGCACAAATGCGGGACTTATCCGGTTTTGTGGAGACCAGGCAGCAGCTTTTGACATTGAAGCCTAATCACCGAATGAACTGGATTGGCTTTGCAGTCTCTCAGCATTTAAACGCAAAGTATGTTATTGTCCTTGACCCCATAAATCTAAATATGTTAAACCACTTTACTCATTTGAATGGAATGCTAGTTTTTCCTCTTTGGACTATTGGCTAGCTGGTTAATGGCATATGATTTGGAATTATAGTCTTGAACACTTTAAGGAGTAGATAGTGGATGCCTATGTTGGTACGAATCTTGCATCAGATTTTTAGGAAATAATATACCAATGAACATACAGTAGAATTTTCTGTGAACATCTTTTCTTTACTAGTAAAAGCTAGCCATGTATATCAACCTTGATCTCTTAACTTGTTCTATTTTCTCCTGAAACCAGTGCTTCTAAAGCTGTTGAAATTTTGGAAGCGTATGAAGGCACCTTAGAGGATGACTATCCTCCTGAGAACGAGCTAATTGAACACACAGAAATGATTCTATACAAGGTATCAACCAGAAACTTTACAACTATCATATATTGACTGTTGTCTTTCTAAGTTTTTTTCCCTGAAAAATCATGCTTGCCTAAACGGGTTTCACACATTTTTCTCCTATTGACGAAAATACCAAAAGTACAAGTTGGTTGATACAAAATATGGCTTACTGCTTGTATCATACATTTTGTGAATCACACCTGTATTCTTTTGTGACAAAAGCATAACTCTCTCAAGTATAATTGGATATGAACCCTGGAAAGTCTCTCCAAGCCACCTGGAGTGGTGGTGTTCTGTTCACTCTTTCCCCCTGAAACTTCCCTGTTTGAGCAACCTACAGTTGGCATTAGCACATTTTTCATAGCTGTAGCTGCAGGAAATCTCATCTGGATTTTTTTTTCGTTTCAGGTTTCCTTGCTTGAGGAGAGTGGTTCTTTTGACAAAGCTCTTGAGGAGTTGCACAAAAAAGAGCCGAAAATAGTAAGTTCACAAAACTGATGGTTGAATGTATTTGGATAATAGGATGCACACATAATAGTAGATTTAACATTCCTCGTTTGCTTGTTTGTAGGTTGATAAGTTGTCTTACAAAGAACAAGAGGTATCTCTCTTGTCAAAGGTTGGTCGTCTAGAAGAAGCCAATAAACTCTACAGGGTTTTACTTTCCATGAACCCTGACAATTACAGGTTTTTTCCTTGCACTTCAAAGTAGCTCTAAAGAAATTATCTGTGTATTTTTTCGTTTTTCTCAATTGTCACATCTGTTTGCCCTGCTTCATTATCTTTGGCATTGGCGGTCTATACCTTTGCTACTCTCAAAGGCTTCTATATATTTTTGGTACTGTCAATTTTTTGTAAACAAATAAAAAGTGCATTCCTTGCTTTTTCAGATATCATGAGGGCCTCCAAAAATGCCTTGGATTGTATTCAGAAAGTGGTCAATATTCGTCCGACCAGATTGAAAAGTTAAATGCTTTGTACCAGTCTCTAAGTGAGCAGTACACTCGGTCATCCGCTGTTAAGGTGAGATAAGGCATATCAGTGCCTGAAGTGTAATACATTTTCTAGTATCCTTCTACTTCATAGGGAGCTAGTAGTGGCTACCCATGTTTTACCCGTCTGATGTTTTTTTTGGCTGCTGATACGTAAAATTCTAAAACTGGTATTAAGTTATTTTCTATTTCCCCATTTCAGAGGATACCATTGGATTTTCTGCAAGATGAGAACTTTAAGGAGGCTGTAGCAAAGTACATTAAACCTCTTTTGACAAAGGTATCTTTTCATTCCCTTGAATCTCTTTGTTTAGACAGTGGTCTAATTGAATATGTTCTTACATTTCTTGATACTTGTCTCAGGGTGTTCCTTCATTATTTTCTGATCTCTCTTCTCTGTATGATCACCCTCGCAAGGTTAGTTCCCTGCTTTGTCCTTGAGCTTGCTGTCTCCAATTTCACTGATCTGGGCAACACCTTACTTTTTAATATGTTTTAATACTTATTTTGTTACCCAGCCTGATATATTGGAGCAACTAGTTGTTGAGATGAAACATTCGATTGGGACTACAGGAAGTTTCCCAGGAAGGTATACAACTGAATCCATTACTGAAGTAGTCACTGAATTATTGTCATCTATTATATAAGGTCTTACTTTTTACAAAACAACATTGAAATGTTCTCTACGTTAATGATAATCAGTCGATTCTTTTGTTTAATTCTTAATTGATGCAGTGATGTAAAAGAGCCCCCTTCTACACTATTGTGGACATTGTTTTTCTTGGCTCAGGTTCACTTTTGCTATTGCTGTCTTAATTCTCTCTATTTTTTAACAGTTTTACGTTTTGTGTATTTTTATTTTGATACATATTTTTCATAATGCAGCATTATGACAGGCGTGGTCAATATGATGTTGCGCTCTGTAAAATTGATGAGGCCATTGCTCATACGCCAACAGTGATTGATCTGTACTCCGTCAAGGTATCCTTGTTTATCATGGCCAAAAATCTTCGTATAAGCTTTTGATCCATCAGTTTTTTTGGTGTCACTATTGCTGCTTGCACTATGTGTGGAGACACATTTTGAAAACTTTTTTGACAGGATGGCTGGGTTTGAACTTTTTTAGTTATAGCGATTGTGTTAACAGAATTTCTATATTGTGTGCACACCCTGGATCAGGTTATCTTGTTTGTGTGAGGATGTTCTTGTTTCTTCTTAACCCTTGTACTTGTTTCTCTCAACACAGAGCCGAATAATGAAGCATGCAGGAGACTTGACTGCCGCTGCTGCACTTGCCGATGAAGCTAGAGGCATGGACCTAGCAGATCGTTATATAAACAGTGAATGCGTTAAGCGTATGTTACAAGCAGATCAGGTTTGCATCTCGGTTTTGTTCGTATTATATTGTTTTCGTCGATTTCTTTTGATGTTAAGCCTCAACGCCAGTTCTCCATTCTGTAATTTTTTCTGGTGAAGGTGCCCTTGGCTGAGAAAACTGCTGTTTTATTTACCAAAGAGGGGGATCAGCTCAACAATCTTCATGACATGCAGTGCATGTGGTATGGCTCTATAGAACCCTGAGTAGTTTTGCTAATGGAAAATTGACCATTCAGCTATCTTTCTAATGGCTGTCTTTTGATCTTATTTCGTTAAAGGTATGATCTTGCATCTGGAGATAGCTATTTCCGTCAGGGTGATCTTGGACGTGCTTTGAAGAAGTTTTTGGCTGTGGAGAAGCACTATGCTGACATTTCTGAAGATCAATTTGATTTCCACTCGTATTGTTTAAGGAAAATGACTTTGCGTTCATATGTTGATATGCTTAAGTTCCAAGACCGATTGCACTCATTCCCATATTTCCACAAAGCAGCAATCAGAGCTATCAGGTGAACTCTTGTTGCATAAATGTAATCTAGAAAATGTTTATACTGTATAGCTACAGTATCTACTGTATCGATGCTTGAGAGGTTCCATTTAACTATAGCTCATTTGCCTCTCGGCCTGAATGTTCAGGTGCTACCTGAAATTGCATGACTCTCCCAAGTCAACTGCTGGAGAAGATGAAATGTCAAAGTTGGCTCCTGCTCAGAAGAAGAAAATCAAGAAGCAGAAAAAGGCAGAAGCCCGAGCTAAGAAAGTAGGCGTGTGTTCATTGATTTGACTAGAGAATTGACACTAAGATGGCTTAAGAGTGCTCTTTTTGTTTCAGGAAGCTGAGAGTAAGAGTGAAGAATCAACTGCCAGTGGTGCCTCTAAGTCTGGCAAACGAAATGTGAAACCTGTAGACCCAGATCCTCATGGGCAAAAGTTAATTCAGGTTGTGGTTTACTTCATTTGTAAGATGTATTGTGGTCGTCACCACAACTGTATTATGAGTTTTAATAGAGGCTAACTAGAGAACCAAATCTGTACAGGTTGAGGAGCCAATGGCAGAGGCTTCAAAGTACTTGAGACTACTCCAGAAACATTCACCTAATTCTTTGGAGACTCATTTACTTTCCTTTGAGGTCAATATGAGAAAACAGAAGTTTCTGCTTGCATTCCAGGTAACTGATTTAGATCCTATTCAAGCTTAGACTGGCTCTATCATGTTTCTATAATATGCTTCGTCAAGTATTCTAAGGGCTTTACCAATCATTTTTCATTCTCTTCAGGCTGTCAAGCAATTGCTTAAATTGGGTGCAGAGAACCCTGATTCACATCGTTCCTTGGTATGAAATCTGTGTAACTTGTGATGTTTTAAGGAAGAGTTTAATCACGTAAAGCAGAGAAGGGATAATAATTTTTCCCTTCAAGTATTATGTGGCTAGACGTGTTTTCTATTTTCTGGCTTATACGTTTGAACTTGGTGGCAGGTTAAATTCTTTCTCATGACAGAATCGATAAGTGCTCCAACGACTGAAGCTGAGAAACTTCGTTGGAGGGTCCTAGAGGCTGAGCGCCCATCAATCAGGTGGCTACTCAAACTTTTATCCAATCTTACTGTTACTTTTGAATATCAGTTGTGATATAAATTGTCCATTCGCATTCTAGTCAATTGCAGAATAAATCACTAATGGAAGCAAACAAAGAGTTTCTTGGTAGACACGAAGGTGCGTATCAAATTTATTACATGTACCCTCACAGAGACATTACAGTGTCTAATGAAAAATGGTAACGTTTGCATGCAACTCCGCAGATTCTTTGGTGCACAGAGCTGCATATGCAGAAATGCTGTATATTTTAGATCCAAGCAAGAAAACCGAGGCAATCAAAATAATTGAAGACTCAACCAATAAAGTAGTGCAAACGTAATGCTCCCTCAAACACATACCTGATGGTTCCTTGCTCCCTCTGTTCTCTGTTTTTTGGTATGTTTAACGTTTGGTTGTCTAAATGTAGAAATGAAGCTCTAGGACAAGCAAGAGAATGGAAACTAAAAGACTGTATAGCTGTTCATACGCTCCTAGACACAGTTCTTCTCGACTCACAAGCTGCCTCCAGTAAGCATTAAATATCTTCACTGTGCTGTTTCCATTAAGTAGTAGTTCTCTTCACCAATATGACTTCTCTGCGTGTGCCTTTCCATTTATTGTGTTCGGTTGGTCTCAGTTAGTAAGTTTCTGGAAAATGATTAAGCTGTCTTATTGGTACAATCGCAGGATGGAAATCACGCTGCGCCGAGTATTTTCCCTGTTCAACTCACTTTGAAGGCAAGCATTGCTCTTTGATGCCTGATTCAGTGTACAACTCATCCCGCAAGAGCAATGAGAACGGTGACACGCCAAACCATCCAATGGGTCAGACTGAATTGAGCGACGGACAACTCGAAGCATTCAAGAGCCTCTCAGTTGCAACCTGAAAACCCTCTTAGCTATCAATAAGAAGCAAATCAACCCAGGAGATAATTTACAGAAGATGGAAGATCTGTTCCTACAGACCCGGATCAAACTTGAGATTTAATGAATCTTTCCCCGAGGTGTGTGGATCAGAAAATGTTTTGGAGTTGTAACATGCCAAATGTGTATAATTGTTTTTCTATATAAGGCTGGGTTTCAAGTTTGAAGAACAATGCCACAAAAAAAGAGAGGGGTCTTGTCTTTTTTTTTTTCTTGTTTTTTTTCGTTTTGTTCTCTCCACACTTTAAAGAGGATTTCTCTGATGTTGTACCCTTTTATCTCCTTCTTTTTTCGGTTTCTCCACATTATTTATTTTCTCCATTACAATGTTTAAGCTTCTTGACATCTCTGGAAAATTTTGATTTGACGAGCCTACCTTTGAGTGAGACGTTACATCTTTTTCTTATATAGTTCTCTCATATACATAACAACTTTATTTCGAAATTTATTGATTTGGAAAGACAAAATGAATAAACAACATCTCAACTATACAAGTCTTAAGTCTATACACGTCACAGACTATGGATCCCAAATTCCAAACAGTTGCGATCAACTCAGCTTTTGTCTATGAGGAAGCACTGCTGCTTTCTCCAACCTCATTTTTGCAGAGAGGGCAAGTCGCATTGATTTTAAGCCATTTGTCTACACAGTCTACATGGAAGACATGTGAGCATGGCAGCTCTCTAACTTGTTCGTCGTCTCCATATCTAGTCAAGCAGATGCAACAGCTCTGCAAAACCAATATTTATCCAAGAAATGCAGACAATAGTTAACAGTTGCACTGAACTTCTGTACACAATTGTATTAACCAACTAATTCAAATGAATTCATGGCGGAACTAAGGGTATTGACTTACGGCATCCTCGCCTGATATAAGACGTTTCTTCTGAGACCCCAAGAGAAGAAATCCACCTTCACCTTCTTCTGAAAACTCCAAATCATTTCTACTTTTTGATTTGAACCTGTAGACAGGCAATGCGTTGATGGCCTCGGCAGTGGCTCCTCTAGTTTGTGAGAAGTTCTCTCGAAATCCGAGAACCGAGATTAAGCAAGGCAAACAACAACATATGGTTGCACATAGTATGAATGGCATTGCATATCCAATGCAACTGAAAGTAAGGAACGCTATGCATAACCTGCAAGAAAAACATGAGTGTTAGAATTTCAGTTCCTCATTGGGACATAATAGCGGATGAAGTCGAAGGCGTGTACCTGTACAGTTTAGGAGAATCAGAAGGAGATGAGTGACCTCCAAATATCCATACATTCCCCACAACAAACCACACCGCAAAGAAACAATCAATCGCCATCTTGAAGTGGTCCACTAGCCCGTTGAGCCTGCCAGTCATTAACAATTGTTAACTAACCAACCCAAATTAATTGAGGCCAAACAAAGTAATTAGACTTACCTTGTTCTTAAGCTTTCCCCAACTTGATTGTTTCTAGGTGCTGCACTCACGCCAGTGCTATTTTCTTCATCTGCTGCTTGAGCAACTGAGACTGCTGTATATGGTGTGGACTCACTATTGCCTTGAGAAGAGGTAGCACGTTGTGAAGAGTCTTGCCCTGTAGCTCGATTATAAGTGCGAAAACGCCAATAGAGAATAGGGAGAGTGGCTAGACAGCCACAAGTATATCCAATAACCCAAGTAAATAATGGCGCTTCAGGATGTTCATCTTTAGCCAGAACCATAACTACAATGGCTGCAACAATCTGAGCGACAGTGACAACTAACTCAACTGAGATCCAGAGGCCAGAATTCAATGGACTCCTAGTACGGCGACCATTCCCGTTATCTCCTCTCCTAGAAGAAGTTGGTCTTTGCTGAGGAGGAGATGGATGAGTTGGGTGTTGTTGTGTAGCATTTGATGATGATAATACTGTCTCTTCACCTTGATGTGAGTTACCTTGAGGAGTAAGCTCATCGAGAGAAGATCTTGATGAAGAGTCCTCCTCGTCATTGCTTGTAATGTCAACGATGTGCTCGCGGTTACCGTGGTCCATTAACAAAGGATCTTGATCAGTTAGGGTTGTATTTCGCACAATGGAAGAAACATCCATCTAAATCCAAGTAGAAAACTGAAAATCACAAAAGTCAGCAACCACAAGTCCCCATTGTGTTGACCAAAGCAAATTCAACTCTAGCTCTCGTAACACACAACCGCAATCTCCAGTAGAGCAAGAGCAATGTAGTGCGAAACACTCACCTGTTATAGCACAGGAAACAGCTTTAGAATTCAAACCAAGAACTGGGGGAAAAAAATCAGAAAGTAGATAGCTTTTAGGATTATAAATAAAGCATTTTGTAAACCCCTTAAACGACTCTGCAAGGATTAACAAATCCAACATCTGACGAACCCTAAGTCAAAAAAAATCCCAGTTCAAGTTTGACTCTTTCAAACAATTCTGACAGTTTGAAATTCTGAGCTTGGTGAAGAACCCAAAACTGGAATTCCAACAAATTCAATCGTAGCATAAGATGATACGGTCTTGAAACACAAATTCGGAAATTACCGAAAAAGACAGAAGATCGAAAACAGGAAGAAGAAGAAGAGTAGACGATAAAATGGTAATGAAGCCTTTTTACCAGAATTGGAAAAGCTGCGAATAAGCTATTGTTGAAACCTTCTTCGTCTTCTTAGTACTTGTTGTACTCTTCTTCTTTTTCATTCTTCACAGGAAGACAAATAAAAAAATAGGAATCGGCTGATTTTATTTTTGCAGCTTTCGCAGAGTTGCAGTAAATAGGGAGAAGACTGATTGATTTATTAGTTTTTTACTAAACTCATGATTACAGATTTCGTCCTTCTGTCTTAAATCTTTAACCGTTGGATCTTAAGGGTTTCTATGTACTAATCTGATCGGACGGTCGTGGATGACTCCTTGTTTAGAAGGTGCTTTGTTGAGTTTATTACCTGATTAAGCAATTTCCTTCCAGACAAAAACAAATCTCATAATAGTCTGAGGTTTATTGATTTGTCTATTCCCAAATCATTTCTTAAAATTCTATAATGTTTCTTTTGTCATTCTA
>Ga0041060_1000046_pt1 | contig 12608 bp, 15 predicted proteins | sample AraColnosormetaG_2_FD_53326 | JGI IMG/M metagenome (GOLD analysis project Ga0041060, IMG submission 53326) | Arabidopsis roots microbial communities from Chapel Hill, North Carolina, USA - Col Cl nosort | ecosystem: Host-associated > Plants > Roots > Unclassified | place: USA: Chapel Hill, North... | reverse complement strand
TTTTAAAAAAAGATTTCAAAATCTTCTAAAAATTGTTTTTTCTATCATCTTTGGGTGCTTACGCGGAAGGTTTATAGAAGAACGTTCTTACTTCTTTCTTTCTCCTCTTTCTAAACTGCTTCGCAAATGCTACGTAGCGATTGTTGTGGACAGTTTCTTATATAAACTTCTCTAGTTTCCAGGAACGCTCATACTTGAGTGAGTTTGTGAAACGCGAAACAAGTTTCTGCGAACGCTTCTTAAGCGAGTTTGCAAAACTAATTCGGTATAATTTAGTTACCTGAATTTTTTGGTTAATATACTAATCAGATCTTTTTTTGTGAACAAAATGACTAAGATCAACAACAACAACAAGATTGTTGGCAACACCACAAGTGTTGAGACTCCTGATGAGGTAGCTTTGCGCCTTGCGAAAGACCTTGAAAAGACACAGATCACCGATTCTGGTATGGACTCGATTTAACATTTTTTGGAATTCGGACTTGTACCACAGCGCCTTCTTCAGAGCAGAGAGAGCCGCGACGTCATTGATTCCCTTGACTTTGGCTAGGGTGGATCGGAACTTTGTGAGGAAATCCCTAAGTGGCTCATTCGGCTGTTGAGACAGCGACCACAGGTCGGCATCAGACGTGTCCGGATCGATTAGCACCGAGTATTGCTTGAGGAAGAGCGTCGATAGCTCCTAAAAACTGTCAACAGAATTTCCTTCGAGTCTTGAGAACCAATCTAGGGCTGGTCCTTTCAAATGCTCAACGAACAGGTGACAGAGACTAGCGTCCCTTTCCTCACGCCTGAACTTGGCTCGGGCCACAGAAATTATGAAAGACTTCAAATGCCCCTTTGGGTCGAATGACCCGTTGAAATACTCGATCCTTAACTTTCTTGGGTCTAAAATTATCGCGTTGGAGATCTTGCGAGTGAAAGGAGTGTTGTGGGACTCTTCTAGAATACGATTGATGTTTGGGGCCGAGGAGACTGCGTTATGCATCTGAGACCTCATGAGCTTCATCTCGGTTTCCGCCTTGGCTAGGGAGAGCTTGATAGCGTTTATTTCTTGCTCCCTAGCAAATTCCTCAGCCCATTGAACGTTTTCTTCTGAATCCTCACCGTCAGAGATTTCGATCTAGTCGGCCTCGGCAGCTTCAGCTCGGGGAATAGGAAATTGCGGGTCGGTTTCCTCCATTTGATTTGTCGCATTATGGTCTTCCAAACTGCCGGTTCTGCTCGGTTTTCTTCGATTGCTAGCGCGGTCCGGCGGAAAGGCCTCGTCGTGTTGCCAGGCGTGTTGAACACGAGCCGCGTTGGATTGAGGTCCGTTGCTGCTCGTCGATCGTGAAGATGTCGTGCGCTAAAGCAGGTACTCATGACCTGTCCTTGGGAGGTAGCCACCTCGAGCTACTGTGGCAAAGACCGGTTTGTCTGTTCCTGATCGTCCACCTTCTTCTGGAGTTGTGCCATCATTCTGGTCAAAGACAACAAGTTGGGGGGCAAACTGTTGGGGTCGGATATCACCCAAGTACCCGAGCCAATCGGAGAGACACCATCAGTGCTTCGGAAGTTAGGCTCAACGCTATTCCGGTTTCGGTTACTCCAGGAAACACACCCCGAGCCGGGTGCGATGAAATATCGAGACCCAAGGGAACACCTAGGATAAACGATACTTGGCTCAAATGTTATTCCAGAAAACACACCCGAGCCGAGTTTAACTATCTCGGGGATCGTTTGGGCTCAGTCTGGAAAGCGTGACATTCGGTCCGAGCCCAAGGTGGAATATCCACCCGAGGAGAATACTTGTACGAATTCAGCGAAAGGTCAAGATATCATTTCCGAGAAATCCGGTGAAGGATATCAAAGAATCTCCGGGGATATTATCGAATATGGAAGTTTCCTGAAACTCCCGAAGAATAAGGAAGATTTCCATGTAGAAAAGATCCCCTATTGCCGACTCGTAGATAACATGAAATATTCCGAGAATATCGCGAGAGGCGGTTTACCAAGGTCCTATATAAAGCGCCTCAAGGGACAACAAAAGGACACACACAAAAACGCTCTCAACTTTATGCTATCAAAACGCTCTGACTTTGGCAAAACACCTATTTTTTACTTTTCTAAACACTTGTACGATCAAATCATCATCACTTCAATAATAATATAAAGAACACCGTCTACAGTAATCAAACAATTCTGTTGTTCTTTGAGAGTCTCGTAAAGATCCGTTCTTTGAAGGAACCCTAAAACAATTTCGATTAGTTTCGACTCTTACAATTTGGCGCTAGAAGGATGGGTAGAGATTTCTCTTACTCAGAGAACACAGAACCAGCCGATCAATCAACAATGACCAATAACCAGATCCCCGCTACAATCGTTGACGCAGAGGGAAACTTAATTCCTCCAATCCAGACGAACGCTCCTGAGGCCACCACTCCCGCAGTCCTAGCAGAATTGAGAAACATGATGGCACAACTCCAGAAAAAGGTGGACGATCAGGAATAGGCGAACCGGTCTTTGGCACAGTAGCTCAAGGCGGCTACCTCCCTAGGACAGGTCAAGACTACCTGATTCGGCGCACAGCATCTTCACGATCGACGAGCAGCAGTGGACCTCAATCAAACGCGACTCGTGTTCAAGATGCCTGGCAACAAGACGAGGCCTTTCCGCCGGACCGCGCCGGCAATCGGAGAAAACTGAGCAGAACTGGCAGTTTTGGGAGACCATAACGCGACAAATCAAATGGAGGAACCAACCCGCAATTTCCTATTCCACGAGCTGAAGCTGCCGAGGCCGACCAGATCAAAGTCTCTAACGGTGAGGATTCAGAAGAAAACGTTCGATAGGCTGATGAATATGCTAGGGAGCAAGAAATAAACACTATCAAGCTCTCCTTAGCCAAGGCGGAAACCGATATGAAGCTCATGAGGTCTCAGATGCATAACGCAGTCTCCTCAGCCCTAAACATCGATCGCATTCTAGAAGAGTTCCACAACACTCCTTTCACTCGCAAGATCTCCAACGTGATAATTTTAGAACCAGGAAAGTTAAGGATCGAGTACTTCAACGGGTCATCCGACCCGAACGGGCATTTGAAGTCTTTCATAATTTATGTGGCCCAAGCCAAGTTCAGGCCTGAGGAAAGAGACGCCGGTCTCTGTCACCAGTTTGTTGAGCATTTGAAAGGACCAGCCTTAGATTGGTTCTCAAGACTCGAATCAAATTTTGTCGACAGTTTTCAGGAGCTATCGACGCTCTTCCTCAATCAATACTCGGTGCTAATCGATCTGGGCACGTCTGATGTCGACCTTTAGTTGTTGTCTCAACAGCCGAACGAGTCATTTAGGGATTTCCTCACAAAGTTCCGATTCACCCTAGCTAGAGTCAAGGGAATGAATGATGTCGCAACTCTCTCTGCTCTAAAGAAGGCGCGGTGGTACAAGTTCGAATTGCGAAAGGAGTTAAATATGTCCAAACCACAAACAATCTGGGACGCTTTGCACTGAGCCTCGGATTATGTTTCCCATGAAGAAGAATTGGAACTGCTGTCGAATAGGCAGGAGCCGCCGAAGCAAACGCCTCATGGCGAAAAGTCCTAACCTAGCGCTTCGAGCCACAAAAAGGGTGCTCTAGGCGGGACGTTCGTACACCACAAGGTACAAAACTTCTTTGGAGCCCACAATTATCACACCGATACACCCCGAGGTCAAGGACGAGGCTGCGGCCGAGGTCGATGACGAGGCTGCGGCCGAGGTCGATGACGAGGCTGCGGCCGAGGTCATAGACGAGAATCTTATACTTGGACGAAGGACCAACCCGCAGGAAACGAGCAGGAATACTGCGAGTTGCACAAAAGCTACGGTCATCATATCTCCAGGTGTCCTAGTTTCGAGGCGAAGTTTGTAGCTAAGTTCCTAGTTAAGTGAAAACGGTGGAGGCCTGAGTGTAACGCCCCCAAATCATATCTCAATTCATCAAGTAAACTTAGTTAAGTCCATATTCATTTAGCCTAGTCATGCACCAGTCCGTTCCATTCCTTAGTGATAGTATCATCAAGTTCGTCAAATTCCCATATTTACTTTAAGATTCAAGTTCTAACTTAAGTCGAATTCCGATTAGTTAAGTCTAAGTGAGTAAGCATGCATATAATCTAAAGACTAGCTCTAGAAAACATGCAAACAAACACACAATTCGACCACAACTCACGGATTCGGTAGTTCAGAAAGTTTTCTGGGTCTCGGGCAGAACTTCTCGAGCACGGTCGATGATCCCTTACTCACGGTCATGTTTTCTTGATAACAAGCAACAATGTTCTAGTCTCAGACAATGTTTCCTCGATCGCGGGCAAGGTTTTATCGATTCGGGCAAGTTTTTCTTAGTTTCGCTCAAGTTTTTAATCGGACAGCCTTTAAGTCTCTCTCTTTCCTTCACAAAAAAAAATTGGGCGGAGAGAGCTCTATTTATAATCCCCCCAAGGTCATCCATGCAGCACCACCCGCTGCCACATATTCGTACAGCTGCTGCGCACACAAGCGATAGGTGTCTCGGACGACAACGTGGTGAAAGGTGGCGACGGGTGTCACTCGACCGCCCCATCAACTTCGGCTCCAAGACTCAGTTGACTTCGTCTCCAAGGTTGGTGACTTTAGCCGCAAGGCACCGCGAGTGGGGTGTCCTACTAATGTCGGTTCCGCGGCCGGTGAGGCAAACTTCACCGCGGCACGCCTAACTTCCATCTTTGCCCATTCGTGCCCATTCTTGCCCTTTAATGTTTTGGCACCGTTTGGACACACTTGGTCAATTGGCTTTGCATTCAGACAAAATTTTCTCATTCGGTCCTTTGGCCGTGCCCGATGCCCTTACGCGGGTCACTACATTCTCCCCTCCTTAATAGAATTCGTCCTCGAATTCTAACCTTCGGTCATTCTCAACTTCCACGAATTCTCCCAACATTTTTACAAGGGCTTTGAATTTCCTTGTCCAGATTATACAATTGCCTGCTCCTCGAACCGAGCTTCCTTTCTTTTGCATGTTTCCCTGAAATATGCCCGATTTAGACTTGTCTCGAGCCATCCAAGTTCAATTTCTTTTCTCCGATTCTTCATTTGGTCGGACGTTGCTGAGGTAGTTCCGATGGGGTTTCGAACTCAAACATAATCATCCGATTCTTATACAAGTGATTTCTCACTCATATAATGGTCGACCATACACAAGCAAGAAAATACTTAACTTATCATACATTCAAAAGGTTCATATAAGTTATAAGTACCAAATTTTAAACTTAGTCTTATATACTATTTAAAAAATTTTAAGCCGTAACATATTTACATACAAAATTTCGCAATGACTCAGCCGATTCTATAATTAGCTAAAAAGTTAACTATATTCTTCCTAGATGATCTTACGGACCATCGGTCAAGGGTTCCTACACTTGGGGCACTCACATTTTACCCACAAAAACGAGGGCATCCATTCATTCAAACACTTCTCCTCCCTCGTCGCCGTCATTAATGGCCCGATTCCTCTCGTAGATCCTTCGCCTGCATTTGGCACAACCTATGGGCAGTACATGGACGTCAGCACCTTTGTCTGGTCCCCGGAAGACTTGCCTGGAGTAAGTGTCGAAATCGTCGCGCACGAGCTCAACGTTGATCCAACGTTTAAACCTGTTAAACAGAAGAGGAGAAAGTTAGGTCGGGAGCGAGCGGAAGCTGTGAAAGCCGAAGTAGAAAAATTGCTAAGGATCGGCTCCATCACTAAGGCAAAATATCCCGAGTGGCTCGCAAACCCTGTCGTGGTGAAAAAGAAAAACGGCAAGTGGAGAGTATGCATCGACTTCACCGACCTGAACAAAGCCTGCCCAAAGGACAGTTTCCCAATGTCGCATATCGGTCGCCTCGTGGAATCAACCTCAGGGGACAAATTGCTATCGTTCATGGACGCTTTCGCTGGATACAACCAAATCATGATGAACTCCGAGGACCAAGAGAAAACCACTTTCTACACAGAGCAAGGAATTGTTTGTTAGCGAGTGATGCCATTCGGACTTAAGAACCCCAGGGCAACTCACCAGCATTTTGTCAACAAGATCTTTACATTACAGATCGAGAAAACAATGGAAGTGTACATCGACGATATGTTGGTAAAATCCATGGAAGAGGAAGAACACGTAGCCCATTTACACGGGTGTTTCCAGCAGCTTAACCTCTACAACGTCAAGCTTAATCCGGCCAAATATCGCTTCTGAGTAAGATCCGGTGAATTCCTCGGATATTTAGTCACGCATCGCAGCATCGAGGCAAATCCGAAGCAAATCGAGGCGTTATTGGGAATGGCATCGCCTCAAAACAAACGCGAAATGCAGCGTCTAACTGGAAGAGTCACAACCTTTAACCGATTCATCTCCCGATCCACCGACAAGTGCTTGGCCTTTTACGACGTGCTTCGGGGAAACAAAAAGTTCGAATGGACAACCCGATGCGAGGAGGCTTTCCAGGAACTCGTACCTGGCGACCCCACTGATCCTCGTGAAACCTGTAATCGGAGAATCACTCTATTTGTATGTCGTCGTATCGGATACTGCGGTCAGCGGAGTTTTAATCCAAGAAGACAGAGGCGAACAGAAGCTGATCTTTTATGTCTTACAAATATTTACCGGCGCAGAATCTCGCTACCTGCAAATGGAAAAACTCGCCTTAGCAGTCGTAATGTCAGCTCAAAAATTGCGACCCTATTTCTAATCCCACTCCATCGTGGTAATGGGATACATGCCGCTCCGCGCTGTCTTGCATAGTCCCAGCCAATCGGGTCATCTGGCTAAGTGGGCAATTGAGCTCAGCGAGTATGACATTGAGTATCGGAACAAAACATGTGCAAAATCCCAGGTCCTCGGTGACTTTATCGTCGAACTACCTACAAAGGAAGCTTGAGAGATTCGCTCGATATAACTTGTCTACTGCACGTGGACGGCTCGTCATCAAAACAAAGTTCGGGCGTGGGCATCCGTCTCACCTCCCCCACGGGCGAGGTTCTCGAGCAGTCTTTCAGATTGAATTTCGAGGCAACCAACAACGTGGTCAAATACGAAGCACTCGTGGTCGAGTTTAATCTAGCTCGGGGGCTGAAGATTGCAAAAATCTAAGCTTTCTACGACTCTCAGCTCGTCGCGAATCAGTTCAACGAAGAGTACACGACTTGGGACAAACGAATGGAAGCCTATCTGGCTCTTGTACAAGATCACGCGAAGCAGTTTCACGAGTTCAAGTTGACGAGGATTCCCCGAGGGGAAAATACGTCGGCCGACGCCTTAGCTGCTCTGGCCTCAACATCCGACCTGAACATGAGGAGAGTCATCCCAGTGGAGTTTATCGAAAAGCCAAGCATCGAGCTCGACAAAGTGGAACATGCCTTCCCCATACAGGTCGTCGCAGGTTACGAAGATGCATCAGATAACAGCCCGAGCCTGGGTTGCGATTCAGAATGGATAGAACCCATCAGAAACTTCATATCCAAAAGAAAAGTGCGCTTGGATAAGTGGGAAGCTCGGAAGCTGAAAGCTGAGGCTGCGCGTTTCGTTCTAGTCGAGGAGAAACTCTTCAAGTGGCGGTTATCCGGACCCTTAATGACTTGCGTGGAAAAAGAAGCAGCTCGCAAAGTCATGAAAGAAGTTCACGGAGGCTCGTGTGGAAATAATTCTGGGGGAAGAGCCCTAGCCATCAAGATAAAACGCCTCGGTTATTTCTGGCCAACGATGATCAAGGATTGCGAAAAATGCCAAAGGAACGCGCCAACGATCCATCTACCGGCCGAGCTCCTGTCATCAATCGCCTCACCATATCCATTAATGCGTTGGTCGATGGACATAATCGGCCCTATGCACGCCTCGAAGCAAAAGAAGTTAGTTCTCGTCTTAACCGATTACTTCTCTAAATTGAGAGAGGCCGAATCATATGCCAGCATCAAGGAAGCTCAAGTCGAAAGCTTCATGTGGAAACACATCCTATGTCGTCACGGGGTCCCTTACGAGATCGTTACAGACAATGGCTCGCAGTTCATATCAACCCGCTTCCAAGGTTTTTGCGATAAGTGGGGAATCCGTCTTAGCAAGTCGACACCACGATATCTCCAAGGGAACGGTCAAGCCGATGCCGCAAACAAGACGATCCTCGACGGCTTGAAGAAACGGCTCACCGCAAAAAAGGGCTCGTGGGTCGACGAACTCGAAGGTGTTCTATGGTCACATCGAACGACGCCACGTCGAGCCACATAAGAAACCCCATTTCGCATTAGTCTACGGAACGAATGTGTGATTCCAGCCAAAATGACGGTACGAAGTCTACGGTGGAGCATGTCTCCCGAGCATGAAACATATAATACTCAAAGGATGCTTGACGAGCTAGATCTGGTCGATGAACGAAGAGATTCAGCCCTAGTGCGAATATAAAACTACCAGAATGAAACTGCTCGATCCTACAATTCAAATGTCCGACATCGAAGATTTCATGAAGGAGACCGAGTTCTCCAAAAAGTCTTTCAAAACACCGTCGAGACGAACGCTGAGAAACTCGGGGCGAACTGGGAAGGACCATACCAGATCTCTAAAGTCATCCGACCCGGCGAAAGCCATTCCAAGATCTTGGAATGCAATGCACCTAAGGAAATACTATAACTAAATTTGAGGTGACTAAACTTGAACTACGAGGTGGCTTGATCCCTGAAAAGGGTACGTAGGCAGCTCGTCTTCGGACGAGTTCAGCTACCCCTCCTATTAAAAAAGGGGGAAGTGGGTCCGTATATCCATACTCCTATCTATTATTTATCTTGTAAGTTTCCGACTTCGGCATAAATAAAAATCATTTTCACCTTTTTAAACGCTTCGGCTAATACGATGAGCGACGGCTCATAGTATCTTTTACGCCTGCTCGGCTACAGCGCGCTATATAAGTACGAGATAAAATCTATCAAATTACTTCTGAGCAGAATTCTTTTATCTTCAAAAACCCGGTTATACTCTAACACCGGTACCCCAGGTCGTTTCTAAATGCTGGTTAAGAAGTGAATCGGATATATTCGCAACCGAGAAGTTTCACTCAAAAGCAAGTTCTTTCACACTGGCCCTAGTCAATAAAACGCTTCGGGAACGAATAAGTTTTTAAACATTCAAGCAAAAAAAAAAATCCCAAACATAAGTTCTACAATAATAAGTGGATAAAGCCATTCAGGCATAGGTTCTACAGAAATACGGATAAAGCCGTCCAGGCGCAAAAATCTAAAGAAAAACGCCACGGGTATCTACTCAGGCTGTTCAGTGAGGAGAGTCCCTGCGTAAGGCAAATACGATCCAGACTGATCTGTGACCCCTACTTCATCCGCGAGAGTCTGACCAATCTATGACCTCTAGGGCTTAGAGGAGCCGGCTCGGGAGCAAGGGCTTTGAGCTCTTCCTTTTATTCAGATGTGAGACGAACGAGATTCACCTCCGCATTGGCGAAATCCTTGAGCCAATCTTCAACGTGTTTCTTCTCGGTCGCCAAGGATCCGCCATCTTCAAGCACCTTGATCAGCTGTGCATTAGCCCGCGATCACAACTGATCGTTAGCATCCTCGAAGAGCGACATTTTCTCCTCGGCCACCTTGAGCTTGGCGGTGAAGGTCTCCGATGTTTCTCGCCTCGCCGTTTGCGCAGCCCGAGCCACTTCGCTGTCCCTAAGTCCTCTCGCTTCGGTGAGCAGTCGCCTGCAGCGAACAACCTTAGAGTCCATCTTTTGGTTGCGCTCGGCCACCCTGATGGCAATCTCCTTGTTGACAAAGGCCTCTTTCTCGGCCCTTTCTCTCGCCAGTTTCGCCTCGGTAGCCTCGGCGATCGCCGCGTCACTCGCCTTTTCGGCCTCTGGGAAATCAACCTACCATACCACCCTAAACTCGAGTTTTGATCGCCGTGTTCTTGGAGTAAGAGACATGAGCGTGCGCCGAAATCTGTTCGGTAATGGTTCAACCAACACTACCATACGACCCTCCGCTTCCCAAGGGATGATGCCAGACTTGTTTGATGAAAAATCCGGGTTCAAAACGTGGCAAGACAAGATGCGCTACTATTTGGTCAGCATAAACATGGAAAGGTACCTCAAAGAGGATCCACCAATAGTTCTGCAATGTACCACAGATGTGTATACGGTTGGAGGTATGGATACCTGGGCTCAAGGTGACTATTGTTGCAAAGGTCTAATCCTGAACCGTTTGGTGAATGATTTGTTTGACCTCTATAGCAAGGCCAAGTCTTCCAAAACATTGTGGTTAACTTTAGAGAACAAGTACAAGACTGATGAGTCTGGAATGCAAAGATTCTCAACTGCGAAGTTTCTGAATTTCAAGATGGTGGACTCCAAACCAATCATGGAACAGGTGGAGGCTCTTCAACTTATCTTTCAAGAGATCGAGTTGGAAGGGATGTCGATCTATAACGTTTTCAAGACGAATTGCTTGATCGAGAAGCTACCACCGGGCTGGTCAGATTTCAAGTATCTTAACTTCAAACGTAAGGCAATTACTTCTGATGATATCGTCCGAAGGTTGATGATTGAAGGGAACAATCGTGGGGCTCACGCGGGTGCTTAGAATCAAGGGCATGATGTTAATGTAGCTGAGCATAAGTCCAAACTGAAAGGCAACGGAAAAGGGTTCTCTATTCCTCAGAAGAACTTGAAGGTTTCATCGACAACAAACTTCAAGAAGAACAATCCTGAGCGGAAGTTCAAAGAAAAGTGTCATCATTGTGGCAAGATTGGACACAAGGCTGATGTTTTCAAGAGCAAAGCCACGGATGTTAAGAGCTAGGCAAACCTAACTGAAGAGGATATGGTTGCAATGGTCACTGAATGTAACATGGTGGACGACAACCAAGTGGAGTGGTACTACGACACTGGTGTAACCACACACATCTGTACAGATAGGACCATGTTCTCCACCTATGTGAAGAACAAGTCAAACGAACAACTCTTCATGGGCAACACGGCGATATCTAAGATTGAAGGTAAGGGCAAAGTGGTTCTGAAGCTGACTTCGGGACGTGAGCTTACTCTGCAAAACGGGAAGCATGTACCTGACATGCGGAAGAATCTCATCTCTGGAACGGTGCTAAGCAACAATGGCTTTGCTGTTAACTTTGAGTCTGATAAGCTAGTTCTTAAGAAACATGGGGTGTATCTGGGAAAGGGTTTTGTTAAGGTGGACTGGTCAAAATATCTGTAATGACAGTCTTTCCGAAAAATGTAGCTTCTGCTTCTGTTGTTGAAATGAATGGAAATCCTATTGCTTACTTGGTTGAGTCGTTTACTACTTGGCATGAACGTTTAGGACATGTCAATTATAAAACAATGTAAAAAATGCAAAACTGAATTTAATTCTGAAATTCAAAAATAACCAAGAAAAATGTGAAGTATGCGTACAGGAAAAACTCACAAAACTCCCTCACCACGAGTTGAAAGAACGACTGAACCTCTAGGTTTAATTCACATAGACTTATGTGATTTAAAATATGTGCAAACTAGATGTGGTAAGAAATACTTTGTTACCTTCATAGATGATTGCACAAGATATTGTTATGTATATCTATTGCATAGCAAAGATGAAGCTCTGCTAAAATTCAAAGAATTTACACTCGAAGTAGAAAATCAGCTTCAGAGAACTATTAAAATAGTTCGAAGTGATAGAGGAGGAGAATATAATGAGCTATTCAATGCATTTTGTAGAGAAAAAGGCATTATACACCAAACAATTGCTCCCTATTCACCAGAATCTAACGGAGTTGCGGAACAAAAGAATCGAACTATGAAAGAAATGATGAATGCACTGTTGCATGAATCTGGGTTAGCCCAGAACATGTGGGGGGAAGCTTTGCTTACCACTAACTACATCCTCAATAGGATACCACATAAGGTGACTGCAAATGAAGCTGTCTTATACCTGCTGTCTAAGTTTGCATCAAACTCCGGATGGTTCAAGACATCATGTTCACCATCTGGCCGAGTAAACTCGATAGGTACTAACAATGAGTAGGTTCAAAGCTGAAAAACGCCACCAACTCAGATACAGTTAGTTTTCGTTTATACTCTCGAAGTTCTGTCTAGTCTAGCTAGTTGGGTCAGTCCTTAGGATTAGTAAAGTCGTCATATGTTTAGACTTATTTCTATTCATGTGGAGGATTGTTGGAAAGTTTTTGACAAAACTTTTCCGGTGACTTTCCGGCCAAATTCCGGTGAACAGAATTGTCGGGTCATTAGTGCATTGAAAAGCTGGTAAAGAGTACTACAAACTGGTATACTCATATGTCAAAAAAGGAGTTCTATTGAATGAGAAATAAGGGTGTAAAGTGGGACACTTTGGTCAAACCGGATCGAACCGAACCGAACCGGGCTGAGCCGGGCTGCAGGTTGTCGGGCTGCAGGTTGAAAATGAAGAGGAACTTGAGACAAGTTTTCCACACAAGGCAAAGGCGCTCCAACTCTACTCATGTTGGATTTAAAACTTGAGAAAACTTTCTTTTTAGCTTTGGTAAGAACTCGCCCGGGAAACGGAAGTGGAGGTTCATAAGGAGGAGACTCAACTTTTGATGCCGCATTCTT
>Ga0041060_1000045_pt1 | contig 12635 bp, 11 predicted proteins | sample AraColnosormetaG_2_FD_53326 | JGI IMG/M metagenome (GOLD analysis project Ga0041060, IMG submission 53326) | Arabidopsis roots microbial communities from Chapel Hill, North Carolina, USA - Col Cl nosort | ecosystem: Host-associated > Plants > Roots > Unclassified | place: USA: Chapel Hill, North... | reverse complement strand
GAGATCTCGCAAGTTCCGAATCAGGTCTTTATCTTTATCTTTAATGTAGACTTTTTCATTACCTTGGAAATATTTGATAGAATGAATATCCTTTTCTTTTCAAATACTTACTTGCGTCGATTATCATCTTTTATTGAACCCAGTATATTTTTGTTTCATCCTTTATGAGGGTTACCAATGCATTTTATTAACTGCAGAGACATGACCAAGTGTCTCATGGAAAAAGGAAACCTAAAACTAATTTTGTTGAAGCTCGCACGTTTTGGAACCTCTATCGAAGTTTCGACCGAATGTGGATGTTCCTTGTATTGTCTCTACAGGTAGGATTCTGAATTAGAATTCTCACTCAACTTCTGTTCTGTTACATAATAAAACGTATGTAATAATTCTATGATTTTTCAGACTATGATAATAGTTGCATGGCACCCGTCAGGATCTATTCTTGCCATTTTTACTGAGGATGTCTTTAGAAACGTGTTGACCATTTTCATAACTTCAGCTTTTCTCAATCTTCTACAAGGTAACTTCTAGTCCGTTTCAGTTTGACATTACCCATGTATAAACATATTGGCATAATCCTTTGATCTTTTATGAATTGCAGCGACACTGGATTTAGTTCTTAGTTTTGGTGCTTGGAAGAGCCTAAAGTTTTCCCAAATTATGCGGTACATCACAAAATTTTTAATGGCAGCCATGTGGGCCATCATGTTGCCAATTACTTACTCGAAGTCAGTCCAGAATCCTACTGGACTAATAAAGTTCTTCAGCAGCTGGGTTGGGAGTTGGCTTCACCGGTCGTTATACGACTATGCTATTGCCTTGTATGTCTTACCAAATATTTTGGCTGCTGTGTTTTTCTTACTTCCACCTCTGCGGAGAATCATGGAGCGATCAAACATGCGGATTGTCACACTTATCATGTGGTGGGCTCAGCCAAAATTGTATATTGGTAGAGGAATGCATGAAGAAATGTTTGCACTTTTCAAGTAAGCAAAAATGATGTTATTCATTGTAGTTTTCTTCTCAATTTTTCCTTATAATCCTCTTTCTCCTGGATCCTGAGAGAAACTTCAGCAAACTGCTGTTCTTTTCTGGATGCATTGTTCTTATTGTTTCAAACAGTTTATTGCTGCAAAATTGGCCATGGTATGATAATATTGGTCACAACTTTGTTGATGCTTCCAAATGATTAATATTTCTGCTCAATTCATGATGTCTTAGGTATACATTCTTTTGGGTCATGCTGTTACTTAGCAAGCTCGCTTTCAGCTACTATGTGGAGGTGAATTAGCATCTTATGCTGAAACTTATAACTCAATTTTTTTCTACTGATGAATGTAGATTCTCATGTTTACCGTTTATAATACCCTTATTTAGTTTCATAATCTTTCACTTTGTGATGTCTATTGAGCAGGTTGTAGTCGTAATTATCATCTAAGCCTTTTCTATAAGCATCCTTTTGTTGCCGCTATATTTTAACATTTACTATTGATGATGCCTGGACAGATATTACCACTTGTCAACCCAACTAAGTTAATATGGGATATGCATGTCGTAAATTACGAGTGGCATGAGTTCTTTCCAAATGGTAGTGATCTTTACTCATAGCATCCTCATGCATGGCTATCAACTACTTTTTTAATTAACAGAATATATGATATTCATGCAGCCACTCATAACATTGGGGTAATCATCGCCATATGGGGTCCAATTGTCTTGGTAAGTAATCTGTGTTGATTAACTTGAAAAGAATATTTCCAATACCCTGAAGTTTGTGATTCATATTTAGGTTTACTTTATGGATACGCAAATATGGTATGCCATATTCTCTACTCTTTTTGGAGGGATATATGGAGCCTTCAGCCATCTCGGGGAGGTAATTGTTGCACTTCTCTTAGTACGGAAAATTTTATAAATGAAAATCTTATGTGACAACAAGTTTGTGATTCCCCAACATTCTGTATATTTTTCTTCTTTAACCTCCATTTTTACTTTTGCAGATACGCACACTTGGAATGTTGCGGTCCAGATTTAAAGTTGTTCCATCTGCTTTCTGTTCTAAACTTACACCGTTACCTCTAGGTCATGCAAAGAGAAAGCACTTGGTATTAGCCACACATACAAATTTAATTGATAAGATAGTGTACGCCAACAAGTTTCGGTTTGTGGGTGAAAATGTAACATTTGAGTAATGCAGGACGAAACGGTGGACGAAAAAGACATTGCGAGGTTCTCACAGATGTGGAATAAGTTCATACATACTATGCGGGATGAAGATCTGATCAGCGATAGGTTTGAGGACTTTTTGTTTCTCTTTTATAGAGTCATCACAATTACCTTCTAAGTTCGTTTCATAAACATACTCGTGTTCTTTACTTCTTTGATGTGTAGGGAAAGAGATTTGCTACTTGTACCTTCGTCTTCTGGAGATGTTACTGTTGTGCAATGGCCTCCTTTCTTGCTTGCTAGCAAGGTAAATAAGACAGCTCTCTCAATAACCTCTTCACGCCATCAATTATCTCTTCTTTGCTGAATTGTGGTTACCTTTTGGTAACAGATTCCAATAGCATTAGACATGGCTAAAGATTTCAAGGGAAAAGAGGACGTTGACTTATTCAAGAAAATCAAAAGCGAATACTATATGCATTACGCAGTGGTTGAGGCTTATGAAACCGTGAGAGACATAATATATGGCCTTCTTCAAGATGAATCTGATAAGAGGTGAGTATTTTTTTTTTTCCACTTCATTATTAAAATTGGCCCCAACATCTAATTGTGGATGGCCTACTAACTATACTACTGCTGTCTCCCAATCTATATAGGATTGTAAGGGAGATTTGCTACGAAGTAGATATTAGCATCCAACAACACAGATTTTTAAGTGAATTCCGGATGACTGGTATGCCTTTGCTCAGTGACAAGCTAGAGAAATTCTTAAAAATCCTGGTAATGTAAATATAGATTGTTTTTTCTCGTTCAATGCCAATAATTATCATTTGTTTATGTTAATTCACTCCCCCTCTCTAAATTAAATTTGGTCCTGTTGACAGCTAAGTGATTATGAGGAAGATGATTACAAGTCTCAGATTATCAATGTTCTCCAGGATATTATTGAAATCATCACCCAGGATGTCATGGTTAACGGTCACGAGTAAGTCTTGATAGTTCATATGTAAAAAGTTTGCCTCATTTTCTATGCAAGAAAATCTCCTCTGCTTTTCTTCTTTCTAGTTTCCAACAATCCTTAAATGTGTAAGCCCAAAAACTCGTCCATGAAACATGCTTTGTCATTCTACCTGTAGAATCCTTGAAAGGGCTCATTTACAGAGTGGTGATATTGAAAGCGACAAGAAAGAACAAAGGTTTGAAAAGATAGATCTTAGTTTGACTCAGAACATATCCTGGAGGGAAAAGGTACGTAATTGTTTTTTGTCTGATGTGAACAGCCATATCTCCTGCTTTTGGATCTCATTCTTTCGTTCTAATTTTGTAGGTTGTAAGACTTTTGTTACTTTTGACTGTTAAAGAATCCGCAATAAATATCCCTCAAAGTTTGGAAGCTCGTCGTCGTATGACATTCTTTGCAAATTCCTTATTCATGAATATGCCAGATGCTCCCCGAGTTCGTGACATGTTATCCTTTAGGTACATGTTTTAGCTTACTACCTGAAGAAATATGCTATCGAATCACAACTTTGATAAATAAGAGTTAGACATGATCCAAGTCTTCTTCTATTTTTCAGTTGGTTCATGGAGAATACAACTTTTAGATGATCTTGAAAGCAAGTAACAATTGTTTTCCAAATTATTTGTGTAGTGTCTTAACTCCTTATTACAAAGAGGATGTTCTCTATTCGGAGGAAGAACTGAACAAGGAAAACGAAGATGGAATAACTATTTTGTTTTACCTACAGAGGATATATCCTGGTAAGCTTCTATTTGGTGCTTTTTAAGTGTTTATAACAAATTTAAAGTTTACTGAATGAAAATGACTGCATAACAGAGGAATGGTCAAACTATTGCGAACGTGTAAATGATTTGAAACGCAACTTATCTGAGAAAGACAAGGCAGAGCAACTCCGCCAATGGGTATCTTATAGAGGCCAGACTCTTTCAAGGACAGGTATACTATCAGAACGTTGTAGGATTTTCTGACTTGTTCTACTCGCTCTGCGATCGCTAATATTCCTCACTATTTCTAGTTAGGGGAATGATGTACTACAGAGTGGCTCTCGAACTTCAATGTTTCCAGGAATACACTGAAGAAAACGGTTTGAACTTATCCTTCATTCTCAATATTGAATGTTTTAACCTTACAGATATTGTGGTTTGGCCTTCTCTGCCTAAGTATCCTCCACTACTTCATTTAGTTGTCAAAGTTAATCTTGCTTGTGAAGAAGATTGTTTTATGAACTCTATTTTCTTCTTGCAGCTACCAATGGTGGCTATCTTCCCTCAGAATCAAATGAAGATGATCGAAAGGCTTTTAGTGACCGTGCACGAGCTCTTGCAGATTTAAAATTTACATATGTCGTGTCCTGTCAGGTCTATGGGAACCAGAAAAAGTCAAGTGAAAGCCGAGACCGGAGTTGTTACAATAACATTTTACAGCTCATGCTAAAGTAAGAAAGTTCTCTTGTTTGAAATCAAAACTTCATATGCTTATTCTTCTAGCTTAGTTTTAATTATACATTATGGTTAGGTATCCGTCATTGCGTGTTGCCTATATAGATGAAAGGGAGGAGACAGTTAATGGAAAATCACAGAAAGTATTCTACTCTGTGCTACTCAAAGGATGTGACAAATTGGATGAGGTATGCAAAGGAAATTTATAATAATTAAGTTCATACATTCGTAGCCCACTTCCTTCCTTACTGGTTTTAGGTCACAAAGGAAAACTTATTTATTTCCAGTCCCACATAGGACCCAGATATAGTTACCTATTTATCCTGAACTTTGATTTTGATTTCTTAGGAAATATATCGTATCAAACTTCCCGGCCCTCCCACTGAAATTGGTGAAGGAAAACCCGAGAATCAAAACCATGCCATCATTTTCACTCGCGGTGAAGCACTCCAGACCATAGACATGAACCAGGTAGCTTTCACCTCTCTATCCCTCAACCATTTTATTGATTCCAACTATAGTTTCATTTCCTTTTTCCATTTCAGGACAACTACTTTGAAGAGTGTTTCAAAATGAGAAACGTGCTACAAGAATTTGATGAAGGTCGACGTGGCAAGAGAAATCCTACAATTTTGGGTCTTCGTGAACACATATTTACTGGAAGGTCTGAGATTCTTCATACATTTTTTATTTTTATTGAGATTCTTCATATTATTTAGTTTTCTTTATCTTTCTCATCTGACTTCTTTCTGACCTCGCAGTGTTTCTTCACTTGCTTGGTTCATGTCGAATCAAGAAACAAGTTTTGTAACCATTGGCCAACGTGTTCTGGCAAATCCTCTGAGGTATTTTCATATCTTGTGACTAGGGAAAAGATCCTTCCAATCCTTCCTTTGTAGCTTCAAATCTTATTTAAAAGTAGCAGTCCCCGCATCATTGAACCTAATAGACTATATTATAGTTAGAATCTTTTTGTTATGGAAAGAAGACTAGCTTTGGTCTTTGGCAACTTACCCACGATTCTTTTACAGGGTGCGTTTCCATTATGGCCATCCTGATATATTTGATAGAATCTTCCACATCACAAGAGGAGGCATTAGCAAGGCTTCAAAGATAATAAACTTAAGCGAAGATATCTTTGCAGGTAGAGAACGATCTTGACAAGTTTTTGTTTTCTAATTATTTTGGTGTATTTGTGATGGCTGATCATGGTAACATCCAGGGTACAATTCAACTCTTCGTGGGGGTTACGTCACACATCACGAGTATATTCAAGCAGGGAAAGGTCGTGATGTAGGGATGAATCAGATTTCGTTTTTTGAAGCCAAAGTTGCGAATGGTAATGGAGAACAAACACTAAGTCGTGACGTTTACCGACTTGGACGCCGGTTTGATTTTTACAGGATGCTTTCATTCTACTTCACCACAGTTGGTTTCTATTTCAGTAGTATGGTATGCCTCATTTCTCATTCAAATAGTTATTTCCTCTTGTAGCTCTGCCCTATACTTTGGTTGGAATCTTGGATTTTTAAAACATGTATTCTCTGTTTCAGATAACGGTGCTCACGGTATATGTGTTCCTTTATGGGCGTCTTTATCTGGTATTGAGCGGATTAGAAAAAAACATCCTGCAAAGTGCAAGTGTACATGAGTCCAATGCCCTTGAGCAGGCACTAGCAGCCCAATCTGTTTTCCAGTTAGGTTTTCTGATGGTTCTACCAATGGTTATGGAAATTGGCCTAGAAAAAGGGTTTCGCACAGCCTTGGGTGATTTCATCATAATGCAGCTGCAGCTTGCCTCTGTTTTCTTCACGTTTCAACTGGGAACGAAAGCGCATTACTTTGGAAGGACGATTTTGCATGGAGGCTCTAAGTACCGAGCAACTGGTCGAGGTTTTGTTGTTTTCCATGCGAAGTTTGCAGAAAACTATAGACTATATTCGCGAAGCCATTTTGTTAAGGGACTGGAGTTGGTCATACTACTAGTTGTGTATCAAGTTTATGGAACTTCGTACCGTAGCTCAAGTACTTATATGTACATCACATTTTCAATGTGGTTCCTGGTGACTTCTTGGTTGTTTGCTCCATTTATATTCAACCCATCTGGGTTTGAGTGGCAAAAGACGGTGGACGATTGGACTGACTGGAAACGTTGGATGGGAAACCGCGGTGGCATAGGAATTGTTCTTGACAAAAGTTGGGAATCATGGTGGGATATAGAGCAAGAACATCTCAAGCACACAAATTTAAGAGGAAGGGTTCTAGAGATACTTCTCGCTCTGCGTTTTCTCCTTTACCAGTATGGAATTGTCTACCACCTCAACATCGCTCGCCGCCACACAACATTTCTGGTAAAGTATTTCGGCATATAAGCCATGATACTTCCCTCTTCGATAGCTTTGAAAATTTTAACAACTTTGCCCTTTTCTTCTCTAAGGTTTATGGACTCTCTTGGGCTATCTTGTTGTCAGTTCTTCTCGTGCTAAAGGTAAGGCCCTGAAACTAATCTGTTTTAAGCTTTTACCCACATCAAAACCAGAAAAGAATCTTCAGCCAACTCTATTAGATAGTCTTTGAGGTTTTAGGAAAAGGTTTTGTTTGTCTCTTGACATTTATGATTGTGTCGTTTAATCATTTGACAGATGGTATCAATGGGTAGACGGAAGTTTGGTACAGATTTTCAGGTTATGTTCAGGATTCTCAAGGCACTTCTCTTCCTTGGTTTCTTGTCAGTCATGACTGTATTATTTGTCGTCTGCGGCCTCACGATCTCGGATCTCTTTGCCTCCATCCTCGCTTTCTTACCTACTGGCTGGGCTATTCTTCTTGTAAGCCCACACAACTTTCTTAACTGCCCATAAATAATCTGTTCTTTCCATGAGAAAAATAAGTTTGTAATCCGTTGCTATGTTTTGAAGATCGGGCAAGCGCTGCGTAGCGTGTTCAAAGGATTAGGATTCTGGGACTCGGTGAAAGAGCTAGGGAGAGCTTACGAGTATATAATGGGGCTTGTGATATTCACACCCATTGCTGTCTTATCGTGGTTCCCATTTGTGTCTGAGTTCCAAACTAGATTACTGTTTAATCAAGCCTTCAGTCGCGGTCTGCAGATCTCTATGATTCTCGCCGGAAAGAAAGACAAAGAGACACCTTCCACCAAGTAGTGAGGCTCAAACCGCTCTCTTCTTCTTCTTCTTGTCCAATTTTTCTTTCATCTCCATTCTTTTTCATCTGTTATTACTGTTTACTAGATATGTCTTTGAGAAAATAGAAAAAATGTTTAGACCACCTGAGACTGAGAGAAGACCTCATACTCATAGTAAATGTTGTTCTTCAGCCTAGGCCATACGGAAGAGTCCTTTGGACTTGAACATGATACAAATACCTTTAACCATTATTACCTTTGGACTTGAACATGATACAAATACCTTTAACCATTATTAATCTGTCTATGTAACAAAAGATGTGTCACTCTATTCTTCTTTTTTTCGTTGTCTCTTTTATATGATTAAACAATGTATTGAGGTCAGTGGAAATTACACTTCGATCCTTGTCACTGTTCTAAAACATCTTAAAACCAACTATTGAAGAAGATCACTGAGAAAGTCAGAAAATCCATATAGACCAAAGGAAGCTCCTTTTTGGTATGTATGCATTGCCTCTGTTATCTATTTGCGAAAATCTGAAGATTGGTTTCTCTACCGAGTGTTTTATACTTTGATACTTCATCTAAAGCTCTAGGCTTTTCTTATTTTCCTTGTTTGGATTGTTTGTTTTCGCTCTAGGGTACGCCAAAGAGGACGCTCTCTGAAAAAAGAAGAAGGTAATCTTCGATTCAATGCAGAGAGTTTTATCAGACGCATGAAATTAGGGTTTTAGTGCCACAATTGGGTATGTTATACAGATGAAAATTGGAAAAGGTCTGGACTTTTCTGAAATTCATAACGTTTGAGTCGTTTAGGGAACTGTTATCTAGGCTGTCTAATTCCAGATCTAGTTCCTTACACATTGATTCCAGGAAGTATTGAGCCTCTATGTTTTGATTCTAGAGGCTTCTGGGTCTAATTCACAGATGTAGCAACGTTCCTGTATTATGTCTTTGTACTGTTGATATTTGCGAGACCCTCTTCTCTGTGTGGTTTGGTTTTGTTCAAAAAGAAAACATTCAAGTCTTCTTCTTGATATAATGGTTAAAACTGGTGCTTACTAGTATCGTTTTTCTTTCCCTTTGATTCATGATTCTTTTAATTACAGTGGTTCGTAACATAATCTGAACCCGAGGACACACACACGATGATGCATTCGACGGTGCAGCATGGGGGAAACAAGAGTGGCAAGTCAAATGTATGGGCTAATACTAACTTGGCAAAGACAGTGGCAGCTGTAGATGAGTTCAAATTTGGATTCCCATCAGGCGGGTTAACAACTGTGTCAAACAAATGGTGGGGAAGGGCAGAGAAAGGCGGACGAGAAGATGGTGGAGGAGAGAACACTGAAAATGGACATGTAGCAGCTTGTGATGAGACGCAAAATTCTTTGGTAGCTATTAGGAAAAGAATAGCGGAAGAAGGAAGAGAAGCGGTTGAACTTGGTCTGCATCAAGGATTTGGTTCAAAAAGACCAGGCAAGAGAGATCAAGCTTTGCTGTTTCAGATCTTCAACTCTGCAATGCCAAAGGATTGGGTTACCCCTGATTCTTCCTAAGTTCGTTTGTAGATTTAGAACAGAGCTCCCTCTTAAAAATTATGCTCTGTTATATGTAATCCGCAAGTTCATTAACTCCTGCAACTATGTTATTATGTCTCTAAGTGAACTGGAAATACAACAGGAAGACTTGCGATCTTACGAGTCTACAAAATCATTTCTGTTAATTGCAAAAACATGGGAACAAATAATATAGAGACATAAGAACTGTCCTAGAGCCTTTGGAGGAAAATTAACAAAAACAGAGGTGACGCCGAAAGAGGGATTTTTGCTGGTATACGTCTCAGAAATTGGAACCAAACGTACATGCCTTTGGATGATCTAGGCTTTTCGTGCTCTACTGTGCGAGAAACAAGACATGTTTTCATGTCAAATGCCTGCAATGCGAGGATACAAGAAATTATCATGAAAGAGCTTCAATTGCTTCTCAAAAGTTTCGAACAATCAGCATAATAAGATTCAGATAGCAAGCAGCAGCAGTAAGTCCATCAGGCAAACTAAAGACTTCTCTAACTCCAATCCAATCACCTTCTGGGGAGGCTTAATATCTACCCTAACTAAATGCACAAGAGAAGGTAGGATAATGTTTAAGTAAATGATGGACTTATCCTTTTGTGAAAACATATACTACGAATCATGGGAAACCGTGAAACTTGTTTCAGAGATGAAGATGAGGCCAAACAGCATATTGTATCATAACACTCATCACTTAGAAACCCGCTAATGAAACCATAAGACCAAAGTAGCAAAAAGAACTAGATAAGTACCAAAAATTGTTACAACAATAGCAAAATTAGTGTCAAGGAAACCTTAACAAGCTTAAGGTGTGCGCAAAGAGCATCATCAAGTGTTTTACCTCTGGAAAAGCTCCGAAAAGTAGCGAGTACCGTTGTATAAAACGAACCACATCAAAACAACCACCAAAGAATCTGAAAAGAGTTGAGGAAAGGCAAAGAAGATGCAAGCAAAGATCTTAAGTCCTTGTAAACTAGCAAAAAATTATCTCAATTGACAGTATATTATTCAGTAGAGACTATAATCCAAACTCTGAAGTTGAAGACAAAATTTTAAGAAAGTAGCTTTTTAAAAACAAAATTCTAAAATTGAACAGACACAATGCTTAAGACGACAACACAAGAGAACAGAACACAATGCCACCATATATCACCAAAGATGTAAAAATCAAAACTTGCATCTTTCTAATGAAAGGGTAAATCGAAATTGGAGCACAGATAAACCAAAATCGATGGAGAGAACGAATGAAGCATGGAGGGATAGAGTGAGGAAAAAAGGATACTGAAGAGGTATCGTTCCCACCAATCAAGCATGTAGAGCCCGAATGTGACATTATAAAGGTAGATTTTGCGTTGAACCCAGTTCATATCTTCTGATCGATTCCTACAGTAAGAAGCGGGAGATTACAAATCTGAAATTGACAAAAACCTGATCCAAGATTCAAAATTTACCCGGTAAATCTCTGACAGAGAACTTGACAAAGATATACTAAACAGGATTACAAAGCGCCTGGAGATTCTCGATCTAGGGAACTGTATCTGACTCCAGATTTTGATTGAAGTGTCGTCGTCAAATACAGAAGAGAAATCAAATTTTGACGGAGACGTCAAAGTTGGAAAACTCTGTCACGGTAAATACTAATCTCATCCTCAATTCATTTTCCCACCCCGGTTTAGTCTTAATTACCGGTTTAGATGAACCAGGTATTCAAAATCGGTTTGTAGAACTAACCGGATAACGGAGACTGCAATGTCACAGAACGTGTGCGCTTTGTAAGAAGACCAAACATGGTGACGACGACCATCGGCGGAGTTCCGGTGGTGATTGCTCAGTCTCGGAGGATTCCAACGAGCCTGAGATGCTTCTCTGCCACCGCAAATTCTGACCTTCTTCGCTCCCAGCTTGATCGGCTTCACGCGGAGGCAGAGTCCACTCGTGCCAAAGGTGGAATCTTTATTCGCTAATCTTCGTTTTAATGTGTGATTTCAAAGTCGTAGACTTTGGAAAGATGAGGTGCTGGTTTCAGCATGGTTTTACTGCTTGTGAATCCAGTGATTGATGATGTCAATTTGATTTATTTTTGGTCTTTGTTGTTGTTGGTCCAGCAAACAGTAATAGGTTGAGACTTTTGAGATTATCTGAGGCTGCAGAGAATCTACGGGAACAAGCAGCTGTCAATGTTCGAACAGGGAAAGAGAATGATGCCAGAGATCTACTTCTTCAGAAGAAAAAAGTTATGCAAGCTTTGGACAAGGCTAAAGCTCGTATCGAGTTGCTCGATACGCTTTCTTCCAAACTTAACGAGGTACAAACAAACAATACTCTTACTTGTTAAGAAATGTTATTGTTTTGGTTGTTTGTTTGTTTTCAATTGCCCCAGAAATCTATCTAACTATGTCTTGAAAGCTTGGTTTGGTTTCAGGCAATATCTGTCAAGGAAACACAGCTGATAGGCAATATATCTTTGGATCTCGAAGAGGATGGAGAGAATACTTCAGGTGGTATCCACATTGTATCGCCAAAGCCCGAATCTACTGAAGACGGGGTCGAAAATGACCACACTCACTTGGATTCTGAGGGAATTCAACTTATTGAAAGGAATGTTGAGGATTACCAAGAACTTCTTGATACCAATAATAATGTACTAGAAGATGTTTCAATAGGTAGCATCCTGAAAGAAGTGTCTTCTTATGAATCTTTCTTGGAAAATTTAGACCAGAAACTTAGCAGAATCGAAGCTGAACTAGTTACTGTTGTAAATGTTGCATCCTTGGTGCTTAATCATGAAGATAAACCCAAGAATCTTAAGGTTCAGCAGACTGCAGAAATTCTTGAAGAGATTCGTCGTGTGAGGGAAAGGTAATGCATTCAAAGCATCACTAAGTTTTACTTCTAACACTGCAGAATTACTCAGTCCATTAAGTTTTGTTTTGCTTGTGTAGAATCGCAAATATCATTTGCAAAGAGGCAAACATCAGTTAGTGTGCTTCAAGCATTACTTACCAGCGCAGTGAACTAAAGAAAGGAAGCCACTCTTGGTATGAAAAGTTAATCTAGCAATTTTCCTTTCTTTAATCATTCTGTTTAGACAGGTATAGTCATTTTCTTGGTGTGAATATTAATATCTTCTAAGGTGATACATTAAATTTTGATGTGATATGAAGTTAATATGGTCGTTCACGTTAATGTTGTTGTGATATGGGATCATGATTATTAATGTGATATCAATACTTAGGAGCATCATTAAGTAAATAATAAGTGAATAACATACTATTAGATTAGATGTATAC
>Ga0041060_1000044_pt1 | contig 12637 bp, 10 predicted proteins | sample AraColnosormetaG_2_FD_53326 | JGI IMG/M metagenome (GOLD analysis project Ga0041060, IMG submission 53326) | Arabidopsis roots microbial communities from Chapel Hill, North Carolina, USA - Col Cl nosort | ecosystem: Host-associated > Plants > Roots > Unclassified | place: USA: Chapel Hill, North... | reverse complement strand
GTATCAAACCAAATAACACGTTTGACTTTTTCACATATTTGTTAGAGTGTTATGAATATTCTTATTTCACCCAAACTTCACATTTGCTTCTAAGATTGTTCTTTGGTAACAATCCTTTTTTTTTTTTGGTCAAATCGGTTGGTTTTTATTAAATGTGAACCAGTACATGGTGAATTGAAAGCAAAGCAGCCTTAGCTAATGCATCGGCTTTAATGTTGTTATCTCTCTTAACAAAGGCATAAGAAATTGCATCGAAGTTTAGAGAGATCATAGCGAGGTCGAATAAAATCCCATGGAGCTCCAATGGATGGGGCTCACCATTAAGTGCTTTGACTAGCTGTTGCGAGTCTTAAGTGTGTTGGGTGGCCAAGAGAAGAACTGATGTTCTTCGCTGCAGATCTGTGGGAAGATTCAGTATGGTTTGAATAATCAACAAATATCCACCCAAATCCAGCCTCTAGGGAATCCTCACGCTAAGCTGCGTCGGTGAAGCAAATCAATGTGTCATGATTTGAGGTTTCGGTTCTTGGATCTGAGCTCCTAACCATTCTTTGGCTTGAGAAATAGATTGGGAGATGAGATCCAAGGTTGTGATATGTTTCTACTCAAAAATCAATTTGTTTCTACAGGTCCATAAATTCCACAAAGTCCACGGGAAGAGCAGACCGTGTTCGATTCCAGTTGGCGGGACATTGACAAGCAATCAAGATACTTCCAAACCCATCTTCATGCTTGTGATTCGAGAAGCTGAGAGTGACGTCTTGAATGGTGCTTGTTCCCAGACCTGAAGAGCAAAGGGGCAAATGAAGAACATGTGTAGGCACGATTCATCCTCACCACAACGAGGGCAGTTAGCATCAGGGTTAATGTCACGGATCCTCAGATTTTCGCCAACAGGTAAAGCATTTTTCATAGCTTTCCATAGGAAAATTTATACTTTTGGAGGGCAGTGCTTATTCCAAATCTCTTTATTCCAGTCAAAACCAAGAGGAGGATCTAAGGATTGAGGTGCTTGTTTCTGTAGATCAACCACTGCGTGATACCCAGATTTGTCCGAGTATTCACCTAATTTAGTGGGAAGCCAAGCAATTCGGTCCCTAGCTCCAACCCTGCTAGGTCTTATGGAGAGAATCTCCAATTCATAGCTTGGCAGAAGTCTTCTGAGTTTCTCATTATCCCAAGTCTTCATAATCGGGCAGATAAGTTGATTCACATTCATGAGTTGAGATTGTTCAGTTGGTGGACCCATTGGAGTTGTGGGAGATGAAAGTGAGATCCACGGTTTAGACCAGACTAGAGTGTCCTAGCCCGATCCAATAACTTTCTCCAGTTGAGACTTAATGAGATCTCTGCCCGTACAATTACCTCTCTAACCATGTGAAGAGGAAGCTGCTACACCACAATCCAGAAAAGAGGTTGTTTTACAATATTTCCCCAAAAGGATTCTAGCCAGGAGACAAGATGGTGTCTTCAGGATCCGCCAACTCACTTTAGCAAATAAGGCATCATTAAAATTTGTGGTATCTTTGAACCCGAGTCCACCATCTTTCTTAGATTTTGCCATTTTTGACCAAGGTATCCAACACATCTTCTTATTGTCTGTAGATGAGTCCCACTAGAATCGTGTGAGGGCCGATTGGATTCTTTTACAAAGAGAGACATGGAGTTTAAAATAAGACATGGTATATGTAGGCATTGAAGCTAGCACAGATTTCAGCATTGTGGTTTTGCCCGTAGTAGACAAGAAGCGAGAAGACCAGCTCAAAGAGCGCTGCCGTATTCTTTCAATGATCTGGTTCAACAGATCTCTCTTTCTCCTACAAAACATCTCAGGTAAGCCCAAATACTTTCCTAGCTCTCTGTAAGTTGTATGCCAAGGATTTGCTGAGCTTCCAATTTGATGGCATGGGGTGTTTTCCCAGAAAAAGTGATAGCTGACTTTGCCTTGTTAATCATTTGACCAGAGTCTGATCGACAGAAAAATATCGTGTCGTCAACAAAAAGAAGATGATTGATTTTGGGACTGCCTTTTGAAACTCGAAGACCAATTAGCACTCCATCCTGTTGGGCTTTCTTGCATAACCAAGAAAGTACTTCACTACAAATAATGAAGAGGTAAGGTGAGAGAGGATCTCCCTGCTTGAGTCCTCTCTCCGGAGTTACTGAACCTTGGGCCGCTCCGTTGAGGAGAAAAGAGTAAGTAACAGTAGTTACACATTGCATATCCAGCTTATCCATGCTTGGTAGTGGAGTGCTTCATGTGTAATAAGGACATTATCATTAATCGCTCTTTTTGGCACAAAAGCTGATTGGGTTTCTGAGATTATATCTTGCAGGACCGGTTGCAGACGCCTTGAGAGCAACTTGGAGATAATTTTGTAGAAAACTTTGCACAATGCTATAGGTCTGTAATCAACCATCCTTTCGGGGCTTTGGATTTTAGGTATAAGCCTGATATTTGTTTGGTTGATTGTTGGGTGCAGATTGGCAGATGAAAAGAACGACTGAATCTCTAGCACAATGTTTGGACCTCAGTCTCCCAGTGAGATTGAAAGAAGCTTGGGGAAACCATCAGGGACATGGGCCTTATGAGCATGAATAGAGAAACAAGATCTTTTTATTTCCTCCCTGAAGGCATTTTGATGAGAAGTTGGTTCCTTTCAGGGTATATACATGGTTTAATGGCTTCTTTTATTGTCGCAACATGGTCTCCGTCTTTTGCAGTGAACAGGGTTTGGAAATACTTAGAGATAACCTTCAGAATTCCTGCCTCTTAATAGATAGATAGGTGCCCCATCCTCTTTCTCTAGAACTGAGAACTTATTAGTGAGTGTTCTTCCTTTAGTAATTGCATGGAAGTAACCCGAATTTTTGTCCCCTAAAGCAAGCAATAATTGTCTACTTCTCTATTTCCAATACTCTTCCCCTTTCTTGTAAGCCAGGAAAAGATTGTTATTGATGGTAGAGATCAGGTCATGGTTGTGTTCTTGACTAGCCATTGCTTCCTCAAATTTTGCGGTTTTCCTCAATAAGTCTTTGACTGTTCTGGTGCTTTTCTTGGGTCCAGGTAATGAAGTCCAAGCGGCATCGATTAATTTATTCCTTCACATCCCCAGTATCACATAGGTTCCAAGCCGCTTGTATAAGGGCTGTTACTTCTTCATTATTCTCTAAGCGTCTGTCATATTTGAACACTCCTTTTTTCTTTTTCTTTGATAGATCAAAGTGAGTGAGAAGTCGTATATGGTCAGATCCTTCAAAGCGAAGGTAAGCACAGCAACTTGCAGGGTAAGTTTCAGCCCATGCTCCATTTGACATAGCTCGATTTAGACAGCAGTGCACCACATGATCATGCCTCTTTCCACGCCAAGAGAAGAAATTTCCTGAGTGTCTTAAGTCATATAAGTCACATTCCGCCATAAAGGAAGTGCCTTCATGTCTTATTGGGCCTCTAAAAGGCCCCGATCCAGACTACCTAAGTCTGGACAAGATCTCTCGACCCAAATCACTAAGTGACCTGACCCCAACCATTTATGAGGTTCATTCGCTAGTGTAATCCGTTTCATATGATTCTGACTCAATATTTGAGACAAATAGAGTAAACAAACAATAAGATACTTTATTAATTGAGTAAAGGATTCGATACAACTTATGAGTTTGCAAATAAGCTATTACAAGTCATATAATCGATCCCTAGACTATCCGAACTATCACAACCCATCATCCCGGCCTTGAGTCTCTTGCGCCTAAGCCAAGTCCTTCCCACGATCACCGTTAGTTCCTGAAATTCATAGAGCCATAAGTACTCTCGTTCACTTAGTAATATGCAAGTCCATGCAATGCTCTCTAATCCTTACACTACTCGATCCGCAGAGAGGAATCAGAGTGGGGAAGATTGCAATGATCTCTAAGACCCGCCAATCCTCCGCCGAGCCGCATCCCCGCCTCAGCCGATGCCTCGCCCGAACTGAGTCTTATGTAGGTTGCACATGACCCGAATACTACCCAGCCCTCTAGTCGATCCTTTCAAGGATCCCGACTCCTATATCGCATCCTAGAATCCTTACTCTCAAATTCTAGGATTCCTTACCTTCCTTCACGATTTTCAGTTATGCCGAGCCCTTCTTCTCCTTCGCCGGCCATAGTCCGGCTACCGATTCCTTCGACGATTTATTCTCCCGAGAGGGCGAGAGTTTAATGGTGAGTTTTGGTGTTTTCTCTGTGTTGTGGTGATTCCAAAGGTCTTGGACGCCCTCCCTTATATAGGGTACGATGGGATGCTTCCCGAAGCATCACATCCATTCCTTGCACCTTTCCGAAAAGTTGCATCTCTCCGCCCGTAACTGCTCGCCCTTATCCATCCTTTGGGCGAGCAACCGTTCGACCATAACCGTTCAAGTAACCGTCCCCATAAACGCCTAGCTGGTCGGACAGTCGACCAGCTACCTCGAGCTCAACCGTCACTCATCTAGCTGCCCGAACTGGACTATCACTTGACCCAAGTAACCTTCACTCATTCCAGCTGAGCTTGAGCTTCGGATGAGCTGACCCTGCTGATTCTCTTACGATCCTAGCTTAGTCTGCATGATATCCCTTTGTCCGAGCTTATGGCCAGCTCCTTCCCAACTTGTCCGAGACTCCACCTTTTTTCCTCGGACCAAGTCCCAGCCAACGATCCTATTGAGGATCGCGAGCGTTACAGCCTCCTTGCTTTTCAAATGAGATGTCTCCTGTAAAGTACCAGGGATCACTTGTGTCTTTCCCTACAATAGTAAGTTTCTCCCAAATTGCTCTTCTCTTTGCTCTATCTGTTCACCATAGATTAAAGAGGCAAAGAAAAAATAATTCGCAGCTTTAACATGTGTGTCAATGAAATTTGTGGAGGAAGTCAGAATAGTCACTTCCACTTCTTGCTTCCAAAAGAGGTCCAGTCCACCTACTCCTGGGCTGTGTGGGGAAACAAGATGGTGTGAATGGTAATTCATTCAAGTTAGAGAGGTAAGGACCAAGTCATCACGATTCTTTGTCTCCATGAGGAACAAGATTTCTGGTGAGATTTTGGAGTGAATCTCACGCAGACGCTAGCCTGTTGTGGGGTTCCCCAACCCACAATAGTTCCACCTCGGTACTTTTAAGGAATCTGAGTTGGTGGATGTTGAAATTCCACCTTCTCTTTCACTCTTGGAGGAATAAGATTCACTCTTGGATTAGGCTGACTTGAGGAGGGAAAGGAGCTACCCGCCTGAAGATACAACTTTTACTTTGATTTAGGTTTTCTGCTAGTAGAAGCAGGCTCTTGAGAATTTGAATTATTCTTCTCAGGTGTGGATTTTCTTTTGGGGGAACTTTGAATTATTCCTTTGTTTCTTTTGCTTGAATTTGATCCTAGTTGGGGTAATAAAGTTTTATTCTGGGATTTATTTAGGGGGGGATGTCTCCTTTTCTTTTTTTTGCAGGAGCAGCAATGATTGTGGTCAGTTCAGCCGGATGAATTGGCAGATCTTGGTTCAGCATAGAGTACTTGTGCAGCGAGGGAGTTTGTTGGGCGTCTGTTTCTTCTGAAGTAAGGTAAGTTTGGTTTGAGACAATAACAGCTTCCAACATAATTGAGGCTGTTTCAGCCATGAGACCTTTCTCTTCCCCTTGGATACCTCTGCGTTTTCTTGCTGCACTTTCAGTTGGATCTGCACATCTCACATATTGGAGAGTAGCATCTCTGAGGTCTCCCATGATTTGATCATTTGTAGGGATAGGAGGTGGCGGTGGTGGTGTGACCTCAAAGGTGATAATAGGTTTTTAGTCAATTAAACCTAAAGCACTATCATGTCGTTGTAGTATTTTAGGTAGAAAATCCAAATGAGTGTGATGCTAACAATCAAGATGCAATCAGAGTTCACATAGTCAAGCCAAGCAATAACAGGTTTTGGAGTTTCTAATAGTCCTAAGTGAACATGCATGAAACAGAAATTCAAGCAGAAACAGTAAAACACTCAACCAACACAGCTTGTTGCCAAGCACCGGGTGTGGTCGAGTGACAGGTCGAGTAACAGATAGAAAATATAACAGGGATACTCGACTGCACAGTCTGTTGCCAGACAATTGGGGGGGTCGAGTATCAGGTCGAGTAACAGGAGAGAAATGCAAGAACTAAGCAACATGTAACAAGATGCAGTAAACATCAGCAGAGTAAACAAAAAAATCAATCAGATAAAGAATTCCCAAGGATGGGGTAATTGAGTAGTTTCGTTTCCTCAGTTTACAGGTGATTAACATGCTCAACAAATTATCTCTAGACAACAAGTTCAGTAACCAAATCTAAGTGCCACCGCAACAGAGACGCTCAAGTTAAACCAGTCCCAGACTCAATCACCATTGACAAGAGCTAACCTAACAGGCATTACGAATCAACAAATTAAATCCAAAACGCTCCCTGCAACCAATACCTTGGTACAGAGCCACGAATCTCTGGAATTAGTGGTTCAGACATTTCATCGAACACCTTTTAGGCGCAGAAATGTCTGGGCTCAAATTCCAGTTGATCAAAAAGCAATAGGCATTAAGAACAACTACTCCAGAAGGGATCTATAAATCAAACTCAACGACCTAGCATACTGAGAATTCTAAAATACTCTAACCCATTGTGGGTTCTGAAATCCACACTAGAGATTTGTAATTGAAATTATGAGAAAGGAGGGCTAGAACTTCACTGAAACCTTGAGAGTTATATTGCTAAGAACGAATGGACTTTTTGTATTGATTATGATGAAGCTTTTACAATGTGAAAGGAGATTACAAGTGTAAAAGTATGTGCGTGAATGTGAGCTGAATTGAATGTGTCTTCCAAGTCGTCCTTGCTCCCTTATATAGGTCTACGTACGTGGTAGCTCCGTCCGGGATCTGCGGAGATTCTCCTGAATATTCGGCAGGTCAGTTCCGAGATATCAGGTCCGCTCCGCGAATATCTCCTCATCAGTTCCTAGGTTGTTATTCGCTTATCTCCCTTCATCAAGTGACCGGGCTTATCTGGCCCAAGTACCCATTCGCGTATGTGGGCTCATCAGCTGCGTAGGTCCTCTACTCGGTGGGCTTTTGTGGGCTGGTTTGGTATTTTCGCAGGTGGATTCCTGGAGGGGAATCCAGCTCCAACACCCATCCTCAGAAACCTAGTCACTACTCAGACGTCATAGCAGGATGAAAACATGATATCAACAGAGTAATAGCAGGATGATAACAGGATGAACAATAGTAAACGGAATCAAAAGTAAAAACTGAATACTGAATAGATTAAGAGAAATCCGGATTACAAAAACGTCAAGAACACAGTGTCTACGGAATAAAACTCTTTTATAAAAACTGTAAAGTACATGCTACTTATAGCGAAATATTCTGAAACCCTTATACTCAAAACGATGCAGTATTGGGACGGATTAAAAACGGTACTTGACCAAGGCGGTCGAGTGAATGGTCGAGTGATAAGCTGGAGTCTTCTTTTCTTCCTTGTGCTCAAGTGTCTGGTTGAGTGTGGAATGGAGAAGACTCTGAAGCTGGCAATCGAGTATGAAGTCGGGTGATGGAGATGGTGGTACTCGGCTTGGTGGTAGAGTGATCGAGTGACGGTGATGAAGATACTCGACCTTTTGGTCGAGTGGTGTGATCGAGTGATGGTCAGGTGGTGGAGGTGATGATACTCGACCAGGTGGTCGAGTGATGTGATCGAGTGACTCTCATGGTGGTACTCGACTAGGGGGTCGAGTGGTCTCTTGAGGTCGTGAAGCATCTACTCGGCCAAGGGGTCGAGTGGTTTGACATGATCAGGTCCGCTTCTTCCAATTAGCTCGTCAACAACTCCAAATCACCTGAAAACAACACAAATATGCAACATGCATGCAAAACTATCCTAAACATGCAAAATGATGAGAAATGATGAGAAATGGTATAAAACAGTGGTGATATGAGGCAATAGTGGTAATAAATGGATGCTTAAAACATGTAAAATGCACACTTATCAACTCCCCCAAGCTGTGTTGGCAAAGACGCCAAATTGATAATAAGTTTTTAGTCAATTAAACTTAAAGCACTATCATGTCGTTGTAGTATTTTAGGTTGTCAATCCAAATGGGTGTGATGCTAACAATCAAGATGCAATCAGAGTTCACAGAGTCAAACCAAGCAATAACAGGTTTTGGAGTTTCTAGCCGTCCTAAGTGAACATGCAGGAAACTGAAATTCAAGCAGAAACAGTAAAACACTCGACCAACACAGCTTGTTGCCAACAGGGCTACTCGACTGCACAGTCTGTTGCCAGAAAACTAGGTGGTCGAGTATCAGGTCGAGTAACAGGACAGAAATGCAAAAACTAAGCAACAAGTAACAAGATGCAGTAAAAAACAGCAGAGTAAACAAAGAAATCAATCAGATAAAGAACTCTCGAGGATGGGGTAATTGAGTAGTTTTGTTTCCTCAGTTTACAGGTGATTGATATGCTCAACAAATTATCCCTAGACAACAAGTTCAGTAACCAAATCTAAGTACCACCGCAATAGAGACCCTCAAGTTAAACCAGTCCCAGACTTAATCACCATTGACGAGAGCTAACCTTATAGGCATTACGAATCAACAAGTTAAAGCCAAAACGCTCCCTGCAACCAATACCTTGGTATAGAGCCACGAATCTCTGGAATTAGTGGTTTAGACATTTTATCGAACACCTTTTGGGCGTAGAAATGTCTGGGCTCAAATTCCAGTTGATCAGAAAGCAATAGGCATTAAGAACAACTAATCCAGAAGGGATCTATAAATCAAACTCAACCACCTAGCATTCTGAGAATTCTAAACTACTCTAACCCATCCTCAGAAATCTAGTCACTACTCAGACATCATAGTAGAAAGCATAAACGTTGAATAGGATGAAAACATGATATCAACAGAGTTATAGCATGATGATAACAGGATGAACAACAGTAAACGAAATCAAAAGCAAAAACTGAATACTGAATAGATTAAGAGAAATACGGATTACAAAAATGTCAAGAACACAGTGTCTACAGAATAAAACTCTTTCATCGAAAATGTAAAGTACATGCTACTTATAGCGAAATTTTCCGAAACCCTAATACTCAAAACGACGCAATATTGGGACGGATTAAAAACGGTACTCGACCCAGATGGTCGAGTGAATGATCGAGTGATAAGCTGGAGTCTTCTTTTCTTCCTTGTGCTCAAGTGTCTGGTTGAGTGCGGAATGGAGAAGACTCTGAAGCTGGCAACCGAGTATGAAGTCGAATGATGGAGATGGTGGTACTCGACTTGGTGGTAGAGTGATCGAGTGACGGTGATGAAGATACTCGACCTTGTGGTCAAGTGGTGTGATCGAGTGATGGTCAGGTGGTGGAGGTGATGATACTCGACCAGGTGGTCGAGTGATGTGATCGAGTGACTCTCATGGTGGTACTCGACCAGGGGGTCAAGTGGTCTGTTGAGGTCGTGAAGCATCTACTTGACCAGGGGGTTGAGTGGTTTGACATGATCAGGTCCGCTTCTTCCAATTAGCTCGTTAACAGCTCCAAATCACCTAAAAACAACACAAATATGCAAACATATCCTAAACATGTAAAGTGATGACAAATGATGAGAAATGGTATAAAACAGTGATGATATGATGCAATAGTGATAACAAATGGATGCTCAAAACATGTAAAATGCACACTTATCAAAACTAAACAAGAGGTCTCTCCAAAGGTGGCATGCGTGTTCTCCAAGATTTTTAACTGTCATGTCTAGGGCTGTTTCTGGATGAATCTCGTGCCCTCCACTGGTAATTTGGGTTGTCATAGTTGAATGATCTATTGGACGACCCTCTTCTTGGACCCTCTCGAGAAAACTCCTGAGTCCCTGAGGTAACTCTCATATGCCTTAGCTCTCTACTTGCTGAGGTTCTTCCTTCATGGTGGTAATAATTTATGTTTCTTCTAGCATCATAGCGTCCATTTTCTTTGGGGAAGTGTTCTCTAGAAGAGCTTCGACCCACCCTTCTATCTTTCTAGGTATAAGCCTGAAGACTCTGATTGATAGAAGTATCTTTAGAGAGTGATCTGTTAGGAGTGGGATCTCTCATCTCTCTAGGGGCAGCAAAGTTATCTTTAGGAGTATAATAATTTCTGACCAGACCTTTAGAATCCCCAACTGTCACTGGAGGCTCGATTTTTGTAGAGACCTCCTTCTCTTTTACTAATCCTGGGCAGAATTTCTTTTCATGGGTGAGTCTCAATGAGTGAGAGCAGTAATTCTTGAGATTCTTGTACTCTAGTGTAATTAGAGCCTCGCTGCCATCACGGAAGTCAACCATAGTGTCGAGAATGAGGGGCTTCAGCCCATCAATAGAAACCTTTATCTTGGCTGCTGAGTTGGTAATTTTGATATCTAGAATTTCTTTCAGCTCTGAGCCAATAGCTTTGAGCATATATCATGTTGCCAGTAGTGTTTTGGGAGACCTTGAATGTCAATCCAGAAAGGGATCATTGAAGGAAAAGAGTCAAAGATTATGGGTTCCCATTTTTGGAGAATGACCATCCACTGGTCATAATGGTATGGCCTATTATCCAAAACCTTTTGCGTATCTTCCTCATAATCAAAGCTAAACTGGAAGCATCCTCTGCCCAGATCTGACCCTGTGGCTTTGCCCTTCAGGTTCCAGCGGTTTGAGAGGAAGGGAAAGAGGGACCATAGTCTTTGCATAGACGGATTGGTTAACTGGCCCATTAGAGTGAGTGAGTTTGCTTCAATAAGCTTGTATCTAACTCTGGTGCTCGGATTCTTCTGCAAACTGGTGGAGAGAAGCCCTAGTCAATACCTTTGCCTTTTAGGTTGTGTGGGATTCTTTTATCCATGAATGCAGGGGTTTAGAGACAGTCAACAATGGATTTATGGGTTAGGTTGCAGGTAAGGATAAGGAAAACAGGCTTAACAGTTTGAATAAGTTTACACACAGCAATAATCAGAGAGAAGAAGTAGAGACACTACCAGGGAATGGGGGATGGAAGCTCCGCTTTGTTCTACGCTGGAGAAAAATGATTCCGTCAACGAAAAGTCGTCGGAATCGCGTCTTTGTCCAGTTGACATTACCATTTCTGGAGGAGGACCGTTGGGTATTACTGTTTTTAGTGAGATCTGGTTTTTCAAAAGTTCCTAACTACCAATAGACTTCATTGGGGGATTAATTGTCGTATATGAAGTCTTGGTAACAATCCTAAATTCATCATTCTATATAAAGAATGATAATTGACATGTCTCATTTGTCCATGCCATAAATCATTTGAAACAAGCAAGTAAATAAAAGCAACAATATTACGTGCATTTTTATTATTGATCGGTTCAACATGCTATTTGATAAGACCATCACATAAGTAGCCTTTTCCAACATATATCCCACTTTTATTGAGTACAACCTTATACACTACAAGAAGATAAGCTATTTTAAAAGTGCATATATTATCTTACAAAAGAAAATAAAATTATTTGACAAAACAACAAAATTAAATTTATTCAAAAGCATTTATAGATCATCAAGAAAATCAGAAAATTTTGAACACATGAAGTCAAGAATCTTCATGTTTTTCTCCTTCAAAGCTAAGATCCCCTTGTCTTTCTCCTCAAGCTCTGCAAAGATATCAAAATCCCGTGATGGGCCGGCATAAAAATATTTTGTGCTTTAGTTGAGACTACCTACACCTACCACACGACCCCAGTTTGACAGAATTTCTTGTACATGAGTGTATGTTATGAAACAAACCTTACCTCGAGAACCATGCGGTTGATCTTTTTCTCGGGCCTGGACGTTGGATGACAACTAGTATAGATCAAACTGTCCTTAAAGCTTACTCCCCAAAAAAAAGAGATCGTCTTTAGTACTTATGGTCGAATTCTACAAAGCTCTTGTTCACACAATAGGCATAAGTATCAAGATCAAGCTAGACAAAGATAAGAAAATAAAGAGAAAATAAAAGCAAACAAATAGCAGATTATGGGGTTGTAAAATAAGATGATAAAAAATGTTAGGCTTAGAGTATTCTAAGGAAATTGATGATTAATAGATCTAATAGTTGCTAGGATGTTATCGAACCGTTCTTAAACTCAAACCACTATTATAGAGTAACCTAGCGTTGGCTTGGCATTACTCCCTATGTCTAAAGCTAAAGATTCCCAGCATTGGCTTGGCAAATCCCTAATCCTAAACATGCATGCTAATCGAGTTTGATATGTTCACGTAAGTAGATAGGCCGATTCTTATTACACACTTATAAACCCGGCTCATCAAATAGTAATTCTGGTAATAGATGCCTTTTTGGGCATACTTATTATTTAAGATCAAGTTCTAGTTAGCTACTCTAGAATTAACATAAAGAATAACCAAAGATGAAGAATCCTACAGATCCTAACAGGTGGGAGATCTACTAAATCATATATAACCCTAACCCTTACAAGCAAACTACTCATACATGATCATTGAATAACAAGACATGTTCGAATAAAAAGCATAAACAAAATCAATAAGAAGAAAAGAGTTAGAAAAGATCTATTCATTGTTATTGAAATATCTGATGAAACTCTGAGAAGAGAGATCTAATGTATGAATAGGTTA
>Ga0041060_1000036_pt1 | contig 12831 bp, 15 predicted proteins | sample AraColnosormetaG_2_FD_53326 | JGI IMG/M metagenome (GOLD analysis project Ga0041060, IMG submission 53326) | Arabidopsis roots microbial communities from Chapel Hill, North Carolina, USA - Col Cl nosort | ecosystem: Host-associated > Plants > Roots > Unclassified | place: USA: Chapel Hill, North... | reverse complement strand
ATTCTTAATTCATTAGTGAAAACTATTCATATTATGATTTGTGTTTCTATTGTCATGTCTGAGTAATCACCTTGTTGAGTTTAGGAAGTCTCAATAGGGATTTAGATGGATTATTAGATCGAAAACCCCTTAGGATTATTCTTAGAATTCTTCATCTTGATTATTCTTAATGCTAGTTTTAGATTGATCACCTAGAACTTGATATTAGACAATAGGTATTCCCGCCATAGGTAATTGTTATTTGAACTATCATAGATGAGCCTAGGCATTTAAGAAAGAACAGGTGGCCTCATAGAAGGGCACTGGTTTAGATACATGATGCCAAGGTTGAACTGGCTGCCTCGTATTCGAAGTTGCTTGATGGAATCAAGGATAAGTGGGTCGCAAAAAAGGAATTCACCGTGCTGGAAAGTCAAGCGGTCGAGGTGGAGTCGAACTTGGCTTTAATCGATCAAATTGCGAAGGCTGTCGTCGACCTGGCCGTAGAGAGACCTCGGTTGCAAGCAGATCTAGATGACCTGTAGGTGAGATGTGCAGTAAAGGAGGTGTCGGACTTCACTCTGAGCGAGCTGGATATCCCGCAAGTGTCGAAGATGTCAGTGGTGCGTCCGATTGATGTTGATGAGCAGGGAACACCGATCGGTTTGGATGAGTTTGGGATCAACAAGGATGCATTTCTAGGAGGTCTCGGAGAGGATCCCGGTACTGTCTTTGCCATTCCAGCCAGGGGGTCGATGGAGTGATTGTTTTAGCTCCTTGTTTTAAGTTTTTTTTTAATGCTTTCATTTCAGACTTAGTGTCAGGGAAGGCTTTCATCCTTTTGCTCGTTTTATTTTGAACCGGGTGCCTGGGAAAGCTTTTATCATTTGTTTGAGTAATCGGTGCCTGGGAAGGCTATTTATCGTTTCTTACTCGCGCGTTGACACTTAATCGAATTCGGTGTATGATGTGCTTGTCGCCTTGTTTTGATTCTGTTTTGGATAATGTTAGGACTTGCTTTAATTCTAAGTTGTTTCTGCTTTGAGATGGTATGTTCTTCGTAGGCTCAAAATCAAGTAAGTTTATGTTACTTGTCTCGGGGACCTGTTGGAACAAGGTCACACAAGGGACCTGCCATGTTTTGGAACCTAGGCTTGTGGTATCGCCAGATCGCGAATGAAACCTTCATTTCTTCCTTGTTTAATATGTCATCTTTGATGGTGAAGGAAGGAGTTAGATATGGTTGTCGTAGGTGAGCTCTGATGAAGTCGAAGTGACGTGCTTTTAAGGATAAGTTTCACTCTCGACTTTTTGGAAGCGTGATCACAAAAATGGATTTGCCAACATTCAGGTGTTGGGCTTTAGGTATCGTAAGATTACGAATGAGTTTTAAATTGCACTGGTAGCGATTGGTTTGCAAAGAGTGATAATAAGTATCGAATGGTTTGCAAAGAGTAATATTAAGTATCGAACTTTCTTTTATTCTGATCTCAAAATGGTTAAGTACAAACGAGGTAAAAAAAATGACGATTCACAATGTAGTTGATAAGAGGGGACCTGCTTGGTGTTGATTGATGGTTGAATTGTCAGGTGAGCCAGCTAACGTTCTCTGATGGAGGCATGATGTCCATTTTCTTTGTCGAAGGGATCTGCTTTAACTGGAAGAGTCGAGGTGCTGGATGCGTTCTGCGGGGGAACTGCCTATGTACCCGATTAGGGGATCAAGCCATGACGTAGTTCGATTGAGGTATTGGTTGCGCTCTTGGGGGGAGCTGCCTACGTACCCTGCCAGGAGATCAAGCTTTATCGTAGTTCGATTGTTTTTGAGTACCTATTCGTGGTATTTCTTGAGATGCATGGCATTCCAAGGCCGTAACTGAGGTACTCAATTGATAACTTTTTCGAGCTTATAGATGCCGTCATGTACCACCGCGGTGATTCGATAGGGACCTTCCCAGTTGGTTCTTAGCTTTCTGGCGTTTAGCTCCCTCGTGTTGCTGAACACTTTTCGTAAAACGAGCTCTCCCACGACGAATCTCCAAATTTTGATATTGGAGTTGTAATAGCAGGCGGCAGCTTGCTGATAGTTTTGAACTTGTATCATCGCCTGATCTCTGCGTTTATCGATGAAGTCCATGTTGTCCTGCAACATTTGCGTGTTCAGGTCCGAGTTAGTAGGACTGGCGGTTCTTCTCACCCTTGGCACTATGGTTTCGACAGTGATAACTGCTTCCAAACCATAGGCGAGAGAGAACGGGATTTCTTGCGTTGATTTGCGAGGTATAGTTCGGTAAGCCCATAGAACTCCGTGGAGTACGTCAGACCACATCGATTTTTTAGAATCGAGTCTTTTCTTGATGTTGCTAAGTATAACATTGTTGGCGGCTTCTGCTTGTACATTCCCCTATGGGTAACGGGGGTGGACGTGGTAAGACGGATCTTCCACTTTTTCGCAGATCGGGAGACTGCAGTGTACAGGTACATCGGTTCTCCCTCTTTGAGTTTTGCGAGTACAGGTGGGTCGAGCAGTTATGTTTTAAATTGCTTGAAGGCTTGTTCGCAATCCTCATTCAGTCAAACTTCTTATCCTTCCAGAGGAGCTGATAGAACAGGACGCATTTATCGTTGGACCTAGATATGAATCTATTAAGGGCGGCGATACGGCTAGTCAGCCGTTGGACCTCTCGTGCCGTTTTTAGTGATGTCATTTGCTTAGGATTGGCGTGGATGCCTCTTTTGGTTACTAGATACCCGAGGAATTCTCCTGATGGGACCCCGAAAGAGCACTTCTCGGGATTTAGCTTCATTTCAAATTTGTTTAGGATTTTGAAGCATTCTCTTAGACCATCTCCAATGGTTGTCTCTATTTTTTCTTGTAAATACAGAAGAAAAAAAAGAGATCTCTATTTTTACTCCAATGGTTTCTCAAAACTAGAGATCTCTATTTGTTAGAAGGAAAAATAGGGAAAAAAATAGAGATCCCTATTTTTTGTCTCTATATATAGAGAAAAAATAGAGAGCTCTATAACAGAGGTGAGAATAGAGATGGGTTGGAGTGAAATAAAGACAAAAATAGAGTTTAGGGACAAAAATAGGGATGGGTTGGAGATGCCCTTAATTGTGGGACGTGGTCATTGGTAGGTAGCTCTGGCATTTTTCAAAACAAAGGGCATTACTTTATAACAATAATTGCCTCGGTCGGTAATGAAAGCGGTTTTTTCTTGGTCGTTTGGGCGCATAACTATTTGGTTGTACCCGGAGAATGCGGCCATGGAGGACAGTAGTCCGTGTCCTGCGGTGGCTTCGACAAGTCGGTCGATATGCGGGAGTGGGAAACTGTCTTTAGGACATACTTTATTCAGGTCCGTAAAGTCAATGCATACTCTCCACTTCCCGTTTTTATGTTTAACAACGGCTGGGTTAGCGAGCCAGTTGGGGTATTTTACTTCCCTTATCGATCCGATTTTGAGTAACCGGTCGACCTCATCGTTCATAGCTTTGGCCTTTTCGGGACCTAATTTGCGACGTTTCTACTTAATGGGCCGGTAGGTCGGATCGACGTTGAGTTCGTGTGAGGTTACCTCGAGGCTTATTCCTCGTAGCTTGACCATGCGAAGCTGTTTTTGTTTTCCTTGAGGAAGGTTATGAGATCCTCTCGTATCGCTGGATCGAGGTCATGGGCTATTTCAACGCATCATTTAGGATCTTATTCGTCTATGCAGACCTGCGTTGTTAACGATTTTCGAGGTCTGCGTTGAGACGGGTCAGAGGATCTAACTGTTTTCATTTCTGCGAGTTTATCCTCTAACTTTAATACCACGGGATCGACTTTTTTGATATGCTCGTAGCCACCCATGTAGCATTGTCGGGAACTGCGTTGGCTGCAGTTTACGACTGCTATCCCCTTGTTGGAGGGGAATTTAATGCATTAATGGTAAGTGGATGGGACGGTTTTCATGGCGTGTAGCCATGGCCTTCCCAGTATCGCGTTGAAAGGAGCTTTCTTATCGACTACGAGGAAGGTCATGAGTTGTCTCACTCCTCTTGCGACAGTGGGGAGCTGGATGGTTTCTAAAGAAAAGGTGGTATCTCCAGCGAATCCGGTAAGTGGCATTTTCCTGCCTTGTAGCTTAAAATCGAGGTGTCCCATTTTTTTGAAGGCGTCATTGAAGAGTACGTCAACTGAGCTCCCCGTATCGACCCTTATACGGGAGAGTTCGTAGTTGCTTACGTCGATTCGGATAAAGAGAGCGTCATCATGAGGTTTATCGAGGTCAGTGGTTTCGCTTTCCCAAAATGTGATCTGGTGATCAGATCCTATCATCGGGCTTTTGCCTTTTGTGTAGGAATCTACTTTCCTCTGATGAGTTTTGATCGAGTTGATCGAGTAGTTGCAGAGCTGAGATCCTCCCATGATAAAATCGATGCGTTTCGAGGAGAGGTGCTGGGTTACGTTTCTACCGAATTTTGGGAGGCGTAATGGGAACCTCGTGTTTTTCTTTTGTGGGGCGGGATATTCACAAGAACTTTGACCGACCATTCAGTTGTTGGTCACAATTGATGCGTTAGTTTTGGTGTTGGAAGGATCTATTTCCGTCCCCGCAGACGGCGCCAAATGTGGGTTCTGAAATCCACACTAGAGATTTGTAAATAGATTTGTAAGAAAGGAGGGCTAGATATTCACAAGAACTTTGAGATTTATATCGTTAAGAACAAATGGACTTTTGAATTGATAATAGAAGAGCTTTTACAATGTAGAATGAGATTACAAGTGTAAAAGTATAAGTGTAAGTGTTAAGATGAATGAATGTGTCTTCCAAGTCGTCATTGCTTCCTTATATAAGTCTACGCACGTGACTAACTTCATCCGAGATTCGTGGGGATCCTCCTGGATATTCGGTAGGTCAGTTCTGAGATATCATGTCCGCTCCGCGGATATCTCCTTGTTCAGTTCCTAAGTCGTTATCCGCTTAGGGCTTATCGGGCCCAGATACCTAATCCGTACATGGGCTCCAGAGCTATGCAGGTCCTCTACTTGGTGGGCTTGCTGTGCTTAGTGGCCTGGCATGGTATTTTCGCAAGTGGATTCCTGGAGGGAAATCCAGCTCCAACAATCGTTTAGGGTATTTGCCTTTTGTATTTTAGCCACCTGATGAACCCTAGAATTGCCCTTATCAATGAATCCATTCTTAGAACTTCTATTCTTCTTAGATTTATTTGTATTCACCCTTGATTGCACTTTTATTCACCTGTTATTTGTGTCATCTTGCTGAGTTACCTCTTATTGCATTTCAATACTTAAATTTGTTGCATGAATGGTTCTGCTCGACCCTGTGATCGAGTAGGGCATTTAAAGTTCTTATTTTTGTTGTTTGAATCTTGATTTAGGATTGTTTCTAGAAACCCACCATCATTATAATCAGGCTTGACTTAGTTGCTTCTGTCCACATCTTGATTGCTAGCAATAACAGTGGAGTAGATTGACACCTCTTATAGATGCATCGACATGTTAGTGTTTAAGGAGAATTGAACTGAACCACACTTCAGCATATAACTAGGCGTAAAAACCTAGTTATCAACCAGCCAACAGTTCTAAGACGCGAGGTGATCGACTTCTACTAAAAAACTTTAGTCATGCTCTGTTATGATCCAAACCTACACTCAATTGCACAATGCGTCAAAATCAACCAATCCCTTTTAACATTCATTAAGTTCAAAAACATGAATGAAGATACGCATCGCTAGTGAACTCATTTGGCTAAGGACAGGTTATGAGACAAAGATGGTCCCTTTTAAGTGGTTCAGATTTTAATAACAAGAGACTCTCAATGAAAAAGGACTGAGCTTTAGAAGAATGCTAAAGGTAAGTGCCAACCTATACATACAAGAATAGCATCCCATCTACCCAATGACATAAACCGTGAATAACAAGTAGATAGTCCTATCTCTAAACCCAATGATGATTTTAAGTCTACCCTTTTGCACTAAAGGCATATTTCGATTCTTTCTTGGATCGAATCATTTCCTTCATTTCTTTGGCTCTTGTTCTTAAGAAGAGGCTTTTCTTATACTCTGAGTCTGCTCTAGTGAATTGAGTTTTTCTTAAACTCTTATGGCTATTATAAATTTTTTTCTTTTCTGTTTTTGTTGCCATCTTTTTTTTTAAAACATATCTTAACAATTCTATGATTCCCAAACATTCACTAGATCTCAATATGATTTTCAGCTTCCTTCTCCTAAAGATTCTAACCCATTTTTATCTTTCTTTTTCTTTTTACACTCAATCTCAATCTTCAAATAAGTTCCCACCTAGTCCTACCAAGTCCGAAAACGCGGATCGAAACTACATGAGATACTACTCTTGTTGGCTCAAACCTAACATGTTCTACCAAGCTCAATCCTGAAAATAGGCCTCACATGCTCTCACAAAATTACATGGCTTGAAAGAAGGGTTAGTTAAGGGTGGGGGAACTACTCCAATGACAGGAGCAGCTACTTGGATTAACAAGAGTGGTGAATAAGTGAAAGAAAATCCAAGTATGTATTCTATCCATGAGTTCAAAAACGATGCAAACATGATAATTATAAGTCAGATTCAAGTTCAAATTGACAGGAAAAGGTGTCATGACATGCATCGAATGGTTTCTATAGAACATGGTGCGCTTTTACTTCAAAGTTATTCTAATACATCAAAGAACTAATAACTCATTTTAGTGAATCATCATGCTTACAAGGTTATCTCCTCATTATCCCCTATGCATATGCAACAATCCTATATGAAACACTCTACACTCGATCCTAAATGTAATGCAACTAAATGATCACTTTGTTTTTGTGGAATTCAAAATTATTTTGTTTTTTTATGACTTAGATGATATGCAGGGGGCTTTTGATCTTATCTTAAAACTTGCACCATCTTTGGGTTAGATTGAGCTTTCAGTGTGCTTCAGTGAGACTCTTGCTTTCCGGTGAAGGGCGCTTGTGTTCTTCAAAGTGGAACCGGCTAGTGTCATAGTTCTCCCAGTTGATCTCCTCATTGTTACTCTGACCTTCTACTTCTTCAGTGTTCCGAGACGAGGATCCTCCAATCACAACATGGAGGATTTCTTGTGGTGGTGAGAAGGCGATGTAGTCTCTCACCGTGATGGTTGTCATTTCACTGAAGGGGAGAAGTATAGTCGCTTCTTCTTTTGACGGGTGATCGAACTTGAAATCGTACCTCTTGTCATAGACTTGATGCTCGATCACATGGGCAAGCTTGAGATGGGCGATGTCCATCCATCGTGGTTTGATTGGATCCGATCGCCGCAAGACTTTGCACGATAGGAGGATTGGCGTCACAACTCCTCCAATGCAAAGGGCTCCTTTTGCTTTCTTCCTGTCATTGGTCAGTGCCCACCCTCTGTAGCTGCATAGGTGATTGAAGAGATACATCGACGGGGTTGTGTCATTGGCATCTCTGTTCATCGTTTTTCCGTCCTTGCTGTAAAGGAGGAAGCTCATCAGCGCCAGGACTAACGTCTCCATGTCTTGGTCCGTCACAGTGGCAGATATCTCCCTAGCGTAAGGGACATTGGCCAAGGCTCTCTGGAAATAGCGGATGGCGGGATTGCGGATGGAGTTGCTCTTGGATCTAGCGGAGTTGAAGCAGGTGGTGTCTCCGATCGTGTTCCACAAGGCTTTGAGTTTGGCTCGTACAAACTTCGGTTTCGTTCCCGTGCCACTAGGAAACTCGAACATGGTTTCCAGCGTCTTTATCACCATGATGTAGTCGCGGTCGTCGATGGTGAAGCTTAAGTACCCAAGCCCTTATTGTCTCATTTCAGCAGATGACAACCTCTCAAACAATTCCATTTGAAGAGATGAAAGGAATTGGAGTGTCTCATCCTCATAGGCAAGATAGGGATGAGACATGAGTGTTGTCATGTGGCTCTTCTTGAACAAGAGATGAACGTCCTCCAGGATGCCTAACTCCGCCATGGCCTCCGGGTGAGGATATCACGTTCCCCAAAACGGATTTCTCTTGAGAACCTTATAGTAGTCTCTCGGAGTCAGCTTGTCTTCCTTCAACAAAGACTTGGCGGTCTTGCGGGTTGGCTCCGGAATGTAGTCCGCATCATCCTTCATCTCTTCGTCAACCAACTCATGGTTCTCTGTCATTGCCCATTTTCCTCTGGAAATCGCTTCCCTCCTCTTGTCATTGGTGAATGCTCGCTCTATTTCCTCCACAAATCGCCTATACTCCTCTGCTTCTCTTTCTGGTCTAGTTGACCAAGATTCAGCTTCATCAACATTGTAGTCGGCATCCATAGATGATTCGTAGCTATGTGAACTCATCCTGAAGTTGAAATCGATTTGAAACTTAAAACTAAAGTTTAGTACGTTAGTGAAAATCAAACAAAGAGAATGAGAGAAGTGACTTCCTATTGTTAGGCTGTTGCAATCGAGTATAAATCAAAGGTGAGAGTTCATGTCGCGATCGAGTGGAACAAGCAGAGGAGAGACAGGGTTGCAATTGAGTGGTTTCTGAGGTTCTGTTTTAGTGAATAACAGCTTGCAACAATGAAAGAGTTGAGACCATTTTGGTAGTGAAGTAGAGAGATAGATAAGAGCGATGTTTTGAAATCACAACTGATGAAGAAAAGTGAAGAGTAGTGATACTTATCTCCCTTTGCGATTTGAATGAGTGGAGGAGGTGTGTTGCTTTTAAACGGACGGATGAGATGGAATGCCCTTTATGATGTCGGTAAAGTGATAAGGCGACAAAGCATGGTGCTTTATGTCGGTAGGATGTGGTTCCTTCAAGTCACTCGCCTTGTGATCGAGTATGGGCCGTTGATCCTTTAATTTTGTCTCAGGGGCTACAAGGGGACACATCATGGGCTTTTTGGAGTTTTGGTGAAGACTTAAGTCTAGTGGACTTTATGGTAGCATGGGTTGTCACTGAAGTTCTGCGGATGCTTTCAGTCCTCCCTACGATCTAGTGGTTTGACATTGATGTTGAGGAAATTGTTATCTTAGAACCGCTAGATCGCACTCTTGAGCTTTTACACCTATGTTGCGATCGAGTATTCCAGCAAAAAATTTGAAAATTTTTCATTTGAGCACTCGATCACATCCATGTTGATCACTCTAGCTATTATTATTTTCCTGAGAATCAAAGACACAACCAAAACAAATCAAAAGTAACAAGTAAATAAAAAGTATATAGAGGGATAGTCATGGGATTTCCTCCCAAGTGAGCTTGTTTAGAGTCTCTAGCTTGACTCCTCACACTTAATAGGTGGAGAAAATGTGACTGGGGGAACTTGAGAAGTCCTCCTCTTCACTGATCTCATCATCATACTCAGCATCCTCCCTTAACATTTGCATAGCTGAGTATTCAACTCCTCTTTCCTCAAAGTAAGATGCTTCCTCCTCTAGAGGATAGTCTTTCTCTTCTGACAAATCCGAGGTAATCTCCTTTCTTCAAATCGTGTCACTGTTGAGCTGGGGTTGAACCTCAATCTGCATTCGACTTAGTTTGTCTCTAAGCTTTTCAACTGTGAAGTTCAACTTCTTAATGGTTCTGTTTTGGAGATCAGTCCTCCTTTTAAGTTCCAGCCAATCAAGCGTTGATGGTATACTCGATCGAGTAGTAGAGTTCGAAGGCTGAGTTTGACTAGAATTTTCTCCTTCCCTATTTTAATCGCAAGGCCTTCTCTTGGATCTGTTCACTAAATCTCTAAGGTTTTTCCTTCTATTGGTGACTTTGTTGGAGATTTGTTGATGTCAAACTGTAACTTAACGTGCCTCCCAAGGTTGAGATCAATCTTACCATATCTGACATCTATTACTGCTCCCACTGAGGCCAAGAAAGGTGTTCCTAAGATCAGAAGATTCTTAGACTCTTCATCCATCTCAAGCACGACAAAATCAATAGGCACCTTTACTCCATTTATCATTACTAGCACATCCTCTAGAATGTTGAATGGTCTCCTTGAATTCTATCAGCAAGGATCAAGGTGATGTCACAGGGCTTGTACTGAACGAATCCCAACTTCCTTGCCACCAAGAGTGGCATTAAACTGACTGGGGCTCCTAGATCACATAGACAATTGATGAAAGTCAATTGCCTTGTGGAGCATGGTAGAGTGAAAGATGCAGGATCTTCCAGCTTCTCTTGAATAATCCTCTCACTAGTAGCTTGAAGCGGTATGACATCATCATCATCATCTGAATTCTGATATATGTTGAGCCTTTCCAACATCATGTTTCTCACATCTTTGTGAGGATCTGGAATCAACTTGCGGACTTCTATTAATGGCATCACAACTTCCATCTCATGAAGTTATTTTTCTGCAAGAGATTCATATATGCTTTTCCAAGCTTTCTTGAACGTCCATGGAAGAGCAAGTGAAGGTGATGGAGCTGGCTTGAATTGTTTTATCATTCTCTCGATTATAGCGGCCTTCTCTTCCAAGTCAGACTAAGCCTGATAGAAAGGTTGAGCTAGATAGTCGATCTCAGCAAAAGAGGCTTCAATCTGAGTGGAAGCCTCCCCTTCTTGAATTACACTGTCCTCGGTGTTTGATGTAGAGACATGTTGAGTTGGCAGCTCTCGATCATGTCTGATAGTGATTGCGTGGGCAGTGGCATACTCCTTAGGGTTCTGGATTGCTTTTCCTAGAAGCTGGTCGGGATTATTAGTAAATGTTGGTGAAGTGGTTATGTTGTCCAGATATCATACCCTTGTGCTTAATGATTCAAACCTGCAATTTATTTCAGCGAACTGTCTGTCAACTTTGTTGTTTAAGTCAACCAGCTTCTTAGCGGCTTCCATTACTCATGCGGCTTGGCCTTGCATAATATGTTGGAGCATATTCTTGATGTCTGATTCATGAGGCGCAGGTGCTTGATGTTGTTGTGGTGTGAAACTAGGTGGTGGTTTTTGTTGTTGGTATCCCCCGGAATTACGACTTTGGAATGAACCATTGGCTTTGGTTGTAAGGAACAAATGGTTTGGGTTGGCGACATTAGTGCTTCTGTATGACAGATTTGGATTGGATCTGTACTTGTTGTAACTCTTGTTGTAGCCACCTTGGTTCTGAACATAGTTGATTACAGCACACTGATCATTCTCCCTCTCTTCGATTTGGAATACTTCATCTACAAAAGCGAAGTGAACATGCTTCTACTGCACTTGGAGGAGTTTGTCATTTTTGTCATTGAGAGCTTTAATCTCTCGGCGGTGCTTGTCATCAGATTCAGAACTGGTGCGGATGCTTCTGTCATAATCCTCGTTATAATTGCCATCCCACTGAGCCAAGTTTTCAACTAGCTCCCATCCTTCTTCAACATCCTTGTTCATGAAATTCCCATTGGAAGCGGTGTCAAGCAGCATCCTAATTTTAGGTAGGACGCCTCTGTAAAGTGTGCTGAGAAGAGAAGCTTGCTTAAATTTGTGATGAGGGCATTTGGTTTGATAACCCTTAGCGCTCTCAAGCTTCACAGAAGCTTTCATTTTGCTTCTGAATAAATCCGGATATCTCATTCCGGAGTCTTGCAGTTCTATAGTTGGAGAAGAGTTTTGCCAAGAAGGCCTTTTTGCAGTCGTCCCAGGTTGTGATTGAATTCTGAGCAGCGTCTTTTCCCACAGATAGGCTTTATCTCCAAGTGAGAATGGGAACAAGCGAATCTTGAAACCATCTTCATTAACTCCATTGATTTTAGTAAGGCCACAAAGTCTTCCCAACTCGTCAAGATGATCGAGCAGATCCTCCATTGGCAGGCCATGAAAATTGTTCCCTGAACCATTGCAATGAGACCGCTTTTTATCTCAAAATTGTTGTTATGTACTGGAGGTGGAACAATGCCATGACGCTGGTTGTGGTTGTGAGGGAAGTCACCAGCACCAATGTTGGTAGGTTGCTCTTGCTCATCTACAACGTAAGCCATTGTGTCAGTTTCTGTCGGTTCTCTCAGTTGGCGGGCAATAAGGTCGATGTTATCGTTGAATAAGAGGTTCTGATTTCCTTGTGACCGTGTATGCATGAAACAGATAGCAGCATGGCTATAATAAATAAATCAGAGATGTGTATGTAAAGCGGGTTGCAAGGTACCTGAAACACAAACACAGAAAAGGCACAATGTTAGTAACTTGTGTAACAAAAACAAACTTGATCATACTGTTTCTAATGATCTCAAATATAGCAAACAAACACCAAACTGGCAACGACGCCAAATTGATAGTAGGATTATAGTCAGTTAATTCCTAAAACACTAATCATGTTGTTGTAATATTTTAGGTTGTCAATCCAATCCAGTGTGATGCAAACAGTTGAGATATGATTAGAAAGCTCTAAATCAAGCCAAGCAGAGAGTTGGTTGGTTCTAACAGTCCTAATATGCAATAACAGGAATGAAATGAAACTAAAAGCAAAAATGGCAAAACACGAGGACTTTTCTGGAGGTCACCCATCCTAGTACAACTCTCGCCCAAGCACGCTTAACTGCAGAGTTCTGATGGGATCCCGTGCATTAATGCTGGTATGATCGCATTCGTTACTACATGCAATGCAATCGTATCTATTCTTTTTTGAAGACTTTATGATCCATTTTCCGTGGGTCCCACCAGCTATGTAGGAATACCCTATCTTGTTTATATGAGCTTTGATAAACGCAAAATATTTAGAAACAATGTCCGAACATATAATTTTTGCCTCGTAATATAGCAAAGATCACATAAGGCCTGAAAAAGTACATTAAGGTAAAAATTTGGAGTACAAAAAAAAAAATAGAATAATTCCATTGTGCTTCCTCATTCATCGGAGAGCTCTCTTTGGGCTTTCCGAAAAGGTATCACATGCCAAG
>Ga0041060_1000032_pt1 | contig 13060 bp, 16 predicted proteins | sample AraColnosormetaG_2_FD_53326 | JGI IMG/M metagenome (GOLD analysis project Ga0041060, IMG submission 53326) | Arabidopsis roots microbial communities from Chapel Hill, North Carolina, USA - Col Cl nosort | ecosystem: Host-associated > Plants > Roots > Unclassified | place: USA: Chapel Hill, North... | reverse complement strand
CACTTTCTGCTTTATGGTAAAAAATAAATCTTTTGGATTATTTTCCAAAAAAGAAAATAAGAAACAAATCAAAAATCATAAAGAAATGACGTGTCATAGCATATCCCCATCGGCTTCTTCCTCACTGCTCCCAACATTTTTCTCTGATTGCATCATTTCATTTCCTTTAAGCAAACGAGCTTGAGAAGCTTTCCGATTTCAATTCCTTTTAATTGACGATGCCTTCTTCGTTCTCCAAGCCGGATTTAGATCCTTCTTCTTCGCCTCCACCGATTTCTCCTTTATCTCAAGACAGCTCGGAGGCTGAGCGCCGGCTTCGAGAAGCGGAGGAGAGGCTACGCGATGCCATGGCGGAGCTTCAGCGTAGACAACGCTCTGCGGCGCGTGGATCTCACGCGGAATTGTGTGATCACGCTGACGTTTCTTGCGTCGCCAATGCCATTGGGAATTTATGTCAGAGCTTTCTTCTCTCTTATGGTGTTAGAGTTGGGATCGGGATTCTTCTTCGCGCTTTTAAGCTCGCTAGGGGACAGTCTTATTCGTCTCTTCTCGATCTTAAGGTGAGGAATTGATGAATTGGAATTTGTTTTTGTGGCAATTTCTGGAGATTTAGAGTCTTACGAGTCTCTGCTTTAGTGTTCCATTTGATACGGTTGTTTTGAAACTATGGCCAATGTGTTATTGACTTATCATTGTATATGCGATTCACTCACACGTGAACAATGGTTGCAGCAACTTGTTTCAGAGAAAGATTTGATAGTTAGGGAGGAAGCATGTCGTATTGGTCTACTTTTTGGTGGCTTTACTGGCTCGTATCATGCCCTTAGATGCTGTTTGAGGAAGTGGAGAAAGAAAGAGACGCCATTGAATTCGTAAGTTTATTTTATTTATTTGTGTTGCCTAAGATTTCGATTGTTGTATCTCTTTTCTTATAATGCTTCTACTTTTTACTTTGTGCATAGTGCTTGAAAAGTATATTCCTTATTATGACTTTGATTAAGGGTGGAGCAGAGTCTTAGCAGGTTCAGTTGCGGGTTTGTCTATCTTGGCTTTAGATGATTCCAACCAGCGTCGCACACTTGCTCTATACCTCTTGGCTAGATTAGGCCAGGTACATCTAATGGTCATAGTATTGTCTGTCGTACAGAGTAATATCACCACACAGATGTTTTTTTCGGAGTCTGATTTTTTCTCTTATTAATAGGCGGCTTATAATTCCGCTAAGTCAAAGAACAAGTTCCATCTTTGGGGTAGCCATTGGAGACATGGAGATTCGTTACTTTTTTCTCTTGCATGTGCTCAGGTATTTGAGATTCTTCTCTTTTCTTCCTGTTCTAGTTAGTAATGGAGATAGTATAGACGTTGAAAGACATTTTTGTGTACCATACGTATTCTCTCCAATGTGATTTGGTAGTGATTATGGTCAGCAAGCTAATTTTGTTGCAATGAGGTCGGTGCAGGTTATGTATTCCTTTATAATGCGTCCTGAAACCTTGCCAAAATCATATAGAGAATTTATTCAGAAGACTGGTCCAGTTGCAAGGCCTGTCTACCAAGCTGTAAGAGAGTGCTGCAGAGGTGGTCCAATTGATGTAGCCTCCTTGTCAGCCTATATTTCTAGTAAAAACGAAGCAAGCGACGTGAAGGTGGAAGAGTTTGCTTCCATCATTCCCTGTGCAGCTATTCATCCAAACACTAACTCGTGTCTGGCCCAAAATGCTAATGCAATGTCAGCTACATTCAAGAAAACATTTCCATTATATTTCTCCCTGACTTTTGTCCCATATGTTGTTCTACACCTACAAAAAGTAAGACTGTCCCTCAATATTTGCCGTTTCAGTCTTTTAGATTCCTATGGTTTATGCATTAGTCAGACATGATATGTAGTTTCTGATGCCATCCTACACTTTCATTTCAGTTCATGGCTTCTCCTTACCGGACATCTTGGCTTGCAATCAGAGATTCAGTTAGATCGACGTCCTTCTTGTCTGCTTTTGTTGGGATTTTTCAGGTAGCTGGTTTTTACATTTGATTTGTGTCCCCTCATTTCATACAATTCACATAGTTTCCTAAAACCATTCCCAAATGTATGTGCCTTCATCCCATTTGCATTAGGCTTTCATATGTGCCCATAGAAAAGTTGCAACCAAAGACCACAAGCTCGTTTATTGGTTTGCGGGTGGTGCAGCAGCCCTCTCAGTTATGCTGGAGAAGAAACCGAGACGCTCTGAGCTTGCTCTATATGTTCTTCCCCGAGCAGGAGATTCTCTGTGGGAGATACTTGTTAATCGCCACCTTCTTCCCGACATTAAAAATGCTGAGGTACAATACAATTACAAACCACTTTTGTTATTTCCAACTTTCTTCCCCTTTGAGCAATGGAACTGATGTTTTATACAATTAATGGAAACAGGTGGCTTTATTCTGTGGATGCATGGGAGGAATAATGTACTACCTCGAATATGAACCTGATACAATGGCTCCGTTTCTGAGGGGACTCATCCGTCGGTTTCTTGCTAGCCAAATAAGCAATCCTAGCAGCAAATACCCTCATAGTTCGTCCTATTCTTATCTCCAGACCCTAGATGCATTGAAGAAACCGAAAACGCAGGAGAGCCGAGAAGGCGAAACTCCGAAAGCCGAAGAAAAGTATAACTTGGAAGCAATTCCCGGTCTTTAGAAGTATAAGCAGAAGCTGTCTGATACTATATTAGCACCTGACGTTGAAATTGAGCAAACCAAAAAGGACCCTTTACGGAATCATGATTTTGATTGTGTTTCAGGAAGTTAATGTGAAACTTTCCAGAAAGAAAGGGTTCCTCCACACAGAAAACTTAAGAGATTGAAGTGATTCATAGGATTTAGGAGCCTGTTTTTTATTTTCTTTCACGTAATAACAACAACTCCACTGTCTCTTCTTTATTTCAATGAGAAGTAGCAGAATGAAGAAGATTTATGGCAAGCGAGTCAAGCTGTCTTGATTTGTTAACACCAACACAGTGTTGAAACTTGAAACAGATCACTAGATATATTCCTTTTTGTCTTGTTATAATCTTGATCTATTGCTTAAAAACTCACTTCAAGAAAAACACAGTTTTGTTTAGTTTCCTAATGCAAGTTCTCTCAACCGATGGAAAAAAAGTCAATTCGTCTAAGATTTGACTCTCATACCCAAAAACTATTGTATTACTCAAATTGTTGAAATTTCATCTGTATTGGTCGGAGCGGATATGAATTTGCACATACGATGATCTCAGGGTCAGAAAATCAAAAGATAAAGTAATGCAAACAACTGACACTTGTAAGCATTTGTTCCACTTTAAGGAATACTTCATATGCTACAAAGTCAAATGTCAAAGGGAGTTTTGTAATAGAAAATTTCAAACAAGCGTCGTGATGGTACACACCTTCATTGTATATTCAACTCGATCTTCTCTCTCTCTTTCTTCTGCATCATCACCAAAATGGATGCTTTTGAGACTCATTTACCGAAGGAGATCGTCTCTGATCCTCTCTATAACTCCTTCAACCCAAGGAGTGAAGAGTATGTCGTCGCCGGAAAGATTCTCAGGCAGCGGTCAGTCTTTGACTTGGACAAAAACGGGTTTAGCCCTCTTCATGCAGCTGCGGCAGCCGGACAAGTAGAGACTGTGAGGGCAACTTTGGGGGTTGAAAAGAAGCTTTGCCGCTTAAAAGATAGAGATGGAAAGACTCCTCTACATGTGGCAACGATGAGAGGGAAAATCGATGTGATCAGAGAGATTGTAGCGAGCTGTGTTGATTGTTTAGAAGACGAGACCGTACAAGGTCAAACTGCTTTGCATCTTGCTGTTCTGCACCTAGAGATCGAAGCAGTCATAGCCATTGTTGAGTTGATCACAGAGACAAATCGATTTGATGTGTTGAATAAGAAAGATGAACAGGGTAACACTGCTCTTCATCTTGCAACCTGGAGAAAAAATCGCCAGGTACGACGAATTAAGTTGCGGTTAAATAGTTTTCTTCCAGTGGAATCAAACTCTGTTTTTCTTTTGCCTACAGGTGATTGAAGTGTTGGTTCAGGCAATACCAGAAGAATCAAGGTCATTTGAGGTGAATGCTATGAACAAGATGGGTCTATCAGCGATGGATTTGCTGGTTATGTTTCCGAGCGAAGCTGGCGATAGAGAAATCTATGAGAAACTCATCGAAGCTGGAGCTCAGAGAGGGCGAGACATTGGCACTACTAATGTCGAGAGAACCACTTCTACTTCCACATGCCAAGAGAGAACAATGAAGTCCCAAAGCCATAAAGAACTTGTCAAGTACTTCACTTTCAAAAAGCACAGAGACTCACCATCAGAAGCACGTAGCGCATTACTAGTGGTGGCTTCACTAGTCGCCACAGCCACGTTTCAGGCCAGCTTGACCCCACCAGGTGGAACCTGGCAAGATAGCTCAATACCTGCTGTATCCCAGAACACAACGAATGTGAATACTACAAATCAACAAGCTCATACAGCAGGGCAATCTATCATGGGGACCTTCAATGGAGTTGCTTTCACTTTGTTTGTGTTCTTCAACACAATTGGGTTTTCGGTTTCACTGTCTATGCTCAACATTCTCACCCTCGGGTTCCCATTGCGGTTCCAGCTTCAGATCTGTATGATTGCTATGTATTTCTCGCACAACACAACCATGGCCAGCATTGCACCTGATCATGTCAAGCTTTACTGCATTCTCATCACATCCATCCTCGCTGCTACCACCCCGGGTTTGATGAGGTTGCTCGAGAACCCTATTGGTATGCTCGCTCACTTCTTGGACTCCAGGTCACAAAAAATTTGCTCCATGATTTCACTTTCATGTAAACGTTTTGTAACATAATAGTAGCCAGTTCAATATCTACCTTATTTCAAATCACAAGGACTTGTTGTTGCATTGTCCAGAAATCACCAATGTTATTACGAGTGATATTATGATATATGGAGACTTTTTTCTATGAAGAGACATATATTATGGAATACCCAAGAACACAGATCAACTCATCCTTCTATGTCGTTACAAATGCATACCTGATTGGTCTGCAAACACAGAAATTTGAGATTTTCTTATTCATCTGGGAGTTTACATATTTTGTGTGTTTTGTTTCCTATCTTACACTCGATCCCACAAAACTTAGAGGTGAAGATACGATTCTGCACACAACCACCTGCTCTAAGCTTCCTAAGTTCCACGTCAACAGCTCCCTTTAGGGAAGTTCTAATATCACCCAACGCCCAGACCAAGGATATATGCGGCCGCGGATCCTAAAAGAAAAATTGAAGCAGACTCGATGGGATAAGTGTCCATGACGATTTTCATTGGCTAAACAGTAAAATACAATCAAGCTGTAAAGTACTATATAGAAAAGCAAGTGGACCTTGTAGAACTCCGGCAGATTGTGGAGCTTGTAAACTTCATTAACAGCATCAATTTGCTTACTTATCTGAATTAAGGATATGATAATCAGTACAATATCTAACACAAGGTACTGAGTATGCAAAAATCCAACATTCAAGGTTAACTCTTGTTGTACAACATACCTCGGATAGTCCTGAAGTAGTGATTTCCAAAGAAAGGAAAGAGCGAGTATGGTCATCATTCACAAAGACTTCCCACTTATTGAAATCTATCAAGTATCTGTCAAAAACAGAACGGAAAACAATTCACAAACCCCATCGTAATTTGGGTAGTATGGTAGGCAAGAAATGATCTTACCTCTTCTGCAACTGAAGCTTTTGCCGAAGCATAGAAATCACCGAGTTAATCTGATGAACACGTAGTGGAACGTTTCTTCCTAAGCTTATGTGGAACTCTCTCCCCAAGGCACGCTCAAACTTCTGATCATCCTTGCATAGAATGCTGAGTGGCACATCAGCCTCTACCAAATGAAGATGAGGAACAACTGATGCAACCTTCTTTAAAAAACATACAATCTCCTTCTTTGGCAGTGGAGGTATACAAACTAGAATCCCAAAAACAAAATAAACAATGAGTGAAAGAGAAAGACAAGTGATACACTTCATCAGGCCTGCACTTCATCAATACATTCTCAAACACATACGTATCCTCTTATACTAAACAACCACTTCAGAATTCAAAAACCTCGAAACTCTCAGAAATTTTAAGCTACGAAATGAACAAATACCAGGTACGTAAACGTGCAAAGCGTAATTTCCATCGACATGAGGAAAGTTTCTTACACGAACTCCAGGCTCTGTTGAGAAGAAATCCAGTGAACCTTCAAGTTCAGACGAAATAAAAAATAAGTGATGAGTGAAATCTCTAAGAATTTGATTGAGGAACAATCACAGAGACAATTGATGAGCATCTTCACCTGTGGATACAATGGAATCGAGAAGCGCAAGCGGTGGAGGAGGCAAGGAAATCGAATCTTTCTCTCCAGAATTTGCAGTAACGGGACTCGCCGGAGAAAGATCATCGGTATCGGAATCCGATGAAGAGTCGCCGTAGGACGCTCTCAATGCTTCCATTGCCCGTAAATTAATTAAAACAGAAAAACCAAACAGAGAAACTATTTAAACCAGATTTCATTTTCAAGCATAAACCAGATTAAACCAAAATGATTCTAATATAACCAAATTAAAGCGAACCGAATATAAACCGAACCATCCGCGAAGACAAAGCAGCACAATTCGGAAACCATTAACGGGCCGAGAATGGGCCTTCACCGAAGATCAAAGCAAAACCCTAATTACGTTCCCTATAAATTAGACACCAATCGCCGGAGGTTTCATCATTATCAGTATTCAATAGCATCTAGGGTTCTCTTCTTCTGTTATTCAATCGTCGTTTTTATGGGTCTTTTTGGATGATTGATAGTTTTTAAGTTTCTTTATAATTCTCTAATCGAGAGAGGGAGATTGGCAGTGATGACTCGGAAATTTCAAGCTCAACAGACCGGAATTAGGCGTTTCTTCCAATTTATTGGTTGAGTCGTTTCTGTGTCGATAACCCCGCTGATCTGAGCCTTCCTCTCTTTTCATTTGATTCTGATTTGTTTGCGTTTTCGAATTTGAAATTCTCTGGTAATCGATTTATACGTTTTTATCGATTTTGAAATCGGTGTTTGCGCTTTTTTAATGATGATGGGGATTTTGGAGATTACGATGAGGATGTACAGCTCCCTCTTCTGATTAAGCTGAAGAGAATTGCTGGCAGAATCGAACCTAAATCACTAGCCACTACTGAGTTATCCCCTTAATCCCCATAAATAGTTTATAAGAGTTTGTTTTTTGGTTTTCTATTCAGTAAAAACGAATTTAGATGGTAGATAATGATGAAGCAAAATTAATCTAATCCAACACTTGATCTGAGAGATACTATGTGCATCTCCAAGTGAAGTTACAACTGTTAGCTTCTGAATCTAACTTTGTTCAATTGTGATTTGCTTCAGTTTAATGACAAACTACGAGTAAAGTTTAATCGGAAGAATTGACTAATACATTCAAAATAGTTGTCTGATTAAATGTCTATTGAACACGACACAAAATAGTTATCTATTTGTTCGAATATGATTAGGACATCCATATTCGAACAAATAGATAATTTAGTCTGCCAATTCTGAAAACATTGTTTTGACACTGAGAATATCAAATTAATGTATGAAATTATCTATTTTATCTAGTGCCCGTACCTAGTTGAATCCGAAGTAATCGATCCCTGTGTATTGATTTGAAAGCATTTGGTCATAAACATTGGCGTGTTCTTGTTAAAGAGCAGTCGTCAGATATCTTAGAAACTAATGGCAGNTACCAACGATGTTCCAACGAGCACCCAATTTGCCTACAATGACGAAGGCTGGGGACTTAAAATTGATTCGAAAAAACCTGTAAAAAATATATTATACAAAAGTATTGGTCACAAACTTTGTTATCACCGTTAGTGATTCAAAGGTAGTCAGATTGTATGAACTTTTTAGTCTTAATCAAAAATTGGTATAGTTGAAGAAAAAGAAAAATCCAAAGACCGGCAATCCAAAACGTTTAGTTACTATGGTAATTTGTAACTTCCGTATAATTAACAGTTTAATACAGTTCAGTACTTAGCAGAGTTCCGTTGTAACGGAATAACGGGATCCAGTTGATTACGTTTTGAAACCAGTAAAGTCAAAGATATTATTTTGTTGTTAAGAAGAGGAAAAAAGTCAAAGTTATCCTGTTTGTTTGTTTTCCCCAAATTAAGAAAAAAGCAAAGGCGTAGAGGGAGAGAGTTTGTTCTCAGGAAGTCGGTATCTCTATCGAAGCCGACTTCACGTCACGATTACTTACTTCCACGTTACATTTTGTCGTGTTTTCTTCCTTCCGTTTCCTTCTCTGGCAAGTCTGCTTCGTACGTACTCTCTCTTCATTCCCACTTCACACTTTCTACTTTTTACCAAATCCTATCCTCAACTCTAATTCCCACCATTTCTGATCCACGATTTCAAATTGGGTGGTTGGAAGCAGTGTTTGTGCTGTAATTGGATCTGATCTGATCGGATTCGATTGAAATTTGGATCCCATGGAGAAGCACGAGGAGGAAAACGGTCTTTGCAAGGCGGAATCTGTTGATGGTAGCCTTGATGTTTGGAGTTGTCAGAATTCTGATTCTTCTTCCGCTGATCACCTTGTCGTTATGGTCCATGGGATCTTGGGAAGGTAAACAAACTTTGATGGAGTTGAGAATTTTGATTGTTCTGTTTTACTTGATATATTTATGCAATTCGCCAAAATCTCAATAATGAGAATTGTTCTTGAGAACTGCAGTACGGATGATTGGAAGTTTGGAGCTGAGCAGTTCGTCAAAAAGATGCCAGACAAAGTCTTTGTTCACTGTAAGTTGTCTTGCGCTTTGATTAATGATGATTTACAAAGTTCCAAAATTGAAATTAGTTTCCTTTTTCAGAATTAAACTTAGTTAGTGGACCCTTTATCTAATCATTCAGCTATTAATAGGTTCTGTTTTCCATTTCTTGCTACTATTGGGTCTGTGTCACTGGCAATTATCTTTAAATTCTAAGATTCTTATGATGCTAGGTTTATTGCTCCAAGATTCTTATGATCTTACCTTTTGTAAGCAGGTAGTGAAAAGAATGTGTCTGCGCTTACTCTAGATGGTGTGGATGTAATGGGTGAACGTCTAGCAGCTGAGGTAAGGCGTCACATATAGGTCCTCTTTTATTTACATTTGTGGAGTTGGACTCTGTTTGATGTAACGAAAATGCATGTCAGGTTCTTGATATTATTCAGAGAAAACCAAATATCTGTAAAATCTCCTTTGTTGCACATTCTTTGGGAGGGCTTGCAGCAAGATATGCAATTGGGAAATTGTACAAGCCCGCTAATCAGGAAGATGTTAAAGACTCGGTAGCGGACAGTAGTCAAGAGACTCCCAAAGGCACAATATGTGGACTCGAGGCTATGAATTTTATTACTGTAGCTACACCACATTTGGGTTCAATGGGTAATAAACAGGTAACTCTACTTGTGTACATGCGTAGTGCATTGACTTTGCTAAATCGTCTATTAAACTTGTTTGAAACGAATTTTCTTCTACAACTTTCATTGCATAACATGGTTCTGGTGAGTGTTAAAAAAATGAACAAAATTAGGAAACATAACTTGTTTGCTATCTTAATATTTGCTACTAAAAACCTGGCACTCTGTTTACCTAACTTTCCACCAGGGTAATGTATATAAGTTATGACTGACAACTGCTTTCTTGAACTATGCAAATCTGGTTGTATGATTGAATTACCATTTCACTTATGTCTGGATATTATTCTCATTATAACAATTTATTGTTTTCTTCCAGGTTCCGTTTCTCTTTGGTTTTTCTTCCATTGAGAAAGTTGCAGGTCTCATTATCCACTGGATATTTAAAAGAACGGGCCGTCACCTTTTCTTGAAGGATGAAGAAGAGGGAAAACCACCATTGCTTCGACGCATGGTGGAAGATACCGATGATTGTCATTTCATGTGTGCCACTCTATGTCCCATTTGTCACAAGTTAGTTTACCTAACTTTGTCTCGATAATGTCTCACTAGAAAATGTTTTCCTCAATTGCAGATCTGCACTGCGAGCCTTCAAAAGGCGGGTGGCTTATTCAAATGTGGGCCATGATCGTATCCTTTATGTGTGTTACTTGTAGAAATGTCCTTGTTAGCATCAGACATTACATTTTTTTTTTCCTTCACTAGATCTAAATAGACGTTGTTGGCTGGAAGACGGCATCCATTAGACGTGACAGTGAATTGCCTAAGGTATCTGACTCTGACTGGATTACTTGATTTGGTTCAGGATTTTGATATAATAGTTCTCTCTGATAAATGAATAATTTCTTGTTTACCAGTGGGAAGATTCTCTGAATGAGAAGTATCCTCATATTGTTTACGAAGAACTCTGCAAGGCATGTGATATGGAGGACATACCAGAAGGCGAGAATCATTCAGACGACATAGAAGGTTAGCGTGCACTTGTTGCACTGACCGTTTAGGCATTTATCTGTGATTTTGTAGAACTTAATGCTCACTTCTCTTATTTCTATTTCTACTTTCTATGCTTTAGATCTTATTAGCTGGTAAAAGAAGTGTTCAGTACAAATTCATATGTTGATGATCTACCATATGCTGTGCTTCTGCTTTCTTATTCATATGCATCATGATGTATATAATAACGTAGTGCCTCGTCAATTGTGCAGAAGAAATGATCAAAGGCCTCTCCTCTGTCTCATGGGAAAAAGTTGATGTTAGCTTTCACAGTAGCAGGCAGAGGTTTGCTGCCCATAGTGTTATACAGGTCTCTCACTCTCACCTGCCATACCTCATGTGTCTTAAGATATAACATTTGTTTATCCTCACACCTAAGGCTTTTTAATTGCATCCTCTCTTGATAGTTATCTTTCTGTTGTTATATACATTGAACGATAACATATTGTTCATTCATTTTGATAGGATTAATCTCCACATACTTTCTAGTAAAACCATAAAGTCTAATAGTCTGTGTTATGCCGTTTACAGGTTAAAAATGAAGATATGCATATAGAAGGAGCAGATGTCATAGAGCATATCATCGATCATTTCCATGCTTAAATCAGTAAACTTTTCATCACCCAAGAGTTTGGGACACGACATTAAGGACTCAAATTTCTTATAGTAGAGCAACAATTTTCCAGCTGGACGTTTATATGTCACGTAGTTGTTTACACTATAAAATCATCTCATTTTGTCTGTAATTGCACAGGTAGCAAGACGTCAATTATGACCAATGTATTTGATACATGGTATTAGCAAAGCAAATTGTTCAATTCAATTGTATCATGTATTCACAAATATTTTGCAATGGAAGCTTTGTGCCTATATATTTTTTTTACTTGGAAGAATTCCTACCGACTGAGTTTGTGGTGTCATTTGATAATCAACGTCTTAACATTCTCAGGGTGAAGGACTAAAATGCAATCAGTACACTTTCATCTTCAGTATTTCTCTCTGGTTGTTTCCTTTGATTTGGTGACTTGAAATAGTCTACGTAATCTTGCCATGTTGTATGACGTGAACATGTTACAACCTTAGCATCAAGTACATCTGGAAGTCGAAGCTCTGGTGGAGCATTAGTTTTCTCTTCTATTTGTGCGTCTTGAACATTCTGTATCTCTTTAGGCTGGACATTGATAGTGATCTAGCAAAGACAGGTTTGTTGGTTTAAGACCTCCCTAAGTTTTTGTAAGTTTGAGCTCGTTTAAGGAAGGGTAGAAAGAATTGCATTTAAGAAGAATGAATGAATATAGTAAAACATTTTTTTACAATCAGCTAATCTAGAAGCTTTGAAAACAATCCAATGTTGATTTTTTCCAGTTTGACCCTCTGAAGCTTAAGTAACTACGAGTTGAGAGTGTCCAAGAGATGGACAAGGAGATAACAGAGGCACGGAAAATATTCCCATGTCTTTACTGTCTGCTCCGTCCCAAAACCCCTTCCAACTTGATGGCGTTAATGGACAAGCATCAGCCTGAACCTGAGCTTCTTCCCTCTTAACAGCTTTACGGCTGATCAGCTGGCTTTCATCCTCCGTCACCTGTCTCTTCCTCTTTGCTTTTAAAGAAATAGTCTTCTTGTTGTCTCCCAAGTCCTCATGCTTTCCTGCTTCAAGTGGGAAGTTAAGAATAGCTTTGCTTCCTCGTAGTTTAAAAGCTGCCTTGTCATAACCTCTTGCAGCTTCCATGGCTGTGTCAAAAGTGCCTAACCAGACACGAACACCTTTCTTGTTTGGGTCTCTGATCTCAGCCGCATACTTACCCCATGGTCTTCTCCTGACGCCTCTGTAATGCCTTTGATCATTCTCTTGAACCACCGGTGCAGTAGTAGGAACTGCTATAGTGGCAAGAGGTGGTTTGCGTTGGCTTAGAGTTGAGGTGGTGCAGTGGTGGATGGTGGAGGCAAAGGTGTCTAAGGAAGGGAAATCAGTAAGAAGGTGTTGGGTTATGAGATCTAAAGCTGACTGGTCTTGTTCTTGCTGTTGTTGATGTGAAGAAGCCATAGATGATGAATTATGTTGGAGTCTTCTTTGTGGTTTTGATTATGGATTTTGGTTTTTGAGATTGGAGGTTATATATAAAAGTGGGATTGAGAGGTTTCGTAGCTAGCTTCTTGGGTTGGAGAGAGGAAGGATCCTTTTCAATTGTTTTGACTTGTTTAGTTCTATTGTTGCTTTGGAGTGTGGCAAGTGGACTACTCTATCATTTATTATTTTAAGATAATGAAGGATTTGTGGCTATGTCTTTTTCTTGCGAGGGTCCATCATCATAGCTATTGTCTATTTCCAGGCTTCTTCATATCCCAGACACAAATTAAAAATGTTTTTCTGAGAGATATTTGAAAGAAAAATTGACACTTTTTTCTTACTTTTAAGGGTAAAGTTTAGTTATATTTTGGAAAAGGTGGATGCACGAATGTGTATGTGTCCACTTGACTATGTGCCTATGTTAGATGGTATTGCTGCCTTGGATTCTCGTTTGGGCACACTGTGGATTATATGATTT
>Ga0041060_1000024_pt1 | contig 13620 bp, 18 predicted proteins | sample AraColnosormetaG_2_FD_53326 | JGI IMG/M metagenome (GOLD analysis project Ga0041060, IMG submission 53326) | Arabidopsis roots microbial communities from Chapel Hill, North Carolina, USA - Col Cl nosort | ecosystem: Host-associated > Plants > Roots > Unclassified | place: USA: Chapel Hill, North... | reverse complement strand
AATATAATCCCTCAAGAAAAGTCAGATGGTGGAAGAGAAAAAAAAAGATTCGCCTTTTAGTTATTACTTAAAAAAATACGGATTTTGCAGAAAACTCTGTCTTGATTTCTGGAAACTGGTGCAAGGTTTTAGTTTTCTTCTATATAAAAAAAAAATCTTCTTATTACGTCAATTGTTAAAAGATTGCCATCTCTTCACATGCATTCCATTTACTCTGTTACCCCAAAAAAAAATAAAGTTTAAGGCAATGACTTTTTGCGTTCACATCGATGATTCTAGTGTGTTTAATGCATCAGTTAGTCAGTGACCATCAGCTGATGCAATGGTGAAAAAGGGTTTGGTCACAATTAACACACAGCTCTGTAGTAACTGTAACGGTTAGCTTCTTCATTTTCACGAGCTTTGTTTCTATGGTAGTCACGTTTTAATTCATGGGAAGGATTTGTTTGGATTCAAGATGCCACTGACCTATCTTCTCTTATTTATTCTTGCAAATTCTCATCATATGATTAATCATCACAGAAACATAATTAAACTTTTTTGTATAACCAGAATGTCTTCAGTAATGATGTGTTGTTGTTTGCTTCTCTTGTTTGGTTTGTTGTCTGAAGGTAGAGAGATTCTGGTGGGAGGCAAATCTAACACATGGAAGGCTCCAGAATCTAGAGATGAAACACTAAACCAATGGTCAGGCAGAACAAGATTCAAAATTGGAGATTCTCTCTGTAAGTAATAAGATTTGACTTTGGTACATGGCTCTGTTTTGTTTCTCATAAAAGTTCATTTTGTCTTTCAACAGTGTGGAAATACAATGCGGAGAATGATTCAGTGTTGCAAGTGAGACAAACAGATTACGAGAGATGTGACAGATCAGAGCCAATAAGAGGATACAAAGATGGTCACACGAATATAGAGCTGAAGAGGTCAGGTCCTTTTTACTTCATAAGTGGAGAAGAAGGACATTGCCAAAGAGGAGAGAAGCTTCGTGTTGTTGTCTTGTCTCCAAATCACAACAGAAGCGTTGTTGATGCTCCTGCTCCTGTAAACATTGTCTTGTCTCCAAATTACAACAGAAGCGTTGCTGCTGCTCCTTTAAACGCTCATATCATGAACAAGGGAAGCCTGAACACAGCATGGAGTTTGCTTCTTCTTCTTCCATTAGGCCTTTTGGTTTAGTCTTGTGAATTACCTCTAGCCAATTCGGTTCGATTTCGGTTTGTATTTTCCGGTTTACTTGTTACTTTGGCTTGTGATTTAGTCTTGTTTCTTAGCCAATTCGGTTCGATTTCGGTTTGTAAGTTTACTTGTTTCTTTGCATTACTCTGTCTGAGTGTTTAATACAATGTTAGTTTTGGTTAATATCCTAAATTCAAATTGGAAAGAAAACATTAAAGGCCGGATCGGTTATACAACTGTGGAATTTGGAAACAAATGTTATTATAAGTGGGCCTAATGGGAACTTCTGCCCATTAAAGGCCCATTATTTGAACTTATTAGCTTTAAGCTTGTCCACGATTTACATTAGCTATCTTCTTCGTCTCCGGGACTGAGACCGCTCTCTCTTCCTTATCCTCCATCTTCCAATGGTTTAATCCAGCAACTGTCGACGATGTCGATAACGTACTCCGCTATTTCCTGTAAGTTTCTTCCTCACTGTGTGTCGAATCCGTCCTCAATGCTCAATTTTATCCATTTATTGTGAGACTGTGATTGATTTTGGTTTCCGTTGTTTTATCCAGCTAGTACAGTTTCTGGGTTTTCACCAAAAAGTGTACCTTTTGCTATTCATAGCGTAACCAGGAGGCAATTTCTTAATCCCAACACGTTTTATAGATTTGGGTTCTCTCCTTCTCTTCAGGTCAGATTCCTTTACTAGTCAGTATCATCCAATTCTCCAGACTCTGCTTCGTTGTTGTTTTGGTTCTTAGAATTAGACCACACTTCGTTGCTTCCCTTTGAAGTAGAGAGTCAATGTTTACTGTTATGTGCGGATATGTTGTGCAGGGAAGTAGCATTGAGTTTAGCCTTCAGTTGAATTCAAGAGTTGTGCTTAGTAAAGAGCGTCGATCTCTGCCATTAGTTGTGAGAAATGATCGTCCTCAGAATGAAGACTTACCTAAGCAGTACACAAGGCGAGAGAAGAAACCTTTCCCAGTCCCTATTGTGGACCTGAGACGAGCTGCGAGGGAGAGAGTCAAGAACAACAAAGACAAACCTAAGAGACCTCTACCTCCGCCTAAAAATGGTATGGTTGTGAAGAGCCTTGTGCCTCTTGCTTATAAAGTATACAATGCAAGAATCAGATTGATCAACAATCTCCACCGGCTTATGAAAGTTGTTCGTGTTAATGCTTGTGGGTAAAAATTCTCTTCTTCTTCTTGTTTCATTTTTGGTCTGTTTTGAGTATGGCCTTTTTTTGATGTTGTATGATTGGTCTCTTAGGTGGTGCAATGAGATTCATGTTGGACCTTATGGGCATCCATTTAAGTCGTGTAAAGGTCCCAATACTTCCCAAAGGAAAGGTCTTCATGAATGGACTAACTCGGTTATTGAGGACGTTATTGTTCCTCTTGAAGCCTATCACCTTTTTGACCGCCTTGGCAAGCGTATCCGTCATGATGAAAGATTCTCGATTCCCCGAGTTCCTGCTGTAGTTGAGCTCTGCATTCAGGGCGGCGTTGAAATACCCGAATTTCCAGCAAAAAGGAGAAGAAAACCGATTATCCGCATTGGCAAAAGCGAGTTTGTTGATGCAGATGAAACTGAATTGCCTGATCCAGAGCCTCAGCCTCCTCCAGTGCCATTGTTAACTGAGTTACCTGTCTCAGAGATCACTCCCCCATCTAGCGAAGAAGAAACAGTCTCCTTAGCCGAAGAAACATTACAGGCCTGGGAAGAAATGAGAGCAGGAGCCAAAAAGCTGATGAGGATGTACAGGGTTAGGGTCTGTGGGTACTGTCCAGAGGTTCACGTAGGTCCAACGGGACACAAGGCCCAGAACTGTGGTGCATTCAAGCACCAACAGCGGAATGGCCAGCATGGTTGGCAATCTGCAGTACTTGACGACTTGATACCGCCAAGATATGTTTGGCATGTTCCTGATGTGAATGGGCCACCGATGCAGCGAGAGCTACGAAGCTTCTACGGGCAAGCACCTGCTGTTGTGGAGATATGTGCTCAGGCTGGCGCTGTTGTACCTGAGCATTATAGAGCTACAATGAGACTGGAGGTTGGAATTCCTTCGAGTGTGAAAGAAGCTGAGATGGTTGTTTGATATGTAGAAGACCTTGTAAACTTCTTCTTGTACAAAATCCTCCATTCCACCTTGTGTTGTATAATAATATCACAGCCCAGGTCTTTTTGACTTTTGAAGGACAAAAAAAACAATCCACGCTAATCCTATTATCAAGGGTAAAAATGTCATTTGCTTCGTTTTCATCTTTTCTCGTTGCCATTTTCTTTTTTTTGTCTGTGTCAAGTCGATACCACTTGTCTGGTAGCTTTATACCCACTTTCATCTTTTTCATGTTCGTAGTTGTTCCTCTGGTTATCCTCATCAACGGGACCCTTGAAACCGTGTAGCCATGTAAGCCTTTGTCTTTGTCTCTTTCTCTTGCTTCAGCAAGTTCACGTCTGCTCTATTTCTAATTTTGTTCTAAGATTCAATTCTCCTTTTTTCTATGCGAGAAATTTAAGATTGGTTCTCTAGCTCTACCTCTTTAAATTTGTTACTATGTGTCGGTGTCCATCATTCATCAAATTTTTTCCTTTTTTATCCATTTGAGTTGATGTAATGATGTTGCTTCGCTTCATACTGGTCAGAGTTAGTCTAATCTTCATTTTAGCACAACTTGACAACTTCATATGGTTATGACTTATTTTTACTTGGGTCTTTCAAAGGTTAAGTATTTTAGTCTTATTTTGGGATGATGCAGCTTGCTTAATGATTAGAGTCTTAAAGCTGTGCTCTTTCTTCATCGATTTGAGCAAGTGATCTTGGAAGGCTCTTGAGTTCTGAATTCCTTGTAAGCAATCATGGCAGGGAAAAGAGAAAACTTTGTGAGGTTAGTGCTGCATCCTTTTGTTTTAATACAAAGATCTGAAGTTTGAATGTGAGAAACGTATTGATTTGGCAATGGTTGTTTCTGATTTGTTTCCTTATGAAAGTATAGTGTGATTGTACTGAACTATAGCTTGTTGGTGCATAGTAATCTGAAAGTGGTGTTGTTCATACCTTTTATAGGGTGGATGATTTGGACTCTAGGTTACCATCATCATCTGTAGCCTTCCAACAGAACTACGCCTCCAATTTCAGTGGACAACTTCATCCTATTCATGCAAGCAATGAAACTTCTAGATCCTTCAAGAAAGGTATCCAGAAGGGTTCCAAAGGGCTTAAGTCGATCGGACGTTCACTTGGTTTCGGTGTTTATCGAGCAGTGTTCCCAGAAGACCTTAAAGTATCTGAAAAGAAGATATTTGATCCTCAGGATAAATTCCTTTTGTATTGCAATAAATTATTCGTTGCGTCATGTATTCTTTCAGTGTTTGTGGACCCTTTTTTCTTCTATCTTCCTGTGATTAATGCTGAGTCCAAGTGCCTGGGTATTGACAGAAAACTGGCTATCACAGCAAGTACATTGCGGACTTTTATCGATGTGTTTTATCTCGCTCACATGGCTCTCCAGCTTAGGACTGCTTATATTGCACCTTCATCACGGGTCTTTGGGCGAGGTGAACTCGTGATTGATCCTGCACAGATAGCAAAGAGATATCTACAACGTTGGTTTATTATTGACTTTCTCTCAGTACTTCCTCTCCCTCAGGTTGGTTAATATAAGTTTTGATCATTTCAGTAAATTGTGTGTTGGAAAACATCATTGCTTAATTTGTTGAAAGGGTGCAGTAGCCAGTAGTTGGTGATCAGACATCTCTGTCAAGCGCTTTCTAGTTCTAGATTTACAGTACTCATTTTGTGTATGTGCAGATTGTAGTTTGGAGGTTCTTGCAAAGTTCAAATGGGTCGGATGTATTGGCTACAAAGCAGGCCTTGCTTTTCATTGTTTTGGTCCAGTATATACCGCGATTCCTACGTGTCTTACCCTTGACGTCAGAATTGAAAAGGACAGCAGGTGTCTTTGCTGAAACGGCTTGGGCTGGTGCCGCTTATTATCTGCTTTTATATATGCTTGCAAGTCATGTGAGTTTATATACCTTTTTCATTTTAAGACGTTGCTTGTACTATTCAATGCTTGCCCATTCACCATGAGTTATGTGACTGTGGCACCAAAAGTGCAAAACAAGGAAATATTTGCATATCCGTTTCACTGTTATGAACTTATGTTCAAATGTTTAGTTTCCTAAGACATGTAAAGGAGCTTATTGAGCTTTCTGGTTAAGCCGTCTATGCTTACCTTTGATGTTCTATGCAACCTTTCGTTTTATCTTAGTTGATGTTCATGCCTCATGGGATCACAAATGTCAAGTTTCTTATGACGAGCAACTCTGATTGTATAGCTTATTTACTCTTCAATAATAGTATTGACTTGGTAAGTGCTATTTTGATTGAGCCACTGTTTCGTATCTTGCAGATAGTTGGAGCTTTTTGGTACCTTTTAGCCTTAGAACGTAACGACGCCTGCTGGCAGGAGGCCTGTATAGATGCAGGGAATTGCAGCACAGATTTCTTGTACTGTGGCAATCAAAACATGGACGGCTATGCTGTTTGGAACAGAGCCAAGGAATCTGTTCTTAAGTCCAAGTGCCGAGCTGACCTCGATGATAATAATCCTCCATTTGACTTTGGGATTTATACACAGGCTTTATCGTCTGGAATTGTCTCGTCCCAAAACTTCATCGTAAAATATTGTTATTGTTTGTGGTGGGGCCTTCAGAACTTGAGGTAACCATGTTCTATCACTATTCAGTCGAAAGACTATTGCTTTGATCTTACCAATTCTCACTAAACTCGGCTCCTTTATCAAAGTTATGCGTCTATGAGTTTCAGATATTCATATAGTACTTCTCATTGTTGCACCACAGTACACTTGGACAAGGGCTTGAAACCAGTACATACCCAATGGAGATTATATTTTCCATATCTCTCGCCATTTCTGGGTTGATCCTCTTTGCTCTTCTCATTGGAAACATGCAGGTGAGTAATTATGGTGCAACCTTAGCTACTTTCGTGATCATTAGAAATTTCTTGTAAGCTCTTTCAATGGAAGCATCATGCATAATTTGTTTCCTCTGCATAATGACTATCTAACAACATTTTGCAATCTTGGGACAGACATATCTCCAATCTCTTACCATCCGGCTTGAAGAAATGAGAGTAAAGAGGCGTGATTCAGAACAATGGATGCATCACAGAATGTTACCACAAGATCTTAGGGAGCGTGTGAGGCGCTATGACCAGTATAAATGGTTGGAGACACGTGGTGTAGATGAAGAGTATCTCGTTCAGAATCTTCCCAAGGATCTCCGGAGAGACATCAAGCGGCATCTCTGTCTGGCTTTAGTGCGAAGGGTAAGTTCTCCCCGCTGTTCCTTATTCAAGCTTCTCACATAGATCACACACCCTTTTGAACATCTAGGACCCATTGAATAACAGTCGGCTCATAACTAAAACGAGCTCTTGACCATCGACAAGCTAGCTTGGTTCATGATACGTTTTTACCATAATATTAGGTTCCATTGTTTAAGAGCATGGACGACAAGCTGCTGGATGCGATCTGTATGCGGCTGAAACCATGCTTGTTCACAGAGAGTACCTACTTAGTGCGGGAAGGAGATCCTGTAGACGAGATGCTATTCATAATACGTGGTCGCCTCGAGAGTGTGACAACAGATGGAGGCAGGAGCGGTTTCTTCAACCGCAGTCTCCTGAAAGAAGGAGAATTCTGCGGGGAAGAGCTTCTGACATGGGCATTGGATCCAAAATCAGGTGTAAATCTCCCGTCTTCCACGAGGACCGTGAAAGCTCTGACAGAAGTAGAGGCGTTTGCGCTGACCTCAGAGGAGCTGAAGTTTGTAGCAAGCCAGTTCCGGCGCTTACATAGCAGGCAAGTGCAGCACACATTCAGGTTTTACTCTCACCAATGGAGGACTTGGGCTGCTTGTTTCATCCAGGCTGCCTGGCGTAGATACTGCAAGAGGAAGAAAATGGAAGAGGCAGAAGCCGAGGCCGCGGCTGTGTCCAGCTCAACCGCTGGACCTTCATACTCCATTGGGGCTGCATTTCTTGCCACTAAGTTTGCGGCTAATGCGCTTCGCACCATTCACAGGAACCGGAACACAAAGATTAGGGATTTGGTGAAGCTGCAGAAGCCTCCTGAGCCTGATTTCACTGCTGACTGATGATTGAGCAGCTTGTAGACATTATTGTTTATAATTTATGGGAATCATTACGGTTGAGATAAACAAATATTGCTTGGCTTTAAAGCTGCTTGTGCTGTCTGTAAAATTAATATATGAAGTGTAGAAACAAAGAGATTATAGCCGTTGGATTTAATAAATGTACGGTTAGGATCATATGCCGGTTAAAGAATGGGTCTATTGGGCCTTTTAATGAAGCCCACAATATATTCACGGTGACATGCTCCGGTCCCAAGGTAGAGAGAAGTTGCGATTGATTTCGGTGAAAGAATTAAGAATCGATCGGACTTGGAGAAGAGAAGAGAAGATGGTTGGCGCGAATCTGAAAGCGGAGACGATGGCTCTAATGGACAAGAGAACAGCCATGGAGACGGAGATGAACTCTATTGTCGAACGTCTCTGCAATCCCGGTGGTCCTGGTCTCTCCGGCAATCTCATCGACTCGGAGGTACTGTATCTGCGTCCTCACTCTTCTCTAATCTTAACCGAAAATTCTGCTTAATTTTCTCCTTTGATTCGTTTGCTTATGGCAGGGATTTCCTCGGGAAGATATTGACATTCCCATGGTGAGAACTGAGCGCCGTCGTCTTGCTGGTGATTTCTCTTTTCTTGTGCTGAATTAGTCCATAGTTAGGGTGAGACTACAACTCCAAGGTTAGTTTAAACTTAGGAAACATAGCAGAATCATACTGATTATATGTAGTTTAGGTTTTTGTCTTGGCTAGTTGGCTTGAGGTTTATTCATAGTTTTGTGAGCTGGAAATGAGATTGAAAGGAATCAAGCTTGATGTGTAGCTTCTACAGTGAACCAGTTGTTAAGTTTTTCCCTACTTCTTCCGTTTTGAGTTGGTTTATTTATCTGAAATAGTTTCTACACCCACACAGAGTTAAGGAGTGAGCACGGGGAGATAACGGAAAAGATAAATGTGAACATTCAAATTCTTCATTCAGTGAGGCCTACATCTAGAGCTTCATCCACAAAAGATTCAGGTATGACTGTACAGGAAGAAGCTCCAAATTTCAGCTTGGAATCTTTGATTGGCTTAATCATCTTTTCTGATTCTGGTCCTTTTTCTTAAGGCTATGATTAATAGAAGTTCATTTTATAGTTTGAAACCATATGCACGACGTGGGTGGATACAAAGCTTATGAATAGATAATGATGCAGGTCCAGAAGAAACAAGCTTGTCAGGTGCTGCAGTAAATTCTTTATCTGCCTCCATGCAGACATCTGGCTTCAGTGTTACTTCCGGTCCCATGGATGTGGATGTGGTTACTAGTATTCCCTTTGCAATGGTTGATGAGATAAACGAGTCATCTCCAGCAGCAGAGGGTGGATTACAGCTTGGAGATCAGGTTTTGAAATTTGGCAACGTGGAGGGTGGTGACAACCTGTTGCAAAGGCTTGCCGCTGAAGCTCAGTCTAACCAGGGACAAGCCGTTTCTGTTCAAGTTATGAGGCAAGGTGCAAAAGTCGTCTTATCTGTCACACCAAGGATATGGCAAGGCAGAGGTCTATTGGGGTACATACTGATACTGCTAATATACTTCAATAGTTGATCTTTTTACAAAAGAGAAGGAAACAAACATTTCTCCTTGTCAACTGATGAATTGTTAACTCTTTCCCATATGATATTCTTCCATTGCAGGTGCCATTTCCGTTTGGTATGAGCAGCAGATACTTCCTTGGATTATCATCTGGGGGTCTGGATATGGTGAAAGCTTCTGTGAAAGCTAGTCGGTGATGAAGTCTATTATTGCAAAGTAGAGAACAGTGTTTTTCAACTTTTGTATGGAGAACCCAACTAAACAAATAGCATTTGTTCTGTAGCTGAAATAGACAATTAAGAGGCTTCATTACTCATCCTAACAATGGTTTAGGTGGTGGATTAAACAAAAGGATAATAGAATCCCAAATCATTGAGTTTACACCCACTTCACTGGAACCTAATAAAGTTGATGATCACCCACTAAGAATTGGTGGGGGTGGTAGCAAAGTTGACGTCATACTATCCATTTGGAACATTCTCATATTAATATTTATATATTTAGGCAATCAGGTGAGAAATTTTGTTACTTTGTATACAGAGCAAGTTTTGATTTTACATTTTTTGAGACTTGGGTTAAAGATATGACTCCACCACCAAAATTGAGACTTGCGTTAAAAGATACAAGGATGGTGGTAGATTTTTCTCTCGTAATAGTAGAAACAATCTATGTATTAGCACGCCCTCGTCCATAAGTATAAAACTCAGCTTTGGCGGAGTGTTTTGCTATCTAATACATGTCCGTTTATTTTTCCTCTCTGCTTTGAGAAACTCTTGAGTTTGAGATTAGAGTGTTTTTGGGTCATTGAAGTGTTGTTATTAGTTATAGTACCCAATGTTTCCAAATTGGATGCTCTATGTACAAAAAGGGTTATCACTTATCACTGTTGAAATAACATTTCCAGTGTCAGTTCACGATGTGAAGTAGGTTCAAGCTTATCTTGCTTGTGTCTAGCTGCATTCCTTTTTATCTACGAATATTCTTTACTGTCTGACTGTCATTCTTTGTGGTGTGTATGATCAGAAGGTTGTTTGAATTCCTTTTGCTTTCGGATGCTTTGGCAAAGCACACGTAGCCTCCGATTCTGACCAAGAGGCAGGCCTTCAGGTTCTTGCTATGATTCTGGTTCATCCTCTTTGGCTTATTGAAGTATCTTTGACCAAGTGTCTCATAGGTTTAAGCAGCTGTGCAAAACGTAGCGGAACGTGTGCCCTGATAAGTGTCCCATTCTCTGTATATTCCTATATACGCAACAAACACAAGACATGAGAATCAAATGAGTTATCTGAACAAATAAAGGAAACCAAAGTAAGATGGTCGGTCATCTACTTACAGTTTCTTTCACCATTCCAACCTTGTGTATGGTGCTTAGAAGGTCCCCTTTATCAAATGGCAAAAGGGCTTCAACCCAAACCATTGAATCCTGTTACAGAGTTTTAAAACTAAATTTCTAATGTGCCAACATCATGAACCCAAAAAAAAGAATCAATACATTTTGATGAAATGCAAACCTTGAGCTTCTCATGAACAGCATTGCAGAAGTCGTCTAGTCCTTCTCCAGTCAGAGCAGATATACAAATTGTATCCCCAGTTTCCTCTGCTTCCAGCTTGACCTTTTGAGGATCATCCACTCTATCAACCTAACGAAGGAGTAAGTAAGAGAGTATTATAGTTGTAGTTGTTCCTACTTTATCTTGCAACTACAGCAAGAGACCAAATAGATATACAATCATATCATCATATCCGTCTCTACTATTATAGATTACCTTATTCCACACGACCAATTTTGGAATTGATGAAACGTCGAGTTCAGACATAACCTTCTCCACAGCTTCTATTTGTTGCTCTGCCAGTGGGTGGCTAAACATTTTACAAGCATAATATCATCAGGAGGTGAAATTATGACATATGATTGATTGACCCAAATTAACCAAGATACCAAACCTGATGTCAACAACATGCACCAAAAGGCTTGACTCTGCTATTTCTTCAAGTGTTGCTCTGAAAGCAGCAACCTGCAAGACACATTTCAGCTAAATTACACACCGCGTCAACATTTGTTTGTTCTCTAGTACAGTTTTATCCATTAGGACCTTACCAGAGTGGTTGGTAACTTTTGGATAAAACCAACAGTATCTGTGAGAAGAAATTCCTTCCCGTTTTGCATCTGACCAAAAGGGACACAGAAAGAAAATGTCATGTCAAAAATTGACATACAGTTTGGTTGAAAGAAAAGTTTCAAGATGGCTGTACATGTTGCACAATACAATTACGTTAAACACATCACATAGAACACGTCGTCCGCTAGATAATGTGAGTATCAGGAGCATATGTATTCTTTATGTAGCATATAATAAAAGAAACAACTGTCTCTCGAAAAAGGAGGGCTGCAGATCTACTCTTCCAACAAAATTCACTGACCTGAACCCTTCTCGTAGTTGGATCAAGAGTTGCAAACAAACGATTTTCAGCGAGAACATTAGCACCAGTCAATTGGTTCAATAGTGTACTCTTTCCAGCGTTTGTGTAACCGACCTAAACACAATGGGTATAAAACATTTAAATGTAAACTGAAGTGTTGGTCATTTCCTACAAGTCTAACATGCTGTGGTGTACTTACCAAGGATACAACAGGTACAGGTATAGCAACACGCCTGCTTCTATACTGCTTCCGATGCTTTCTTACAGATTCCAACTCCTTTTTGAGAACTCCAATCTGCCCAATTCAATATGAAAACGTTCAGAAGATGCTTCTATCTTAATGGACCAATACAGAAAAATCTAAACAAAGACAGAACTTAAGAAAGCATTAATCACAAACTTTATCACACACCATTTCTTTACAAATGAAGAGGATATCACTAGTAGAACAGGCTAAAAACTGCAGAACTATATATTTTTTACTTACTTGAGTACGCAAGATTCGCTTATCAACTTCAATTTGTTTTTCTCCCATACCCTTAACTTGGCCACCAGATTGACGCTCAAGATGAGTCCACATTCTAGTTAATCGTGGCAACTGGTACTCCATTTGTGCTAGAGCAACCTGGAAACAAATACAATTTGAGCCACGGTTTCTGACAAAAGCAGTATCAAAAAAAATTACAGCGGTCATCTCTATATATATGCTTTATCTTGCCTGCAAGGCTGCTTCATGAGTTGCGGCCCTTTGGTTGAAAATGTCCAAGATAAGGGCGGTGCGGTCACAAACTCGAACATCCCCACCAAAGGCCTTTTCCAGGTTACGCAATTGCCTGAAATATAACATATAAATAAGAAAATGTAACACATACTCAATTCACAAGTCGACAAACTAGTTTTGAAACAAACAAGAGTAATGAAACTCCAACAGACTCCAACAATCCGATGGCTACTTTAGTAGATATTATTCAGCTGAATGACCGAGACAAGCTACACTATATAGAAAGAAGAAACATAGATGGAAAATTTTAAACTTATAACTTTGGGTGTTAGGAAACTTCAAGAGCATATGTTTCCACTAAAAACAAAAGTTACACAGAAACATTACCCTGGTGAAAGTTCATCGTCAAATATCACAGTCTCAACGTCCAAAGCATTAATTGCACTTTTTATCTCTGCGACCTTTCCTGATCCAATGTATGTTCTAGGATTTGGGGAAGCTAGCCTGTAGTATACCATCAAACAATCATCGACTTAAGCATCTGCCGTAAACTAACATGGCAGCAGACACTAAATAAACAACAACTAGATCACAGGGGACCAAGAAGAATCCAGTCACATCCCTAAGTAGCAATACATAGATAACTAGAAACAACTAACTTTTGATAAGTAGAACCAACCACTGCAAGCCCAGCAGTATCCGCAAGTTGTTCTAGCTCCTCAAGAGATTCCTCAATATTAAACAAGCATTCTCCATCACCCTTTCTTTCCACGCCCACTAGATATGCCTTCTCTTCGAAAATCTGAAAATCACATATAAAGTATCCTTCTTCAATACTTGAACAGCAAATACTAATTTCATGCTCAAGCAAATCTATATACCAATTTCATCGAATTTAGGAAAGTAAGCACTTTTCTCCGTTTCCGAGCAAACATCTTATGAACAAACGTTATCCACTAAATGATGACGAAGAAGAGAAGATAGAAATAAGTTAAAGTAACCTCCTTTCCATTTCTGAGCTTGAATCTATCGTCCAAGCTCTCTTCATCTCCTTTTTTCTTCCTCAACATTTTAGATGGAGAAGCAATCGTTTCGTTGTCGAGATTTGTCTCCTCTGTTGGTAAGTCGAGAACTTGAAGGATTTCATCTTCCTCCACAGTTTCCTCCAACTCAATACCATGTTGAGCAAGGTTACAAGATAATCTCCACGAATAGCAGTTGGCATGAAGACGAGAAGGTGGAAAAGAAACTATTGCACGATTGGGTTTAGGTTTATGGTTTGCGTGCCACTGAAGTTTGAAAATTGGAGAAGAAGAAAGGTAAAACGAGCTCATGGTGGAGAATGAAGGAGCTTCTGAGAGATTGAGTGTGTGGAAATGAGTTCATGGATGGTGAAGAAGCAGTGAGTTCAACTACGTGTCGTTTAATTTAATCCTTTAATGTACAATGATTGCCGTTTTTTTGTTTTATTTTTGAGTTAATTTGTTTGGTTACTAGATTAGCTGTATCTTGTCCATGGACAACATTATTGATCCATAAATCTATGTTTATTT
>Ga0041060_1000023_pt1 | contig 13740 bp, 17 predicted proteins | sample AraColnosormetaG_2_FD_53326 | JGI IMG/M metagenome (GOLD analysis project Ga0041060, IMG submission 53326) | Arabidopsis roots microbial communities from Chapel Hill, North Carolina, USA - Col Cl nosort | ecosystem: Host-associated > Plants > Roots > Unclassified | place: USA: Chapel Hill, North... | reverse complement strand
AGATTGTCGATGCTTCCAAAGTTGAAGCCTTTGTTACTTCTGAACTCAGGATTGTCTTGTGCCTCGCTGTAGATTATCGAAGATAGTTGTGGTTCTGGGTAATTAGCTTTTGGTGATAAAGGTTTGTGCTTTACACATCTTCTGCTACTTTTTGGGTATGGCCTAACTAAAAAAAGTAACTTTTAGTATCTCTTTCCGATGATATCGATTTTATAGGAGTGAATCTCTCATCTTGCTTCGGAGTGAAACAAATCATGTTTTTGTTTTGTCGGAATGCTTATCTGATTGCAGTGCATATAGTTGTCAAAGTTTGTTCTTGATGGTGATGTAGAAGCTCTTTTATTTGACATATTTGGTTCTTTGTTTAGTTTATTTTTAGTAGGATCTAGAAGATCATGGCTCAAAGGAAAGGACCTGATCCGCCTCCGCCTCAAAGGCGGATTCTGCGGACTCAAACTGCTGGTAATCTCGGAGAGGCTATGTTGGACAGTGAAGTGGTGCCATCGTCTCTTGTGGAGATTGCTCCGATCCTTCGTGTAGCTAATGAAGTTGAAGCTAGTAACCCCCGTGTTGCTTACTTATGTGAGTTGAAATAATTAAAAAAATCGCCTGGTGATGTGATTTGGTCATCTTATATGATCTTGAAAAATATCGTCGTGGATGTTTCTATCAGGTCGGTTTTATGCGTTTGAGAAGGCACACAGGCTTGATCCCACATCAAGTGGACGTGGTGTTCGCCAGTTTAAGACTGCGCTTCTTCAACGGTTAGAACGGGTGAATATCGTCTCTTCATTTACTCTGCTTGAGTTTTCATCTTCACCCCGTTGTCTTGCTAGGGGATTATGTGTCATTTTGCCTTATATCCCAAACTTCTGCAGGAGAATGAAACAACTCTTGCAGGAAGGCAGAAGAGTGATGCACGCGAAATGCAAAGTTTCTATCAACACTACTACAAGAAATACATCCAAGCTTTGCAAAACGCCGCTGACAAAGCTGACCGGTTTGTTGACATCCCTGTCTTATCTCTATTGCAATCTATCTTTCTGTGATTCTCATTCATAATACAAATTTGTTTTACTTGTAGTGCTCAACTTACAAAGGCATATCAAACTGCTGCTGTTCTCTTTGAAGTCTTGAAAGCTGTTAATCAGACAGAAGATGTGGAAGTTGCTGATGAGGTGACCTGATTCTAGATTATATTTTGTAGTATTTAAGTCTCTTACTTCTGATCTTATCCCATGCTTTCGTGGAAATTTTGATATTCTTTATTGATATTATTTGTAGTATGAAAGCTGTTAATAAAAAATTTTGATATTCTTTATTGACTCACTGGGTTTTGTTCATCCTTTTTCTTGCTGGTAGATTTTGGAGGCTCACACAAAGGTGGAAGAAAAAAGCCAAATCTACGTGCCTTACAACATTCTTCCCCTTGATCCTGATAGTCAAAATCAGGCTATAATGAGATTTCCTGAGGTTAACCAAACATTCCACTAACTGTTTCAATTCTATGTTTACTTGTCTTTTGAGACGGAAAATAAATAACACTTTTCTGCAGATACAAGCTACAGTAAGCGCACTTCGTAACACTAGGGGTTTACCATGGCCAGCTGGTCACAAGAAGAAACTCGATGAAGACATGCTAGACTGGCTTCAAACTATGTTTGGTTTTCAGGTGATGCTAGCGAATATCCTGTTTGGTTAGTTGATTGAGGATTTATCCCTGTGCTGATTGTGCTCCAAACCTTTAAAATGGCAGAAAGATAATGTTTCAAATCAAAGAGAGCACTTGATTTTGTTACTTGCTAATGTCCACATTCGACAGTTTCCAAGACCTGAACAACAACCAAGGGTATGTATTCTTTTCAACTTGGATATGAGGGTTTCTTGCTCGTCTAGTCCTCTGTATCTGCACTAACGGCCTAAATTACAATTTCTGCCTTTAGCTGGATGATCGTGCATTGACTATAGTGATGAAGAAACTTTTCAAAAACTACAAAAAGTGGTGCAAGTATTTGGGTCGGAAGAGCAGCCTTTGGTGAGGCATCTCCTTGTAACACCTGCTTTTGAGAATTTATTTTGTTATTTCTTAGGAATATAGAAACAGATGTAGTACATAAATTGGATACTATAAGTCTTTGTGCTTAGTTATCTCTCTTTTCCCTGCTTGTAGGTTGCCGACGATTCAACAAGAGGTTCAGCAGCGGAAACTGCTATACATGGGACTCTATCTTTTAATATGGGGAGAAGCTGCAAACCTGAGATTTTTGCCAGAATGCCTTTGCTATATATATCACCATGTATGTGAAAACATCAGTCTTCCCTATCTCTCTTAAGCAACTTTGTGGTGTGTCCTTCTCTAAAAATATCAGTTCAATTTAGACAAGGGCACTGTGATAAAATGGTGATCTTGGCTGATACCTAGTAATCAACTAGTAAAATTTGAAGGCAAGAAACCAGTGCAAGGATTTAGTAATACTTATTTCTATTTAGAGTAGGAGTATTTTGCTACTTGTGTCTAACTCCGAGTTTAATTTGATTTTCTGAATTTGTTCAGATGGCTTTTGAGCTGTATGGGATGTTGGCTGGGAGTGTTAGTCCAATGACAGGGGAGCATGTAAAACCGGCATATGGTGGTGAAGACGAAGCTTTCCTGCAAAAAGTAGTGACTCCTATATACAAGACAATAGCAAAGGTTGGTTGCTTCAGTTTTTCAGTCTTGATCATTTTGTCTTCTTTAGTTTTCCTCTGAACCAATTCCTTCATTTTTTCATCTTCATATCTGTGCACTATAGGAAGCAAAGAGAAGTAGAGGAGGAAAATCAAAGCATTCTGAGTGGAGAAACTATGACGACTTGAATGAATATTTTTGGTACAATTCATTGATCATCTTGTAACAGACTGGAAATACACGTCTTTTACATTTCTTCATGATGATTCTCCATGTATTTTAACTGGTAGGTCAATTCGGTGCTTTCGGTTAGGGTGGCCTATGCGAGCTGATGCTGATTTCTTTTGTCAGACAGCGGAAGAACTTCGACTTGACAGAAGTGAGGTATGGGTAGAAGAAACTAATTGATGGTTGTTCAAAACTGTTTGCAACTTCATGTCTTATGGAACACAAATTTGTTAACTAAGTGTTTAATATCAAACTTAAGTTCGATCAACCAGCTTAAGCTGTTCATAATGTCTGTTAGAGGAACATACAACTTTTTGAACTTCAAATTGTAATTTAACAAGTCATGAGAAACGTTAGATAGAAGTCATAGAAGAATACCATTTACTTTCCTCGAGTTTTGTGTATCTAGAATTTCATGGTTGATGTTCACAATGCTGCAGAATAAACCAAAAACTGGAGATCGATGGATGGGCAAAGTCAATTTTGTTGAGATACGCTCCTTCTGGCATATATTTAGAAGTTTCGATAGAATGTGGAGTTTCTATATCCTGTCTTTGCAGGTATGGTTAAATTCAATTTCCAAACTTGTATTTTTCTTGGCCTGTCATGTAATTTGATGTATTTATATCTTTTTAAGGCAATGATCATAATTGCTTGGAATGGATCTGGGAAATTAAGCGGCATCTTCCAAGGTGATGTCTTCCTAAAGGTTTTGAGCATCTTCATTACGGCAGCTATATTAAAGCTTGCACAAGGTGATTATTCGTCAACTTATATACCACTTTCATGCGGATCATTAATAATTTTTCTGAAAACTTATGTGCAATTATTTATATATTCATCTCATTCATAGATATGTGCCTTATACATTTATTTCTTGCTTTGCTCTTTAATATTTCTGTAAGAAACTATTTATTATAAGTGAAGGGAAATCATTTCTTACCGTTCTCTGAATGTTTGCAACTTTCAGCTGTCCTTGATATAGCTCTAAGCTGGAAATCAAGACATAGTATGTCATTCCATGTGAAGCTCAGATTTATCTTCAAGGCAGTTGCAGCTGCAATCTGGGTGGTTCTCATGCCACTAACTTACGCATACAGCTGGAAGACCCCTTCTGGTTTTGCAGAGACCATAAAGAACTGGTTTGGGGGACACCAAAATTCCTCACCTTCCTTTTTCATTATTGTCATTCTTATCTACTTATCCCCAAATATGCTCTCTACATTGCTCTTCGCGTTCCCATTCATCCGACGTTATCTTGAAAGGTCTGACTATAAAATAGTGATGCTTATGATGTGGTGGTCTCAGGTATTTTATTCATATATCTTATCTTGATAAATCGCCAGTCCATGAATGCTAATTAAGAAGGTGACTAATCTCTATTTTTGGTGTTACAGCCGAGACTCTATATAGGGAGGGGTATGCATGAGAGTGCATTGTCACTTTTCAAGTAAGAGTGTAAAACTTGCATGCTATGGTTGTTGAAATTTTGACTGTTCTTACCACACTGCTTAACAAGGTTTCGTGGATGATATCTAGGTACACGATGTTCTGGGTTGTACTTCTAATATCAAAGCTTGCATTCAGTTTTTATGCAGAGGTACATCAATTTCACAAATATTCAATGTTTTGTTTTATAGTATAACAAGAGAAATATGTAAGGAGCATTCACTAACAACCACTGAGAAATTCTAGTGACATTGTTAAATATACACGTTTCTCATACTTTCCATCTTCAAAGCAGATTAAGCCTCTTGTTAAACCAACCAAAGACATTATGCGAGTTCATATATCAGTCTACCGCTGGCATGAGTTTTTCCCTCACGGTAATGCTTAATAGCATTTAGGTATTATCTCATTGCATAATGAGTTCTTACTGAATAATCTAGTTGGTTTTGCTTCTTTTTTTCAGCCAAGAGTAATATGGGTGTGGTGATCGCTCTCTGGTCACCTGTTATTCTTGTGAGTCGGCACATCTTTCTTGCCGTATGCTTCCTTTTTATTCTTTCCCCTATCTATGCTAACTTTCATATGCAGGTTTATTTCATGGACACTCAAATATGGTATGCTATAGTTTCAACTCTGGTGGGAGGTTTAAATGGAGCTTTTCGACGTCTTGGAGAGGTTCATACTTACTTTCCTTGCAAACTTAGTTTGTTCATGATCAAGAGGCATACTCTCACTTCTTGAGTTTCCCGGCAAGAGAATGTCTGAAAAGAAGTTAATTTCATTTGCAGATCCGAACTCTAGGAATGTTGAGGTCTAGATTTCAGTCCTTACCAGAGGCCTTTAATGCTTGCTTGGTTCCAAATGAGAAGAGCGAAACTCCAAAGAAAAAGGGGATTATGGCGACCTTCACTCGCAAGTTCGATCAGGTCAGCATAGTTCTCTTATACCAGTAATAAAACAAATGACACGGAACAATATTTAGTAAACAAACGTTTGGTCTCCTAATCATTTTTTTTGGAGAGAGCTCCATTTAAAGTTGTGTCATATTTTGGTAATTGCAGGTTCCATCTAGTAAAGACAAGGAGGCCGCACGATTTGCTCAGATGTGGAACAAAATAATCAGTAGTTTCCGAGAGGAGGATTTGATTAGCGATAGGTTGAGTGTGCCTTTGAATATTCATCTTTATTTTAATTTAGATGATTTTGAAATCCTTTTAATCGGAGAAGAGTTCAGTGAAAACATTCATTACTATGCAGGGAAATGGAACTCCTGCTTGTGCCATATTGGGCTGACCGTGATCTGGATCTTATCCGCTGGCCACCTTTTCTGCTGGCTAGTAAGGTGAGTATTTTTATCTTTGTCTTAACTATGATAGGTTGGCTTTTTGGTGTTATTTTAATTATTTATTGCTAAATGTGGTAGATCCCAATAGCTTTGGATATGGCAAAAGATAGCAATGGAAAAGATCGTGAACTGACCAAGAGATTGAGTGTCGACAGTTACATGACTTGTGCGGTTAGAGAGTGCTACGCCTCTTTTAAAAATCTCATAAACTTTTTGGTTGTTGGAGAACGAGAAGGACAGTAAGTTTATAGGGTTTTCCTCACAAATTCAACTTGTGTTTTATTTAACTCAGAAAATACATTTCAATTTCCTAATTTACTTTTCTTGTGCAGGGTCATAAACGAAATCTTCTCCAGGATTGATGAACATATAGAGAAAGAAACACTAATAAAGGACTTGAACTTGAGTGCTCTTCCCGATCTGTATGGTCAATTTGTTCGACTAATTGAATATCTGGTAAGTCTTGTACCCTTACCATGTTGAACACCTCTGCAACTTTAGCATGAATTTAAGAAAATAACTGAGCTGAGTCTACTTGCCACAGATGGAAAACAGAGAGGAGGACAAGGACCAAATTGTTATTGTCTTGCTGAACATGTTAGAAGTGGTGACAAGAGACATAATGGACGAAGAGGTCCCAAGGTAAGATAATTTGAGTTAGGCTTTCTGCTGAATGGTTTGATCAATGTTGTTTGAAGCATACTCATTTAAAGTTTTCTTTCCATAGCATGCTAGAGTCAACTCACAATGGAACTTATGTCAAGTACGACGTAATGACTCCTCTTCATCAACAGCGCAAATATTTCAGCCAACTTCGATTCCCAGTGTACTCTCAGACAGAAGCCTGGAAAGAAAAAGCAAGTCTCCTCTTTAAAATTCATCTATTTGCTTCATTTATGCTTCTGCAATACTGGTGCATTTGATCTCTTTTGCCTGAGGGCCTTCTAAGTTATCTATCTCCTTACGTTTTTATTGTGCAGATCAAGAGGCTTCATCTTTTACTTACTGTCAAAGAGTCGGCTATGGATGTGCCATCCAACTTGGAAGCTCGAAGGCGACTTACATTCTTTTCAAATTCATTATTCATGGAAATGCCTGATGCCCCCAAAATCCGCAACATGCTTTCCTTTTCGTAAGTTCCATTCCTTTTCAATTTGCAAGAAACTCCATTGCAGTTATATGATAAATCTTTTTATTTGCCTCTTAATTCCTTCTTTCCTACAAGCAGTGAGGATGTACAAATTCTAATAGCTATACATTTTTTTGCTTTTCCATAGGGTCCTAACACCATACTATTCAGAGGATGTTCTATTCTCCATTTTTGGTTTGGAGAAGCAAAATGAAGATGGAGTCTCTATACTCTTTTACTTGCAGAAGATCTTTCCAGGTTTCACTTTTTCTTCTGTCTCCAAATGGTCTTGTGCCACTACTATTGTCCTCTGAATTTCTATTCCATAAACTGACTCGGTGGTTTACCTCAGATGAGTGGACAAACTTTTTGGAACGCGTGAAATGTGGCAGCGAAGAAGAACTCAGAGCAAGAGAAGAGTTGGAAGAGGAACTTCGTCTGTGGGCATCTTACAGAGGCCAAACACTGACCAAAACTGGTATGTGGCTTTTCATTTCCTTTCTCAAAGAAACACTCTGCTTCACGTTTTAGCTGTAGGATTTTTCTGATTTTAATCAACCAGTGCGAGGCATGATGTATTACCGAAAGGCTTTGGAGCTCCAGGCCTTCCTTGATATGGCAAAGGATGAAGGTGCTTACCAGGCATTGTTATGATTCTTTTATTTATAGAAACTGTGAAAACATTCCTAAAACTGCTTTTGTTTTGTTTTGTTTTAAGAATTAATGAAAGGGTACAAGGCTCTCGAGTTAACTAGTGAAGACGCATCGAAGAGTGGAACGTCGCTCTGGGCTCAGTGTCAAGCACTTGCTGACATGAAATTTACCTTTGTGGTTTCATGCCAACAATACAGTGTTCAGAAGAGATCCGGTGACCAACGTGCGAAGGACATATTGAGGCTTATGACTACGTATGTCTTCTCTCATCATAATTCTTCAATAGATCTGTTATGTCTTTCTTATATGCATTAGTTAACCTTACTATTTCTCTGTGACAGGTACCCGTCTCTACGTGTTGCTTATATTGACGAGGTTGAGCAAACACATAAAGAAAGCTATAAAGGGGCAGACGAAAAAATTTACTACTCAGCCCTTGTCAAAGCTGCTCCGCAGACCAAATCTATGGATTCTTCTGAATCTGTGCAAACACTAGACCAGGTACAAAAGTTAAAATAATGCTCTAGAATACTTTAAACTTTGGTGCTCAGTTATTTCTGTAAGCGAGGCTCTAGAGTATAAGCATATGAGGATTTTTCAATCTTTATTCTTGTTGCTGATTTTTGTGTGTGTGTGTCTTCTCTTTTTTCATTTGTGGCCATATCGTTGTTCTAGTTTTGGGGACTTAAGTTTATATTTCTTCCTGCAGGTCATATACCGGATTAAGCTACCAGGACCTGCAATACTAGGAGAGGGGAAGCCAGAGAATCAGAACCATTCTATCATTTTTACTCGCGGAGAAGGGTTACAGACAATAGACATGAACCAGGTGCGCCCTATTAACTTTTTCATTTTTTTCTGGGCTGAATGTCCTAGTTAATCACTTTATGCCGGTAGTTAAAATGTTGATTCAAACATTCGATAAACAGGACAATTACATGGAGGAAGCTTTCAAAATGAGGAACTTGCTTCAAGAATTTCTTGTTAAGCATGGAGGCGTAAGAACCCCTACAATACTTGGACTTAGAGAGCATATTTTCACGGGAAGGTAAAATAGTACAATCTTGTACTGCCATTTAGACAGTCAATTTGATCTTGGTGCACAAAATGATATCCTACTCGTCTCGTTTCTTGTGGCAGTGTTTCTTCTCTTGCATGGTTTATGTCGAATCAGGAAAACAGCTTTGTTACTATTGGGCAGAGGGTGCTAGCTAGCCCCTTGAAGTAAGTTTTTTTTACATCTCGTGGTGGAATTCTATGAAGGGAGACCTGGATTTGTAACTTTCATTTTGACTCCTCCAGGGTACGATTCCATTACGGTCATCCAGATGTTTTTGATCGACTGTTTCACCTTACCAGAGGTGGTGTCTGCAAAGCTTCTAAAGTTATCAATCTAAGTGAAGACATATTTGCTGGTACTTGCTTCATCGCCTTTTCTCCGGTGACACATATTATGATCTGTTTCCATACGTTTTTGTTTCGTTCTCTCATACCTTCGCTATTTTCAGGTTTCAACTCTACTCTTCGTGAAGGCAATGTGACTCATCATGAATACATACAAGTTGGTAAAGGGAGAGATGTAGGACTCAACCAGATTTCAATGTTTGAGGCAAAGATCGCTAACGGAAATGGGGAGCAAACTCTAAGCCGTGACCTATATAGGCTGGGGCACCGATTTGATTTCTTCCGCATGCTTTCTTGTTATTTCACTACAATTGGGTTCTACTTCAGTACTATGGTAGGTCATATTCCTTTTTCTTTATCTTATCTCACGATCAGTATGATACATGGGAAGTTTATCTCAGTCTGAAACATTATCTGTGTCTTTCTTACAGTTAACCGTGCTTACGGTCTATGTATTTCTATATGGACGGCTGTATCTCGTTCTTAGTGGTCTTGAAGAAGGATTGAGCAACCAGAAAGCTTTTCGATCCAACATGCCTCTTCAAGCTGCACTTGCTTCTCAATCATTTGTGCAGATTGGTTTCTTGATGGCCTTACCTATGATGATGGAGATAGGTCTTGAGAGGGGATTCCATAACGCCCTAATTGATTTTGTACTGATGCAGTTACAACTCGCTTCCGTGTTTTTCACGTTCCAACTGGGGACAAAAACTCATTACTATGGTCGAACATTGTTTCATGGCGGCGCAGAATACAGAGGCACTGGGCGTGGTTTTGTGGTGTTCCATGCCAAATTTGCTGAAAACTACAGATTCTACTCGCGCAGTCATTTTGTGAAGGGTATTGAGCTGATGATACTCCTGCTAGTGTATCAGATATTTGGCCATGCCTATAGAGGAGTTGTTACATATATTCTGATCACTGTTTCGATATGGTTCATGGTGGTGACTTGGCTCTTTGCTCCTTTCCTGTTCAATCCCTCTGGTTTCGAGTGGCAAAAGATCGTAGATGATTGGACAGATTGGAATAAATGGATATATAACCGAGGGGGAATTGGTGTTCCTCCAGAAAAGAGTTGGGAGTCTTGGTGGGAGAAGGAAATAGGACATCTTCGACACTCGGGAAAACGGGGTATCATCCTCGAGATTGTTTTGGCTTTACGCTTCTTCATCTTTCAGTACGGACTGGTTTATCAACTCAGCACCTTTAAACAGGAAAATCAAAGTTTGTGGGTGAGAGCTCTTACCCATCTCATGTTGCTCTTCTTGTTTTCGAATTCTCTTGGTTTTTAATAAATTGATTCTCAATGTTTCACAGATTTATGGAGCTTCATGGTTCGTGATCTTATTCATTTTACTTATTGTAAAGGTATGATAACTATCACCATGAACATATTCATTCACATTTTGGGTTTCTTAAGTATGAGATACCAACAATCTTTTAATCGATCAAGGTTGTTTACTAAACTGAATGTAACTAATCACAGGGTCTGGGTGTGGGAAGACAACGGTTCAGCACAAACTTCCAGCTTCTCTTCAGGATCATCAAGGGTTTTGTGTTCCTCACATTTCTTGGACTTCTCATTACTTTCTTAGCTCTTCGTTTTTTAACACCCAAGGACATCTTCCTTTGTATGCTCGCTTTCATGCCAACCGGTTGGGGAATGTTACTCGTAAGTTCTCATTCCTCCATTAAACTCCTCCAAATTGTTTTTAATACGTCTTTGTGTTTGTCTTGTTTCTGAGATAGTTGCTGCAATTCATTCAAAACATTCTCTCTTTTCTTTTCAAGATTGCACAAGCGTGTAAGCCTCTGATTCAACGGCTAGGATTCTGGTCATCGGTTAGGACGCTGGCTCGAGGCTATGAGATTCTCATGGGTTTACTTTTGTTCACTCCGGTAGCGTTCCTGGCTTGGTTCCCGTTCGTGTCTGAGTTTCAGACAAGAATGCTCTTTAACCAAGCATTTAGCAGAGGATTGCAGATTTCACGTATTCTTGGTGGTCAGAGAAAAGACCGCTCTTCCAAGAACAAGGAGTGAAACAAAAATCATATAAGCAGAGAACAGTTACACATGTATATAGTTTAATACTATTGAAGACAATTATGCCTCTTTTACTACGTTCTTACAAAGTAATCTATGGTTCTTTAGGAGTTGTGTATTCCGGATTTTGATTTTGTTTCGGTTCGGCTTACTTGGTTCTTAAATCTTCGGTTTAAGGAAATAGCGATAGTGTAGATCGGTTTGGCAAGGTTTTGACTTTTGATTGCATTGGTTCTATTTTGTATTAAATAAAAGATAAGTCCCTGAAATTGTAGTTGTTTTCAAAATACTCAAAATATTTTAGTACGCTTCTAATCTAACCCCAAAAGGAAGAAACTGTATACGACCGGAGGTTCTCAATCGAATACTACACCGGTTCAATTCGATTCTGTTTATAAACCGGTCTCTCGCGATTCAATTCGTCTTCTTTTTCCAATTTCCAGTTCCTTCTTCTTCCATTGTCGAGTTTTCATGATTTTCCCGCAAAACCCTTCTCGTTTATGGGTTTAACCTTCCTGTGTCACCAAAATTTTCTCCGTAACTTATCACCTCCACTTTTTCATATCTGTAATCGCTGAAGGTAAAAGATGAGTACGGTCGATAAAATGTTGATCAAGGGTATAAGAAGCTTCGACCCAGAAAATAAGAACGTTGTTACTTTCTTCAGACCTTTAACCCTAATCGTCGGCGCTAACGGAGCCGGAAAAACTGTAAAGTTCCTTAAACCTTTTCTCTTCTCCTCAGTTCACTCCCATTTCTTCGCCTCCGTAATTGAAAAGTTTGTGGCTATTTCGTGATTTTTGCAGACGATTATAGAGTGTTTAAAGGTGTCTTGTACCGGAGAGTTGCCACCGAACGCGAGGTCTGGTCATAGCTTCATTCATGACCCTAAGGTAAGTCTCTAGTTAGATTCTCAATTCTTACCTAATTTCATGTTTCTGTTGTTGATGAATGTGGAATTCAGGATTCGATTTCGCCTTATAGTAGTATTCAGATTGAAATTTCATTGGTTCCTACTATATAGGTTGCTGGAGAAACGGAGACAAAAGCACAAATAAAGCTGAGATTCAAGACAGCTGCAGGGAAGGATGTGGTATGTATAAGGTCATTTCAGTTGACGCAAAAGGCTTCAAAGATGGAGTACAAGGCTATTGAGAGTGTGCTTCAAACCATTAATCCTCACACTGGAGAGGTTGCACTTATCTCTTGTTATTAATCTTTCATTTGGTTTCTTCTCTCCCTTTTTTTAGCTATGTATTAGTATCTTGATTTTGGTTTGAAGGTCTCGAGCTAAGTGTTAGACTATCTATATTCCCTACAAGTTACAACGTTTGTTTTGTCTGCATATAGAATGATTTGATACCTTGTTTTTGTGAAGAAAGTCTTAACGCACAGCCTCATTGGAGTTTCTAATGTTGTTTTGTTATTTATTCCTCCATTTTTTTGCATGAGTTCCATCTAGATCATTTCTCTTTCTTATTTTGTCCACATACATTGTCAAATTGCAGAAAGTATGTCTCAGCTACAGATGCGCTGACATGGATAGGGAGATACCAGCTTTGATGGGTGTGTCAAAAGCTATTTTAGAAAACGTCATATTTGTGCATCAGGATGAGTCTAACTGGCCACTGCAAGATCCTTCTACTTTGAAAAAGAAGTTTGATGATATTTTCTCAGCCACCAGGTAGTTTCTGGCTCACCACCAACATTTCTCTTAAATCATCAGTTCCTTGCTGTATTTTGTTGTAGAAGAAACCGAATCCCAGAAAATGTAACATGTGTGTTTAACATGAAACAGATATACAAAGGCTCTGGAAGTTATTAAGAAACTTCACAAGGATCAAGCTCAGGAGATAAAAACTTTCAAGTTAAAATTGGAAAATCTGCAGACCTTGAAAGACGCAGCTTATAAGGTATGTTAGACTTTAACTTGTTTGACATTGATTTTTCTTTTCTTTTTCAGTATCCGACCCTGGTCTCTCACGCATAATTTTTTTTTTGTTAAGTCAAAGGAACAAAATTAACACTAACGTCGATTGTTTTAATTCTGAAAGTAATTATAGAGTATTGTATACATATGGTATGCATTTCTTAGGTTGTGTGGGCTATTCTTATGCCATGATAATTCCTATACAGCTTCGTGAGAGCATTGCTCAAGATCAAGAAAGGACAGAATCTTCAAAAGTTCAGATGTTGGAACTGGAAACCAGTGTTCAGAAAGTTGATGCTGAAGTTCATAATAAGGAAATGATGTTAAAAGATCTGAGAAAGCTCCAGGACCAAGTATCAATAAAAACTGCGGAAAGGAGCACCTTGTTTAAGGAGCAGCAGAGACAGTATGCAGCATTACCTGAGGAAAATGAAGGTTTTCTCTTTTACTATCACAATGTTAAGGTCCTTTCTGCCTTTTAGTAGTCTGTCCGTTTTACAGATTGAGTCCCTGCATTTGTATGAATTTACTTTTGCCTTTCTGTAAAGGTATCTCACATTTTGTTATTTCTTCACGTAGATTAAATTTGTTGGTGCTTGTAATATTTGTTGTTCAGATACTATTGAAGAATTGAAAGAATGGAAAAGCAAGTTTGAAGAAAGACTTGCTCTTTTGGGGACCAAAATTCGAAAAATGGAGAGAGAGATGGTTGACACAGAAACTACAATTTCTTCGCTTCACAATGCAAAAACTAACTATATGCTGGAGATCAGCAAGCTACAAACAGAAGCTGAAGTAAATCTGAAAAAGCCACCACATAGTAAAATATTATGAGTTCTCTGCTCTATTTGATTTAACATGTTTTCTTTATATTTTTCATAGGCTCATAT
>Ga0041060_1000022_pt1 | contig 13890 bp, 9 predicted proteins | sample AraColnosormetaG_2_FD_53326 | JGI IMG/M metagenome (GOLD analysis project Ga0041060, IMG submission 53326) | Arabidopsis roots microbial communities from Chapel Hill, North Carolina, USA - Col Cl nosort | ecosystem: Host-associated > Plants > Roots > Unclassified | place: USA: Chapel Hill, North... | reverse complement strand
GAAATGATATGTTAAATTCTAATTGGATAGACTATGTCATACTTTCCCTTTACATGATATACTTTCCTTTTCATTATATAACCGAACTTAAACCGAACAAATAACATGAGAACCGGACTAAAATTAACCAAAAAAGTAGACGAGCGTCCGGTTCTATTATAACCGGATCTATATCAAGTGTCTCGGGTTCGATGCAACGCACCGTTACCAGTTTCAATTAAAACGCGACAGTATTATATAGCTTCAAAGGGCCCTCATAGCTTCTTCTCCTTCCTCACTCATCGATACTCAAAGCTCGTAATCTCCTTCTACTCTCCAGGTTCGTGATCTTCGTTGCATTTGCTCTTATTCATCACCAAATTGCGATTACTCTCTTGATCTCTCTTAAACCTTAATCGTTTCAATTCGAATTCATCAGATCTGATCCTATTTCCTCTCATTGTCACAGATCCGAGGATTCTCTTCGTTTACAGGTATTTCGATTTCTTCAATTTTCGATTTCTGTATCACTGATCGCTTACGGTTATGGAATTTGATCTTGTTGTTTTGATGCATTTGTTGATGATTGATGATCATGATTTTTCGATTTTCGTAGATTTGTAAACGTTCGTGAAATTGGATTTGTTGATCTCTTTGGTAAACAAGCATGGCTGCTCCAGTGCCTCCAGGAGCATATAGACCTAATAACAATCAGCAAAACTCTGGTGGTCCTCCGAATTTTGTTCCTGGTTCACAAGGAAACCCCAATTCTTTAGCTGCTAATATGCAGAATTTGAACATTAATCGGCCACCTCCTCCTATGCCTGGTTCAGGTCCTAGACCATCTCCACCTTTTGGTCAGTCACCACAATCTTTTCCTCAACAACAACAACAACAACCAAGGCCTTCTCCAATGGCTAGACCTGGACCTCCTCCTCCTGCTGCTATGGCTAGACCAGGTGGACCTCCTCAGGTATCGCAACCTGGTGGTTTTCCGCCAGTTGGAAGACCCGTTGCTCCACCTTCTAATCAGCCACCGTTTGGTGGAAGACCATCTACAGGTCCGTTGGTTGGTGGTGGTTCGTCATTTCCTCAGCCTGGTGGTTTTCCAGCTTCAGGTCCACCAGGAGGTGTACCTTCTGGTCCTCCTTCAGGAGCACGTCCGATTGGTTTTGGTTCTCCTCCACCTATGGGACCTGGTATGTCCATGCCTCCTCCCTCTGGCATGCCTGGCGGTCCGTTGAGTAATGGGCCTCCTCCCTCTGGCATGCATGGCGGTCATTTGAGCAATGGGCCTCCTCCCTCTGGCATGCCTGGCGGTCCGTTGAGTAATGGACCTCCTCCTCCGATGATGGGTCCGGGGGCATTTCCCAGAGGATCACAATTCACAAGTGGTCCTATGATGGCTCCACCGCCACCATATGGACAGCCTCCTAATGCAGGCCCTTTTACGGGAAATTCACCATTATCTTCACCTCCTGCTCATTCAATACCCCCGCCGACAAATTTTCCTGGTGTCCCTTATGGCAGACCACCCATGCCAGGAGGCTTTCCTTATGGAGCACCACCACAACAGGTACATCCATTGAAGCTCATTATGTATGTTCTTGTCTAGCAGTAATTGCCCAGTCGACTTTTGAATTGATGAAACAGGCGATGCCTTTAGAGATGACAGTGAAACATATTCTTGATGTGACTTGGGGATCTTTCCAGAAGGGAACAATATTTATTTTATTTATGGATCTTTCTGCCTAGTAATAGAATAGGGGACAATTTATGTAGTATCTTTAGATTTTTGCCTTTCATCTATTTCACAACTGATGTATTTCCTTTGTGTTGCACGTTATGATTGCTTTACCACTTTGAAAATTGGTAGCTACCTTCTGCTCCTGGCACTCCTGGTTCAATCTATGGCATGGGTCCAATGCAAAATCAGTCAATGACCTCTGTTTCTAGCCCCTCAAAGATTGATCTTAATCAGATACCAAGGCCAGGTTCAAGCTCCAGTCCAATTGTGTATGAAACTCGTGTGGAAAATAAGGCTAATCCTCCACCAGTATGTCATATAACTCTAATTTTGGAAATTACTGTTTGATCTCAAGTGAGAGTGTAAATCTGCTATTTATTTCCCCTGAATCTCATATTTTTCTTTTTTGAAGCCTACTACTGTTGATTATATAACTAGAGACACTGGAAATTCCAGCCCGCGTTACATGCGATGCACAATCAATCAGGTAACTGTAAAGCGAAATTTCTTGAGCCAAATGTAACTCTTTATGTACTGTGCCCCTTGACCTCGGATATTGATACCTTGCCTCCCTTTATCCACCATAGATCCCATGCACTGTTGATCTTCTATCTACATCTGGTATGCAACTGGCACTAATAGTCCAACCAATGGCGCTTTCTCATCCATCTGAAGAGCCTATCCAAGTAATATTGATTAAACTCTTTAACATACTGCCTTTTCTGATCACTTAGAGCTTTTTGGCATTCGTTGTTTGCACTGTTTATATTTTACTGTCTTCTCTTCTATTATTGACCAGTCTATAAGTTTCTAATTGAGCATAGAATCTTATGTTTTGATGAAAAAAATCAGAATTCAATGCTTTCTAAGAATTTTAGAAAAACTTCATGCTGACATGAACCTATGTTATTGTGCAGGTTGTGGACTTTGGTGAGAGTGGCCCTGTTAGATGTTCACGTTGTAAGGGCTACGTGAATCCTTTCATGAAGTTCATTGACCAAGGAAGGAAGTTCATATGTAACTTGTGTGGTAATTATTACTCTTTCCGTATAGAAAAGCCATATAAAATGGGTTACTGCTATATCAAGTGCAATAATGAGTACCAGGTTATGAAAGAAACTATAATTACTATACGCGAGAACTAAAGTCTGGTTTACTTTACTGATTTGAAGGAAATATTATGTGAATTTGGAATTCACCTAGAATTAGGACTCCCTTTGAATTGCTATCATCCTAATCACTTTAGGATTTTGATAATGTGGAATGGTTTTGTGATCCATTTTCTCATCAACTCTCTTTGCACAGGATACACTGATGAGACTCCTCGTGACTACCAGTGTAATCTCGGTCCAGATGGTAGACGTAGGGATGCTGATGAAAGGCCTGAGCTGTGTAGGGGAACTGTTGACTTTGTTGCTACAAAAGAATATATGGTTAGTTTGTTAACGTTTCTGACTATTTTACGTCAAAATTATGTGATGCCTTTATAAGATGTCTTCTTTTATTGGCTCTCAGACAAAACATCATAGTTTTTTACGAAGTGGTCAGTACTCATCTTCATTCGTTTTTCAGAAGATTGGAACTTTCTAAGGCAGAAATTGTGGTTTCTGTGTTATTGCGAGACCTCTTACTAATGTTGATCCACAAATTAAAAACAACCCTTATAAATTAAGATTTGGTTTTGAGCTAAGAGATTGAGTTTCTATGAAGGAATGTATGATGATTATATTTGCTTGGTAATGCGAAGCAAGCTACTTTATCCATTGCAACCAGGTGAAGATAAATATCAGTATCTTTTTTACAGGTACGAGATCCAATGCCAGCAGTATATTTCTTCCTCATTGATGTCTCAATGAACGCGATTCAAACAGGTGCAACTGCAGCTGCTTGCAGTGCAATCCAGCAAGTCCTCTCAGACCTTCCTGTAAATCTTCTCGCTCTTTCCAGTGATAGACATGTATTTTTTATTTTTTATTTCTTATAAACAGTTGAGTTGGGAAATGAGGCTAGGATATGGTCACTAGAGTAATGATTCTAAATAGACATGTTTTGCTTCAACATTATTTTAACAAAGTCTTGTATACATTTTGCAGGAAGGTCCTAGGACATTTGTTGGAATTGCCACGTTTGACTCAACAATTCACTTTTATAATTTGAAGCGTGCACTGCAGCAGGTGATTTGTTACGTTATTTTATATCCTTGTTTCTTTTGCTAAACCATATAAAAGGGGAAATGGAGTGATCTTTTTCTGCGGAGATCTTTCTTCCTATAGTATCGTTGATGTGATGTTATCTTGCAGCAAAGATTCTTTTCTGTCACTTGGCTGAATAAATTTATACTGTTTTGTTTTCTCACTTGAAAGGCACTTCCCTGTCGCTATAGTTTTCCAGAATGTGTGCTCTCTTTTTAGAATAAGGTTTTGCTGGATTCCATTTGAATTTAATTTGTTCTGCTTACATGCAGCCATTGATGCTCATTGTTCCGGATGTTCAAGATGTGTATACACCTTTAGAAACAGATGTCATTGTTCAGCTATCTGAGGTAAGCTCTTGTCATTGTTCCGGGTGCGCCCTGCTTATATTTCTTACAGTGTCAATTCCTAATCTCTTTCTTATTCTCTGTTATTCTACTGGATTTCAGTGCCGTCAACACCTAGAGATTTTGCTGGAAAGTATCCCAACAATGTTTCAGGAAAGTAAGAGTCCTGAATCTGCTTTTGGTGCAGCAGTTAAGGTATGTGATTGCCTAATGTAAATGTTTGAAGTATAAATTGGATGCAGGTAGATGGTATCCTTAATTTTTACAAGTTAATTAGTAAGCGTAAAACGGTTAATCATTTTTGAAAAACAATAAAGGAAGTTAAGTTGGTTTTGTGGACCAATTGGCCAATCTCTTTTTAATGTAATCACGATTTTCTATTAGCAAATGATGAAGATTACCTCTATTACTCTCCTCTGCCATTGACTAATGTATCTACTATCTTTTTCCTGCTAGGCCGCATTCTTAGCGATGAAGAGCACTGGAGGAAAGCTCATGGTGTTCCAATCAGGTCTGCTTATTCTGTTTGTGCCATCAGACTAATTCTTTTGTGTATCTTGAATAACCTGAAATATATCTATTCACTTTGATGGTTATGTATTTTTTTGTTTAGTACCAGTTCATTCTTCTTCTTACTAGTCTACTGTTTGGTACCTGTATAGCTTAAATGATATGATTACCATCTCCTCCACAGTTTTGCCTTCTGTTGGCATTGGAGCACTTTCTTCTAGAGAAGCCGATGGGAGAGCTAATGCCTCTGCGGGTGAAAAAGTACATATGCATTTTTTTTCTTTCTAATTGTGCATTCTGACTCTTTGCGTTAGAGGTCTTGAAGTTATAGTTTTTTTAATGCTTTCCTTGGTTTCTTTTGCTGGCTTGTTTTGTTTAAAAACTTGAATGGCTTCTGTTCCTAAGATTTCTCTGTACCATTACTAAAAAGTAAATCCTCTTTATTATGATTTCAGGAGGCCCATAAATTACTACAACCCGCAGACAAAACTTTAAGGACCATGGCTATTGAATTTGCTGAATACCAGGTATACCAATATAGATCTATGTCGGAAAAAATTAACCAATAGTGTTACCATCTGCATATCAATCATCTACTGCGTATCACTTTCTCTTAGTTGTTGCAATATTTTCCCTATCTAATGCATCCAGACATGCTTCAGGTCTGTGTAGATTTGTTTATCACAACTCAAGCGTATGTTGACATGGCTTCAATTTCTGAGATCCCAAGAACAACTGGAGGACAGGTAGATTCAATATTCTTTATCATTTCAGGTTTTTACTTATTCTTTTAGTTGAAAATGACTTGCTTTTCTTTCCATTAATGATTGATATAACTTACATAGTTCAATAAGAATACTTGTTAACATAGTGGAATCTCATCTCTATACTTTGATTATTTTTCCCATGGAAGCATGTGTATATTGTTTCGAAAGAAAGCATGTGTCTATTGTATTACTGTGGCACGAGCATCACCCTTTCTTAAAATTTCTGTGAAAGTTTTTCTTACTTGATATGTCTTCCTGGGAATCTTTTATGGATTTTAAGCTCTATGTTTTGATTTTAACTTCCCATTGTAATTGTTTCCAGGTTTATTGTTATTACCCTTTCTCAGCTCTTTCAGACCCCCCAAAGTTATACAACGATCTTAGATGGAATATCACGAGGCCCCAAGGTTTTGAGGCTGTCATGCGAGTCAGATGCAGTCAGGTAATGTTTTGTGGCAGAGAGCTCTGTCCAAGTCAAATTTCAGCTTGAGGTTATTTGATAAATACCACTTTTGTCGATTATTGTAGGGTATTCAAGTGCAAGAATACTCAGGGAACTTCTGTAAGCGCATACCAACTGACATCGATCTACCTGCGGTGGGTGCATCCTCCTTCAAAATTTACGATTAATTGTCTCTGATGCGTTCCATGTATGTGTTTATTGTGTCAATACCAAAAATGAATATTTCTCGTTTTTGGTTTCGGGGCTAACATTATGTTCATGTTGCTTTGTTACCTAAAACGTATAATATTAGTCAAGAGGGAAACACATGTTTTTGCTGCAAGTTTACCTTGGAGAAGCACTTTGGTATAAATTTACTACATTTTTGACGAGCCTTGAGTGCCATGCAGATTGACTGTGACAAAGCTATAATGGTGACATTAAAGCATGATGACAAACTACAAGATGGAGCTGAATGCGGTTTTCAGGTATACTTTGTACTCATGTTAATTGGCCATTCGAAATAGTTTTGGCAAGACCCTACTTTGCTGAAATGTTGGTACACTGTCTCATTTTATAAAATGTTTACGTTTGTTTTATGATTTTTCTTTGGTTTTCAGTGTGCCCTTCTGTATACCACCATATCTGGAGAAAGGAGAATTAGGGTTCTTAACTTATCAATCCCTTGTACAAACATGCTCAGTAACTTGTTCCGCTCAGCTGACCTAGATTCCCAATTTGCTTGTATGCTGAAACAAGGTAGGTTTCTTTATTTAGTCTCTGATTCTACTGCTAGCCATCTAATGATATTAGCGCAAAAAACCATTCAGTGTAATATATAATCTATACTTATGATATTTTTCTTATGTAGCGGCTAATGAGATCCCTTCGAAGGCACTTCCGTTGGTAAAGGAGCAAGCAACTAATGATTGCATCACCATACTACATTCCTATCGTAAATTCTGCGCTACAGTTACATCAACTGGACAACTTATTCTACCTGAAGCACTCAAGCTTTTGCCATTATATACTCTCGGTATTTCCTTGTCCCTTTTAATCCATTTAAAACAAGAATTTTACACAACTTTTAGGTTGGTTTTCTCCTTGTGTGCAAGGCATTTTCTATGCCTTGTCTTGAATCAAAAGCTAGCTAATTCTTGCCTTAGATTTATTTGGGATATTAATATACAATAGGAAAAGATGTGTGCTTGCATTAAAAGCGTTTAGGGACTGCTGTACTCCTTTTCTACTAACTTTTGAGACATTGTTACATGCTTGATACTGGTCATATGCGAGAGCAAGTTAGACATTATTTTTCATTATGATGTATTTAATCCTCTGTTCCGTGATTTATGGGTACAATTCTTGCTTTGTCCATTTTTCAATGCAACTAGTGATCTCATTATTTCTCCTTTTTCAGCCTTAACCAAAGGTGTGGGGTTACGAATGGACGGGAGAATTGATGACCGATCATTTTGGATAAACCATGTGTCTTCATTGTCCACTCCTTTGGCTATTCCGCTAGTTTATCCAAGGATGATTGCTGTCCATGACCTTGATGCAAATGTATGGAGCTAAACTTATAGCTCAGGTATTGTCATTCCTTAATTTACTAACTTTCAAAAGATTTGATGATTGTTCTTTAATCTATCAGGATAATGAAGAAAATGTGGTTCCTTGTCCAATCCCATTACAAAGTGAACACCTTAGCGATGAGGGAGTCTATTTTCTTGAGAACGGTGAAGATGGTTTGATATATATTGGAGAATCAGTAAATTCAGATATCCTACAGAAGCTCTTTAATGTTCGCTCAGCTGCTGAACTTCCAAGTCAGGTAAACTAATCATCATCTTAGCACATGGTATATATATTCTGTAGGATCTGTCTGTTACCTGATTGGTTGACCAAGCCAATGATGCTTAGCTTACATTATGTAAGAAACACTTTTATATGTGATATTTGATATTGTCGAGTTTTGCCTAAACTTGCCCGCCCATACCGGCTTCCAACTAAAACCATACGGGGTTAAGTGGAACGGAATTGACCTCTCCGATTCAAATCGGACCATAGTTCCTGACCTAACAGATCATGAATTACTTGCTCATTCCATGTTACACGCTCGAAAATGATTGTTTCTACATATTTACTTAAGTTAGTGAAACCTGCTTAAAATGATACTCTTTGTGTTTTACTTCCTTCACAGTATGTGCTGCAAAAGTATGATAATCAGCTATCAAAGAAGTTCAATGACGTGGTGAATGAAATAAGGAGGCAAAGAAGTTCTTACCTACGGTATCAAACAAAATCTCACTATCTATCTTCTTTTTTTTTGTCTCCTGGAATGATTACCGTTCTAACCTTATAAAATTATTCGTGTTCGTTCTTTTGCAGCATTAAATTGTGCAAGAAAGGAGATCCAGCTGGTGAGTTAATTTTTTTAATGAACCATTGATCACTTTCGGTTCAGCAGAGATTGATCAATCTTGTAATCTGTTTCTCTCAGGAAATATGTTGTTCCAATCGTATATGGTAGAGGACAGGGGATCGGGTGGGGCTTCGTACGTGGATTTTCTCGTTTCAGTTCACCGTCAAATCCAACACAAACTGAACTGATAGGTCTCTCTAGTCTCCTCTGGAGCAAAGCAGAAGAAAAGGAAAGACAATCTTCTTCCTTTGTACATACTTTCGGTTGGAAACTTTATAATTATTCTTCAAGTTCTTATGTGCTTGATAGAAAGTTCTATATTCAATGGAAGATAGAGAGAGCAGAGACAGACAGATTGAGAGAGAGAGCTAGATATTCTTCTGCCTTTTTTGTGGATTTTTATTTATACAACAGTTTTTTTGTAGTGGCGTATACTTCAGAAAAAAGGTTTTACAATATTTAACGACATTACGACAGTGTTTTCTGGGTCTATCCCTGTGTTGTTATCTGCTATTTTGCAATTTTTTCTGTTGCTTCAAGTTGAAATAGCAAAAATTAATTTCGTCGACTGAAATAATCGAGGCATTTTTGTGTGTTAGTTAAAACTTCAAATACCATCGTGTTTAGTGAAGTGTTAAGAGATCATTAAAGTTGTAACAACCAGTCATATGGGACCCAGTTGGCGCTGCAGCGCATCGACCGATCTGGTCCACAACTTTCTCAGAGGACAAGCTGTTACCAATTAATTTTGTCATGTAGAAAAGTTGTTAAAAAGTGAGATCTTGGGTTTGAAGAACGCCAAGCGCACCAATAACCTATATGTGGGCCAGATGGACCCACAGGAGAGAGGTTGGGGTTGATGCGCTACAGCGTCAACTGGATCTCACAGAGTCGATTGTTACAATAGTGCTTCAGTGGAGGCAGAGGTCGCCATAAAAATCTTGCCACTCAGTCATGTGGAAGCTCGGTTGGCTCGATGGTGGGTGGCCATCAATATAACATTACAAAATTCATTTTAATTCTTGCTGATCGTTTTGTTCATTACAACTAAGACCCCAAGTTCCTATCTTTTAACCACAAATTATCATATTAAGAATATGTTGCATTAGGATCTTTTGGTGCAAATTTGTTGGGCGACCAATTACGAGGTAATGGAAAAAGACTAATTTAAACCAAAGAAAAAACTACAATGTTCGATCTTATTTTCTTTGCCGCCCACGCAAAATAATCAGAAGCCATATAGCCTATAGAGAGGCATACAACCAAACAAAAAGTCGAAAGGGGGGCCAAAACTCAACGAACACTCATTTTTTCTTGTTGCCTCTTCTCCTTTGAATTCTTCATGATTCAAATTCTAACGACTCACAAAACATATCTGAGAGTGAATCGCCAAAAGGCAGGTATGAGAAGAATATAAAGTTACCGGAAAAGGAAGAAAATCATCCCATTTTCACTTTCCGGGAAGGAGGCCGGCGAAATAAGCTTATCAAGTCATCCAGACCCTGTCATCATTTCAAATAAATCTCACTTAAATTTGATTCCATAATTAACATACCCGTATATGTATCGATAAATCAGTTTATTATAGTTACCCGAGTTGTGATGACGAGGAAACTGAAAAGCACTATCAAGTATGATCCTAGAACCAGAAGCAAGAGCAAGTCGAACGTTACACTTGCCACCTACAAACACAAACATCAAAATAGACACACGGATCAAAACAGTGGTTCGAGAAAAGAATAAACTCTGTTTGAGCAAAGCTAGTGTTATAAAATATTAAAGAGACTGATGAAAGTACCTGGTATATATTAAGGCTAGCCTTTGTTGAGTCGTAAAAGGTGAAACTTCCATCTAAAGATTCATGTTGAACACTCACTTCAGCAGTATAATCCTCTAGTTCCTGCCAAGAGGCACCTCACGTAGTCAACACCAGAAATCATATACAATTGATGGGTAGGATGAGGTAGAGAGAAACCGCAAACAACATGGTGAGAGTGAGAATAGATGATATACCTTCTTCAGAGCCATGATTAATGGTTCGTTCTTTGAGAGAAACGGTGCTACCCGAGGTGTTTGTGACAAAAGATCCAACCATGATCTCACATAGAATGGATTTACAGCCAAACTACTGTCATCAGCAAAAATCTTAATGTCTTTTCCTTGGTGACCATAGATATGTTTCTGCGGGAGACAATATGTTATTTAAGTCAGTTATCAGGAAACATAACAAGAATACAAATTTCAACGATTTGTGAACCTGAAACACATTTTCTTTCCAACTAAATAAACGACAGAATAAGAAGTAAGTACTTGAGTTGAGTGGTTGTCTTACCGCAAGGCTTTCAGCCACCAACTTGACACCCTTAATGATAGCATCTTCATTCACCAATTGCCTGCAGAAAAAGCATCGCCAGATTTAGTCTGAAGGATAATGAAAATTCTTGATGGATAGAACAGAAAAGTAAAAAGTGATATGGGTTGACATATGATTAGTTTTGTAATTGCGACCTTGTGTCAGACAGACTTCCAGCATTTTCCAGTAACTCGGGTGGAGTTGAAAGTTCAGATAATGTGGCTGCAGTTACTCTGAGTCTTGAAAATTGTTCATGCTCCCAAGCAACCTAAATAATTCAGCAACACAATTCAATTAGAAAGGGTCTATAAATTGACGGAGAGAGAACATAGTAAAGTCAAACTACTCTCAATAACCCCAGCATAGGAAGCTAATTAAAGGAAGTGAAAATAATATCATATAACTAAGCACAAGGTAGGTCTTTTCTTTTTGTTCAACCAGCAAAGGGTAGGTTATTATAAAGAATTAGAACTTGAAAATTGTAAAGGCAGTGCCTACTCACTGGAGATAACAATTTTAATGCTACAAAACATTAGAATTTTCAGATCATGACATGAAAATTCTGACTATCAAAATTTCAGGACAGTTCTAACAGTCAGTTGGAAGTTGGAACCTACGATTTCCAGGATCAAGATGAAAAAGTGCACGCAAGACTTTCAAAATGTGGAGTATTGACTCACTCGTGAATTAGAGATATTAATCTTCTTGTGCTTCAGAGCAACTTGAAAACCCAAGTCTTCTGCCACATTAGAGAAGCCCTGCAGAGACGAATCCATTAACCAATAAACTATCATCATAGCTAGTCACTGCAATAATCCATGCACTATTTTGTTTACCTCAAAAATTTGTTTTATATAGGCATTATCCGGAGGCTTTGACACATGGATCAATAGTTCACTGTCCCAAGAACCAACACTGTTCAAGCAAATGGCATAATCAATGCTCTCACGCATCCTCTGATCAAGGCTCTTTAGCCACTGCAGAAGATATGATGCTTAATGAAGGATACAACCAAGTTTACAAATGCACCAAACAGAAGAAGCAGGAAGGATATGGTTTTAGTAGAATCAATAAGTTAGGTCGAGTACCTTTTGAGTTCCTTCGTAGTTGTAGGGTCCACCAGATGTTAGTGCAAAAAGTAAATTGTATTTCCCTCTCGTCTTGGGATTTGAGTACAGAACGGAAAATAATCTAGCCACTTCAAGAAGCGCCACAACCCCACTTCCATTGCTGTCACTTCCAACTGATAATGCCTACATATACAAGTTTGTCAGGTATGTACTTGATATTACGGTAAGAAGATCCACTACTCATATTACATACCGGAGCTGCTCCAAAGGTATCATACGATGCAACTACAGCAATTGTTGGAAGCTGGCTGGAATCTCCTTCTGCTCTTAATCCTGGCAGCCATCCCTACACACAAACCACATCGTCTTAGTTGTTCTGTATGTCAAGCATCGAATATTAACAAGTAAAAGAGGGTGAAAGAGCACATGTCCAGATCCAATAAGTAACAGTTACTAATAGTAACTACAAGGAGTGGGCAGATCAATATTAAGATAAAGTAATAATGTTCAATCTAGGTTCGACGGTACTAAACATGAAGGAACTATACACCAAATTCCTAATTGCTGAAAAACGGAAGATCTTAAACTGATCTATAAAGATGATGAAAGCGAAAACGATTGCTGCATTGCAAGGGGATGCACATATGCATGCTACCAAAAACCAGACAATCAGCGTTTAACAACTGAGGTGTCTACACAAGCTGTCATGCTAATCCTACTCATCTTAAGATACAGTCAGCCTAGGTTCCAAAACTAAATTAGCAAATAGTTGAAGACACGACAGATATATCAAAGCTAGTCATGGCATTATCAGAACTAAATTATATGTAATGACTAATGAGGTACCTGGATGTTTGTGATGGTTGGAGATGCAATTTTCCTAGGCTCTGATACAGAGATAACAAGCTTATATCTGAAAATAGTCACAGAAAGAAATAGTTTACACACTCAAATTACTGTCCATGAGTACAGCATTTCTTGGAAATGAGCAATATCGTAGATAGAATGAGCATACTCAAATACTGATACACAGTTCAATACACCTTCAAGCATCTACCTATATATACAAATGTGCTAGTAGTAGACTTGTATTTAATATGTAGCTTCCTCAATCTTTGAACTCACACATCAGCATTGTTATACTTAGTATATAACAAAAATGTTAGCCAGAGGGCATATCGCTACAACATTTCATGATAGTACTAACCCGCCAGTAGTAGCAGTAGCTTGCTGACCAAGTGCATCATTTTTCTTTACATCAGCCAACATAGCATCAGTCTCTTCATTCTCAAACGCGAAGTACACAGGAAACTATAAAAAAATAAACAATTGTCACCATAAGAAGCTATGTTAAGTAGTACTACACTGTTCAACTTCACTAACACAAACGAAACAAAACACTCACAGGTATGTTTCCATGTACAAGTAACTTCTCAAGTTGACCTAATAAACTCCTAAACCCATCATTTTCAGAGCTTAAACTTCCACCACCAACATTCCCAGGCCTAAACGTCTGAGGAAGCAAAATCAACAATCCACCAAGCGACTGCTTTTGCGAGATGTAATCTGCCAACAGTAACAAAATCTAAGCAAAAGAAATCCAAATCAAAGTCCGATTTAAGCTAATCCACAAAATCCAAACCTTGAACAAAAGCAATGTCAAGCTCACGAAGAGGAAGTATAAGTACAGAACGAGATAGATCGGCACCACGTTGGAAGCTAAGAGAAGCAGCATGATGATTAAGAGAAGAGAAACGAGAACCAAAAGGAACACCAGAGATATCGTACTGGATTAGACGATAAACATCTACAACAGTAGCTGCATCGCAAAGCTCGACGCAAGCGACGAGTATAAGCATAAGAGCGAGGATGGGATACATGGATTCGAAGACCATGACTCGATGTCTCTGCTTCGATTTCTTCTCTTCCGCCATTGTTGTGGATCTAGGGTTTTTGTGTAAATGTGGAAGAAGAAGAGAAGAGATCTGGGATTTGATCCGAAGCTATTATATGAGTTTTAGTAGTCACCACTAGTTTATCGTTATTTGACTTCTGGGT
>Ga0041060_1000020_pt1 | contig 14033 bp, 15 predicted proteins | sample AraColnosormetaG_2_FD_53326 | JGI IMG/M metagenome (GOLD analysis project Ga0041060, IMG submission 53326) | Arabidopsis roots microbial communities from Chapel Hill, North Carolina, USA - Col Cl nosort | ecosystem: Host-associated > Plants > Roots > Unclassified | place: USA: Chapel Hill, North... | reverse complement strand
TTTTTATGACCCCATTATTATACACTGTTAGGAATGATCAGTTACAAAGGTTGGAAATATGATGAGGGTGTTAATCCAGTATGCGAGTTCCCCTTTATTTACTCTTCAAGAAAAATAAGTCTGGGAGAGAGAAAGAATACCAAAATAATATAGATAAATTTTTTTTATAGAATTGTCGATTTATCATGGTATAGTACAGCAAATGACTCTAGAAGGTTCTCAAAATATTAGCTTGTTTGATGAGATCCATCGATGAAAGCCTTGTGGATATAGTTGTGGAACTTAGGAATGGAATCTAGAATATTGTGTAAGCTTGCGCATAAGTATACGTTGGTTAGGTTTTGATTAGAACTGCTAGGCATATGAATTTGGTTAGAATGATCAAGGCAATAGAATAGAGAATGTTGGGAGTTCCTACGTTTCAAACGTCTGGGGAGTTGATATATCCTCATTTTTACCGGTTTTATCTATGTTTTAGGAATAGGTTTTAGAGTCAATTTGTTATTTTTAGAGTATTTTCTAGTTCTTTTACAGGTCTTTACATGTTTGGGATTCATTTGGAGATAATAGAGCATTCAGAAGGAAAACAGAGAACTAATGCTGCAGAAGAAATCCGAAGACTAAAAATCGCGTAGGTGTCGAACGACACCACCCCTGGTGTCGAGCGACACCAATACCTGACGGCAATTCGAAGACGCAACTTATTGAAGTTTTAAAGATTTCCAAATTCGCCCCAGAACTTTCCCTTATTTCTAAAGAAGGCCCATCACGTTTTACGTCAGCTTCATGCACCTTTGATTCATTAACCTTCAGAGTTGTTTTCTTCCATCTCCGCCCCTTACACGTTTATGAGGTGGTCGATGGATATCATTGGACCATTGCATAAGTCAACTCGGGGTGTGCAATATCTTTTGGTTTTGACGGATTACTTCTCAAAGTGGATTAAAGCTGAAGCTTACGTTAATATTAAGGATTCGGCTATGAAAACTTTCATATGCAAGAATATCATATGTCGACATAGTGTCCCATACGAGATAGTCACCGACAACGAACCACAGTTCATTTCGCACGAATTCGAGGCCTTTTGTTTGGATTAGGGAATTAAAAGTTAGTTACTCCACTCTGCATTATCCGCAAGGAAATGGACAAGCCAAAGCTGCAAACAAGACAATTATGAGCAATCTTAAGAAACACTTGAATCATTTAAAAGGAGGATGGTACGATGAGCTCCAACCCGTTTTGTAGGCTTATCGCACGACTCCTAGGTGGTCTACTGGGGATCGAGACTCAATTTTCTTTGGTGTACGGGATGGAGGCAGTGGTCCCGGCCGAACTAAATGTTCCCGGACTTCGGCAAACAGAAGCACTGCATATTACTTGTTCTAAGTATCCATTCGTCAGCATTTTAGTATCATATCACCACTGTTTCATACCATTTCACATAATTTGTCATCACTTTGCATGTTTAGGATAGTTTTGCATGCATATTGCATATTTGTGTTGTTTTAAGGTTATTTGGAGCTGCTGGTGAGCTAATTGAAAGAAGTGGATCTGAACCAATCAACATACTCGACCACGAGGTCGAGTAGTGTCATCTTGGCTTTCCTGAAGTACTCGGTCACGACCTTCGCAGCTATCCACTCGACCACTACATTCTTACCCACCACGACCCCTTGGTCGAGTAGCAGTCATCACAGTTTCTCACCACCACTCGACCGCCTGGTCGAGTAACACCATCTCCACTTTTCGCCATTCACTCGATCACTGCCACTCGACCCCAGGGTCGAGTACCACCATTCACTCTCACTCTCTTTCTCACTCTACCACCAAGTCGAGTTCTACCATCATCCACCACTCGACTTGATACTCGACTGCCAGCTTTAGAGTCTTCTCTATTCCGCACTAACCCAGACATTCGAGCATAAGGAAGAGATGAAGGCTCCAGCTCATCACTCGACCCATCACTCAAGTACTAGGGTCGACTACTGTTCTTAATCCATCCCAATACTCTGCCGTTTTGAATATTAGGGTTTTGGAATATTTTGCTATATGTAGGATGTATCTTTTATTCTCGAGACTAAGTTTTATTCTGCAGCAGTTTGTGTTCTTGACATTTTGTAATCCAGATTTCTGTTAATCTATTCAATATTTTCTTTTCATTTCGTTTACTAAGTTGTTCATCCTGTTATCATCTTGTTATTACTCTGTTGTTATGATGTTTTCATACATGTCATCGTTTATTTTATCTGTAATGAAGTCGGAGTAGTGACTATGTTTCTGAGGATGGGTTAGAGTAGCTTAAAATCCTTGGTTTGCTAGGCGGTTGAGTTTGATTTATATATCCCTTCTGGATTAGTTATTCTTAATGCAAATTGCTTTCTGATCAACTGGAATTTGGGCCCAGACATTTCCGCACCCAAAAAGTGTTCGACGAAATGTCTGAACCACTAATTCCAGTGATACGTGGCTTTGTACCAAGGTATTGATTACAAGGAGCATTTTTGCTTTAACTTGTTGATTCATAATGCCTGTTAGGTTAGCACATGTCAATGGCGATTGAGTCTGGGACTAGTTTAACTTGAGGATCTTTGTTGCGGTGGCACTTAGATTTGGTTATTGAACTTGTTGTGTAAAGACAATGTATTGTGCATGTCAATCACATGTAGATTAAGGAAACTTAGCTACTCAATTACCCCATGCTCTTGAATTTCTATTCCATTTGATTTCTTTGCTTAAATTGCTATCATTTACTTGTTTTTATTGCCTCATGTTTAGTTTTTGCATTTTTCGCCTGTTATCACTCTGACACTTGACCACCCAATTGTCTGGCAACAGACTGTGCAATCGAGTACTCCTGTTACATTCTCTGTCTGGTTTGCTAGGTGGTCGAGTGTTTTCATTGTTTCTGCTTGAATTTCTGTTTCGTGCATGTTCATTTAGGACTATTAGAAACTCAAAACCTGTTATTGCTTGGCTTGACTCTGTGAAATCTGATTGCATCTTGATTGATAGCATTACACCCATTTGAATTGACAACCTAAAATACTACAACGACATGATTAGTGTTTTAGGATAATTGATTTTAAAAACATATCATCAATTCGCTAGATACCATCAATGAAAGACAGATCAAGCTTTGATACGAATCCAAATCTATCAGCAGGCAGAAGCTCGATATTATAATGCTAAGATTAAAAGCAGACCTTTCTTTGTAGGAGCTTATGTCCTGAAACGAGTCTTCGACAATACAAGGGAGGACAAAGGAGGCAAGCTCGAGATTAATTGGGAAGGACCTTACATCGTCACCGAAGTGGTCCGGAACGGCGTTTATAGGTTAAAGGACTTGGAAGACAGACCAGTCCAGCGGCCTTGGAAAGTGGTCAATTTGAAGAAATTTTATGTTTAGTAACATGCATTTTATTTGTGATGTACATGAACTATGATGTGGCTTGATCCCGCAATCTGTACGTAGGCAGCTCGGAAACAAGTTCAACTACTAATACAAATTAGTTTTATTGATAAAGAAGTTTGACTGTGCGAACATACGCGGAAAAAGAGTTCGACTGTGCGAACATACAAAGCAGAAAAACAAAACAACGATTATTCAAAGATAAGCATGAAAGGCGAAGGATGGCACATTTCTAATTATGATATCCTTCTTGATGAGCAGAACACCTGAACTCCAGATCCGGCTAGGTCAAGAACTCGCATCATATAACCCGGGATGTCTGCGAATTCAGAAATTCCAAGTTTGAGCCAATCTCCGAGATGAGATGTAAGGGTATGGAGGTCCCTTCAGATCTTGGTAATCCTGCGCCCCATCTGGTGAACCTTTTTCCGAAGCTTCCTCCTCTCGAGTGTGAATTTCTGGTGTCAAACTGTGAGCTTCATGACGAACGCCATCGTGAGCTCTTGGTCCCGTTCTGGAAGGCCTTTGATCAAAGCACATGGAGTTTGGATTTGAGATCGGAAGAAACCTGGAGATGGAGAGGGTCCTCTTTCTGGCTCATTTGGGATATCTCCATCCATCATACCGACAATAGAAAAATTTGGCATAGATTCCGAGCACCAAAGGTTGAAATCCATATCTGCAAAAGAGGGAAAGATGGAAAATAAGACAAGGTTAGAGCAATAATTTATAGGAGCAACGTATCCCTCAAAATCCATTTTTTTCCATCCTAGAATGGAGCGATTCGAGGGAGAATTTATGTTGTCCAGCTAATCATGCCTTTAAATTTGTAATCGAGAATATACCAAATTAAAAGGTAGTAAAAGTTTTCCATAAATAAAAATGGGTTGAAGCCCGTTACGAGTTCAACCGAAGTAAAAGCGAGTTAAAATAAAAAACATTAGTTCGGGGACATTTTTGGAAGAGGCTCAGGAACAGACTCCTTCATCGCTGGTTCAGCATTCGAAGTGGACGTTTCGTTCTTATCATCCAACTTGGGCTTGGTTTTGACGTGTTTCCAGGTGTTGCTGTCTTCTCCTTCATCATCATCTTCGCTTTCAGAAGGGATCACTTCACCCGACGCAGACGCAGGTCCTGAACTTGACTTCAACTGCGGAGGTACATCCGAAGCATGGTCGGGATCTTGGCTACAGAATCGAAGTTCCTCCACTCCCATTGAAAGGGATCGCTTTCCAGAGCCCTCACATTCCTTTCCACACAAGCGATGCGCGCCTCAAGCATCTGCCTCTTAAGACCCGAGCGCTGCCTCTCATCGCACATGCGGTGGTGTTTATCGATAACCTAACATGGAAAACATGTGAAAATAGGGAGAGAGTAAAAGAGTCTTCAAAGAGAGCGGTTACCGACCTTATCCACGAAATCTTACGCCTCTTTCTTATCCTTCAGAGGAAAGTGGAAGGCAACATGTGGGAACAAAACACCGGACAATTCAAAACCGTCGCAGGACAGGAACAATTGGCTGACCAGCTCGAGAGGGCAAATTGTGGACGCGCCTTCTCTCTCCATCTTTGAAGTATCATAGAGGGAAATTTCAGAAATAATGTTTGGAGGGAGTTAAGTTGACTAGAGTTTCTTATTTATAGGGGCTTAGGGTTACCTTGGAACCAGAAGCTCAATAATGGTGGCGTGTCAGAATGGATTAAACCATTTTTAGAAATCGAGAAAGTAAAATTATTGCCTTAATGGCGTGTAGTTTTTACTATTTTCGAAAAACAAAAAAGAAAAAGCAATCGTCACATTAAAGATAATGGCCCATTAATGTCGAATAAAACAATCAAGGTCTAGGCCCTTACATTTACCGAATTGACTAAGTGGGGAACTCGTGTTAAGTCGAGCTCAGTTCTCGCATTTTATGAGGAAGGTCTAATCAACCTAAATTCTCAAAGCCTAACCACAAGGTCAATTTCTAAGAGTGTGGACTTTGCAAACCCGCATAACAACTGAGAAACCCTCTATGGAATAAAAATTGAAAGGTTTAAAAGCCTCCTCAAGCAAACAGCTTGTTCAAGAAATTGAGCCTCCATAGGCAAAAACTAACTTTTCAAGAAATTTAAAATAGGCTTTTAAAATATTTGGGACATGCCCCAGTTTAAAGTGGTCACAGCCACTACGAATCAGTTGCCATCTCGAATTCTTTCAGCTACGAAAGGATCTTTAATGAGCTTTTGTTCGGCTGAAGGTTCATGAGCGGTTTCTAAAACATTCTCATCATTCAAGACCATCACCGGATCGTTGTTCACAATCAAAGGCACCTTTGGTTGGATAGAGTTGTATTTGATGGTTGGGATCAGTGTGATAGGCACCCCGGCCTAAGAAGAAATATTCAAATCAATTAAGAGCGTAAAATACACAAATAATAAGTCTTGAAAGTAGAAAAACTCACAACCCAATCAAGTCCCGTTTCACCTAATGGGGGTGACTCGGTGAAAAATTCTTCGTAAAGTTGAGGATCAAAGGGTGAAGCAGGGAAAGCCGCAAGACGTTCTTTTTTGTCTTTCAAAGTGGCATTCAGCTTGGATCTCTCTTGCTCCTCAAGAAAATCGTCATCATGAGTCTAATCCAACTAGAGTAGGTTGCTCTTATACTCCTTGATGTCCGATTCGAGCTGCGATTGAGCCTTCTCAGTTTGAATAAAGCGGATGGCCCCCTCGATCAGCTCCATTCCGTGATCTTTAACCTCTTTTCTAGCCTTCGAGGCTGACTTTGCCAATTCGGAATCCCTTAGCCTGACAAGCGCCTTGTATTTGAAGTCGAGCTCGACGAGTTGGTTGTTCGAAGCATCGACAGCCAATTCGGATTAACAGAGTCTGTCTTGAACACCCAATAGTTCATTCTAAAGGCTGTCATATCCACCATACTAGGCTTGCACTTCCTCAATTCGACACCACCTAGGTGTCGCTCGACACCAAAGAGGATATAGAGCTGCAACTATTGCAAATGGACGTGCTATTCAACTTGATGACTACAACACGCCAGATATGTTCTATGCTAGTCATTCCAGCTATTCTACTCACCAAGCCCACCCTCCACCCACTTCTACGAGTATGATGGAATACATGCTATAATAGATTCTCAAGAGCCAAGTGATGACGAATGAAAGGATTGATGGTCTGTATGATGATATACAAGACTTGAATGCTCGATTCAACAAAGAGGATGTTATTGTAGTTCAGTCAAGGAGTGAAATTCAGCACCAGACCTCTGAGAAACCCCACACGACTGCTTGCGACACTTATTTACATAACCACTCAACACCAAGTCTCAGTGTTGACCAACACGACCTTGGTGTCAATCGACACTCATCAGGAACAGACCATGATTCAACGTTTGAAGGAGCGAAATCGAGCAAGCTCAACACCAAAGCGTCAACAACAGATGATAGTGTCAATGAACAATGGATTGATGTTGAGATAGCTATGTTCATGGTACAAGCAAGCAACCACAAGACGCAGCTGACGAAGCAGTTGATGGGAATCATCTGCAGCAATGGTGTTGATCAACACCACCACCTGTGTCGATCGACACCCCACAAAGGCTGAGTCGGAGTTCCTTATTAGAGCTGGTTTTCGTGTTGAGTTCACTGGTGATACTCCAGGCACTACAGTCACGTCACCCACTGCACATATACTCCTTGATCCACTTCCGAAACGGCAAAGATACTCATCTCCTCCTCTTAAACCTCCAGATATCATCAATAAGACTTTGAATTTTCCAGAAATTGTTTTACAGTTAAGCAAGCCACGAGTTTCTCGTCGAGCGATTTTTCTTTCTTTTGATGATTGTCTAGGTAAAAGGAGTAGACCACCCATACCTTTGTCCTGCCCTGCTGAACTTCCTCACTTCCAAGTTAGACCGCACACACTGGCTGCTTATACGCCACCTTGTATGATGCGAGGTTCTACTACAAAGTTTTGCTTCCACCATCTGATCCACCTGTTCCTCAAACTCCATCAAAGTCAAGCTATTGACTCTAAACAAGCGTTTAGTGGGAGGCAGCCCAATAGTATGATTTTCCTTTTATTTTTCTTTTATTTTTCTCGCTTACCCCGGATTTGAATGCTACTAGGGACAGTGACGTTTAAGTTTGGGGATAGTGACGTTTAAGTCTGTGGGAGGCGCTTACTAACTACATTTTACTTTTTGCGTCTTATTCTTACTCTTATTTTCTCTTTTTGAGTCGTTTTATTGAGTCAAATTTGGTTATGAACAATGATCTCTATTTCTTTAGTTTATTACCTCGTTGATTAATGCTGCAAGTTTGACTCAATCCGACTATTGGAAAACCCAAATGGCAAACCGACAGACTTGAGGATATCTTGGTTTCCAACACAATCCATTTAGGCTGGAGCTAATCTCACTGCTCTTCCTTTTACCTCATCAAAACGGTTAGTGTTCATAGAACTTGACTCCTTGTTCATACATGATGTTGAGACCTACGTGAAAAAAAAAAAGTATTCCTCTCCCCTTATTAAAAAAAAGAAAGAAAGCAAGAGATTGATATGGTTTTTGGTAGTGTATAGAGGTAGGAATGTTTTCCATGGTCCCATTATTATACATTATTAGGAATGATCAATTACGAAGGTTGGAAATATGTCGAGGATGTCAATCCACTATGCGAGTTCCCCTTTGTTTACTCTCTAAAAAGAATAAGTCTAGGAGAGAGAAATAATACCAAAAAAAGTAATATAAAGAATGGTCGATTTATCATGGTATAGTACATGAATGAGTCTCGAAGGTTCTCGAATATTAGCTTGCTTGATGAGACCCAACAATGAAAGGCTGTTGGCTATACTTGTTGATAGGGGGCAGAAGCTACAAACTGTGAAAAGGGGAGGCTCTGTTTTCGGATAGCAAAACAGAGGGGATGAAACATGACAGGGGAAGAGAGGGAATGAGAGATGGTAGTGATAATGGATGATGAATGCGAATCAGAGAGTCGAGCTCGTCACGTAGGGTGCAAATCCTCCTTGCAAGGCCTTTTACAAAGCTCTTAAACATTCGTTTTTGTTAAATCAATATAAAAACTGAGTTACAAAGATTCTATTTAAAGAACTGAGAAGATAACGACTAAAACGTGATAACACCAAATCAAAGAAGACTAATCCTAATAACGATTTAAAGTTATCAAAACTGAAAAAGAATAAAGATAAACCAACACTTGCAATCGATGAAGTCGCAAACGTGAGGCCCACATAATGAAGATTTGATGCCCAAATATCAAATGATGCGCTGCATCAAGTCTCCCCGGGTGAGAGAGGATTCGACCCCGAATCCAACGGCTCATTGTCGCCACGGAAAGAAGACAAATACTTGACGTTGAAGACGTCCGATGTACGCATATGGTCCAGAAGTCGCAGACGATAAGCATTGGCATTGATGCGTTCTAGCACTTCAACAAGACCTATCTTTCGAGACTTGAGCTTGTTGTACTCTCGTACTGGCAATCTATCCTTGGTGATGACTACCCAAACTAAATCTCCAGGTTGAAAAATCAACTCCCTTTGCGTATGATATGCAGTTGTCTTATACTTTAACGTTGCTATCTCCCAATTAAGTTTGGCTTGACGATGAACCTCCTGCAACTCTGTAACAAAATCAATCGCCTGTCCATGAAAGTGTAGTAAGATCCAAGGGGCAGCGAGGAATCAGTCCATAAACCACACGAAATGGTGAAAACCCCAAATTTTGATTAGAGGCATGATTGTGGGCGAATTCCGCTTGACAAAGCTTCACATCCCAACTCTTGATATTGTCACCCACCAAGCACCTTAACAAACCACCAAGGGTGCGATTAGTAACTTCGGTTTGTCTATCACTCTTCCGGTGATACGCAGAGCTCATGTCAAGATTCGTTCGCAGCAACTTCCAAAGTGATCGCCAAAAGTGACTCAGAAAACGTGTGTCACGGTCCGACACAATTGAAAGCGGTAAAACATGTAGACGATAGATTTCATGAAAGAAAAGAGTAGCCACACTACTTGCATCTGTCGTCTTCTTGCAGGGGATAAAATGTTCCATCTTCGAAAAGCGATCCACCACAACAAAAATGGAATCATGACCTCTTTGAGTTCGTGGAAGGCCCAAAATGAAGTCCATGCTTGTGTCGGTCCAAGGCAGTGTAGGTAAATGCCAGCATTAAAAGGTTTCCCTTTGGTTTGTTGACACAAACGACAGTGTTCCACAAATCTCTCTACATCGCGGCGTAACGTTGGCCAAAAATATAATGCGGTGACAAGTTGCAATGTTCGATCTCTCCCAACATGACCTTCATTGTGTAGTTCACCAATAATTTGAAGACGCAGGCTGCACGCTGGTACACACACGCAAACCCTTGAACAAGAAGCCATCTTGAATTGAAAATTCAGAGAGAAGTCACTGCTCTATACCCGGGAACAGTTGCATGTATCGATGCTAGGTGAGTATGGCGTCGGCTGAGGGCGTCTACAACGCGATTGAGAGTGCCAGCCTTGTGACGAATGGAAAACGTGAATTATTGGAGATAAGCAATCCACGATGCGTGTCGAGACGATACCTTAGTGTAACGCACGTGTCCCGAGTTCATAAAGAGGCTGGTTTGTTTTAGGGAAAAACTAGTTCAGGGTCGAGAAATAGACCAAAAGACTTAGTCGGAAGAACGAGAAAGTTCAAGCTGAACCAGCTAGGTGAGCTGGACAAGCTGGATGAACTAGCTAGCTAAGCTAGGTGAACTAAACCAGCTGGAAGAGTAGCTAGCTCAGCTAGGTGAGCTGACCGATAGCTCGAATGGGCTCGGTGAGCTGATTGAGTACTAACCCAGGTGGATGGTCTAGTCAGCTGACACTCGAGCTGGTGGACTGTGGTAGATCAAGGGTGAAGAGGTGTCTCGGCCAAAATGTGTAAGGTCGAGCGGTTACCAACGAACGGTTGCATCGTCCAAGGGTGGAATTGGTCGAACAGCTACGATTGGAAAGGTGCAACACTTCAGAAGGGTGCAAGGAACGGATGTGATGCGTCGGGAAGCATCCATTCGCCCATATATAAGGGAGGACGCCCAAGGCCTTTAGGAGATCAACCACACATCACAAATAGTCCAAACACACCACGAAGTTGTTGGTCGGAAAGAGGGTACGGCTCGGCTAGTATAACTCGATCGAACTGATGTGCATGCTACCTCCCGGTCCAACGGTTTGATGGAGTTTAGCGGATGGATGGGGTAGACCGATCGTCTTAGAGACGAATCGGATCTGGTAGACCGATCATTGGACAGACGAATCGGATCTAACGAGGAGACGGATCGGACAAGACCGGGAATGGTGTTCGAGGAAGCATAAGGAGAAGTGCATCCAAATACACCAAAAGGTCGCCCATGGATGGAATCTTACCGGTAAAAGGAAGAAATCACCAAGAATGGGTAAGGAACGTGATTCACCCTATAGGATCAATATCGCGGCCGCCTTCATGTATCTATCTCCTCAACCATTGTAAAACCGATCAGAGAACGATAAGACCAAAGGGTGACTCGACGGATAACCAACGGGAAAGTCTACGGTGGGAACCGATGGACAAAACGGATGTTGGACTCGCGAGCAAACGTAAGGTCGACGGAAAAAGGATTTAATGGGCTAGCCTACTATGATCCGATGGATGAGTCCACGGGCCCTTAGGTGTGATAAGGATATCGTTCGGATTGTATGGATGGATCGATAAACCGGAAGCTTTAACGACCACCATGGACCATACGGGTAACGGTTAGTAAACCATGGGCGGTTGTAGTGTTAAAGGACCGGATCGGAAACATGGATGGTTCGATAAGCCGAAGCCTCGATCGTCCACCATTAAACCGAAGGGACGTACATTTGGAGGACAGATGGACCAATAAGTCAAGAGCTTGATTCAGCCATCGTGAACCAATGGAATCATACGATCCCCAATCTCTATCTTAGGACTTAGACCAGTGGGGTAGGTTGGTTGTATGGCTAAGTAACGATAGGGATTGGTTCATCAATGCACGATCGGATATGAATCGTTGAACGAATGGAATAAGGCGACAAACGGGCTAAGGAATCATGACCAATATGTATCAGATATGGAAAAGTTCAAGAAACAGCTTATGGAGTTATTTGAGAAAGGTTTTGTTCTATCTAGTTCATTTTCTTAAGGTGCACCTATATTGTTTGTGAAAAAGAAGGATGGTAGTATGAGGTTATGTATTGTCTACCGACAGTTGAATCAAGTGACAATAAAAGAACAAGTATCTTAGGACTTAGACCAGTGGGGTAGGATGGTAGGATTGATGATCTACTTGATCAACTTCAAGGAGCAAGTTGGTTTCTAGATTGATTACGACATGTCTATCATCAAGTGCGAATACAGGATTGTCATATATTTCTAAGACAACGTTTGAGACCAAATATGGACATTTTGAGTTTGTGGATGCATTTTGGTTAACTAATGCTCTAGCTATATTCATGGATTTGATGAATAGAGTATTTAGACCGCACTTTGAAAAATTTGTTATAGTGTTCATCGATAATATTTTGGTGTATTCAAAGAGTTAAGAAGAACATGTTGAACACTTGAGATTGATACTTCAGAGATTGAAAAAAGAGCAGTTGAAAGGTATTGTTGTAGATCCTGCTAAAGTCGATGTAGCAACTAAGTGGAAGCAACTAAGCAATTCTTTTTAGAGATTCGCAGTTTTCTGGGTTGGCAGTATATTACTGAAGGTTATAAGAGAATTTTTCTCGAATTGTTAAATCACTCGCATAATTGCTTTGCCAATGAACTAAATTTGTTTGGAGTGTCTAATGAGTAGAGCTTTGGAGCACTAAAGAAAAGGGTGATATTGCAGAATTTGTATCAGAGTGTTCGGTATGCAAGCATGAAAAAAATTGAGCATCAGAAGCCTAGTGGTAAACTGCAAATGTTACCTATTCTACAGTATAAATGGGATAGAGATTCTATTGATTTTGTTGCAGGGCTTCCAGGGTCCCAAAAAGGAAATGACTCGATTTGGATAATAGTAGATTGACTCTCTTAATCACCCCATTTTCTACCAGTAAAGAAGACATTCTCTTCATGCCGACTAGGAGAGATCTACGTGCGAGAAATTGTGAGGTGGCATGATGTCGTGAGTAGCATTGTTTCTTGCCATGATTGAAAGTTTACTTCACATTTTTGGTATAGCTTACATCAGGCATTGGATAAGCGACTAAAATCTATGGTTATCATCATGAGTCAAATGGGCAGTCTGAGAAGAATATTCAAACATTAGAGGATATGTTAAGATCATGTGTTTTGGATAGTGATCAAGCATGGGAGAGATCGTTGTCAATGGTTAAGTTGCTTATAATATTAGCTTCCATGCAAGTATTGGTATTGTACCATACTAGGATCTGAACGGTAGGCCATGTTATATACCTCTATGTTCGGTAGAAGTTGGAGAAACTATTGTAATTTGCCATGAATTAGTTTTGGAAATCATTGAAAAGTTGTGCTAATCAGAGATAGGATTAAATCTGCCCAAAACTATCAAAAGAGTTATGCAGATCGTTGAAGACGTGATTTGGAATTTCAGGTTGGTGGTAAAGTGTTTATTAAAGTTCAACATATGAAGGTAAGTTCTGAACTGGATAGTCAGGAAAGTTAAAGTTGCGCTGTATAGGCCCTTGTATGAATCTCAAGCGTGTTGGAAGTGTAGCTTATCGCTTAGAATTACCTCTAGAGTTGAGGCATGTGCGTAAAGTTCTTTTCACGTATCGATGTTAAGGAAGTATCACCATGACCATTCTCAAGTTGTGAACTTTGAACCTCTAGAAAGTCAAGAAGACATGAGTTATAAAGAATAATAGTCAATTCGGATATTAGAGACTAGAGTGAAAGAGTTCAGGAGAAAAACTTTTGGGACTTGAATATAAAAGGTGAGTAACTTAAGTGCGTAAGAAGCAACATGGTAGTTGAAGTCTACTAGAATCTCTGAATTATAAGCCTTGAAATGTATCACATCTCCTTCAGGTTGATCTCTGAATTCGAGGACGAATTCTTTTAAGGATGGTGGAATTGTAACACCCCAAATTTGAAAAACAGAAAAAGTTATATTTTGGGTTAAGTTGATCATTTAAAAACTGTATGACTTCAGGAAGATTTCTGATTGATTCAAAAGTCCAAGGCAAAATCTCTAAATAAAGAAAGGTTAAGCGACTAAACTCCAAAAACGAAAAAAATGAGGGCAACTCGGGTTCATCGTTCCGAAATCAGAGGGATATATCGTGCCGATTACATAGTCAATTGGAGGTTTTGACGAGATTTCAAGACCTTTCTTCATCAACTTCGATTTGATTATTTTTGGGCAACTTGTGATCGAATTTTGTTGTGAGTTAGGTTGATCGTGCTTCTCCATATTAGAGCTTTAGTTTTGGGTTGTATTCAGCTTTGGTACAAGAGTTTGGTAAGCCTCATCTTCTTCCTTATTCAAATTTTATCCGTGGAAGTGAGTTTCAAGCTCTTTAATGGTGGATTTCGTTTCAGGAAGAATTAAAACTTGATCTATACCTTGTTAGAAAGTTCTCTTCAATATGTAACCAAC
>Ga0041060_1000015_pt1 | contig 14536 bp, 17 predicted proteins | sample AraColnosormetaG_2_FD_53326 | JGI IMG/M metagenome (GOLD analysis project Ga0041060, IMG submission 53326) | Arabidopsis roots microbial communities from Chapel Hill, North Carolina, USA - Col Cl nosort | ecosystem: Host-associated > Plants > Roots > Unclassified | place: USA: Chapel Hill, North... | reverse complement strand
ATATTATGACGTGTAAATAGACGTGTCACAATATATGCTGCACGGAAATAAAGTAGTTATCTACATGTGTGTGTTACATTTATTTGATAATCTAATTTATTCGGTTTGCTTTGATTCGGCCAATTTCTGTTTACCAATTTTTCAAAAATACAACTATACCGCGGATTTATTTCACAAAGATGCCAAAAGGTTACAATTATATTCAATTCCGAAGAAAATAGCTTCTGATTCTCTGTTGAAGCTTTCGTGTTAAAAAAAATTTGTAACCAAACGAAAATCTGTTTAAGGGGTCTATATTTCAAATCACTACTTATTAAACCGGGTCGGTATCATTTATTCTAGAGCTGGATTTAAAAACCAACCGGAAAGTAACCATGGTTGGCTGATCGTGTTAGATTCGGTTCGGTTTAAAAATTCCACCTTAACAAAACCGGTTTACAATTAAAAATGGATCCCTAATTTTCTCAACAGTTGTCGTCATCCGTCTCCAAATTTTTTTAATCGTTCTTCTCTAGTCATATCGCCGTCGTCGTATGTCTCTCTCACAACAGGTTCAGTTTTGATCGTTATTGCGTTTGGAGTGTTTGCATTACGATATCACTGGGAACCAACTTGGGGAATGAAAAATTCTGAAAGATTTTCTGCAGCAAAGCCATTGATGGAACAAGGGTTTGTTTCTTTTCTCTGCATCCTCTTTGAACTGTTCTTTAATAATCTAACCTCCGAAACCCTAATTCTTAATTTTATTTTAGTGGCAAAAGTTCGAGAAAGCCAGGTTTTATGAGTGAGGACAGAATCAGTGAGTTGCCTGAAGTTTTGCTTCTGCAGATACTGTCTTCACTTCCTACAAAACTTGTCATATCCACAAGTGTTTTGTCCAAACGATGGCTATCTCTTTGGAAAATGGTACAAAGACTCGAGTTTGAATCTTCTCGAAACATATATGACTTTGCTGAAAACGTTACCAGGTCTTTGCTTTCACATAAAGCTCCAGTTCTAGAGAGTTTGCATCTGAAAGTTGGAGATCAATTTGATGGTGTTTATGTTGGAGTATGGGCTACAATTGCATTTACACGCCATGTTCGTGAGTTCGTACTCGATCTTAGTTCTTACCATGGCCCTCGAGTCAGATTTCCAACTAGCTTGTTTTGCTTTGATACACTTGAGACCTTGAAACTTGATTACGTTTATATTTATGTTCCTTGTCCGGTTTCTATGAAGTCCCTTAGAACTCTTCACCTTCTATCTGTGGTCTACAAAGGCGATGAATCTGGTCATAATCTTTTTGCTAGCTGCCCTAATCTTGAACATTTGGTCCTGCGTCGAGGTTTCTTCTTTGATGCTGTAGTGAATTTCATCATTGATGCGCCATCTTTGAAGACACTTTTGCTTTCCGATCCCTTTAGTGCGCGAGAGAGTAGTAGGGGATATGTGATAAAAGCTCCTTCTTTGAAGTACTTGGGAATTGAAAGTGTAGAAGGTTTTGAGTATTTTCTGATTGAGAATGTAACCGAGCTAGTTGAGGCAAATATTAGAAACGTTTCTAAGATAGTCAATGAGAATATTTTGGGATCTCTCAAGTCAGCCAAACGTCTTTCCTTGGACTTATCACCTTTGAAGGTAACTTCGCTTTTATCGCACTTGACTTGTTTGTTGTTTCTGTATATACTAATAGTTGTCTCATGAATAGATTACATATCCTACTGAAGTTATGTACCATCAGCTGGTATATCTGGAGATGCATACACATAAAGTGGAGTGGTGGAATCTACTTACGCACATGCTTGATAGCTCTCCTAAACTACAAGTCCTCAAGCTCATTGATGTAAGACATTTCATTATTAGTTAGCTAGCTATTGTTGATGGTCTCTCGTTGGGGTTAGTTTTGAAGGACTAATTCTAATATACATTTCATTTCCCTTTTGGTAGCGTGAGACTCGTCATGAAAATCTAGAATTCGACAAAAAATACAAGGACCAAGGGAAATGGAATCAACCAAAGTATGTCCCTGAATGTCTCGAAACGTTTATGTGGAGAAATTGCAATTGGGGAAGAGAAGAAGAGAAAGAAGTGGCGACGTACATTCTAAGGAACGCAAGACAGCTGAAGAAGGCAACTTTCTCTACGGATCCCATTGAAGCGAAGAGGCTCTGTAAATTGGCCAAAAGACGTAAGATGCGCGAGGAATTGGATGGTGTGGTCATGACTTCCAATTCATGCCACCTTGTTTTTGAATTCGAATGATCTTATATGTGTAAGAATCCTTCTCATCAAGCAGAGCTTTTACTACGTGGTGTTACTTTCATTTGCTTAGAGAGATTCATGAACAAATTAGTTTGGTTTGTCAGAGAAGTCAAGGAAAAATTTAACTAGTATTATTTTTGGGTCAAATGTTATTATTACCACATACTCTTGTGCAAGACGACATGTAATTTACAGGCTTTATAAACGTATTCCATTACTTCAACAGTCGATGCTAAAGACATGCAATACATGTAGACTACATGATGTAGTCATTTATATTAAGTCCAAATCCAGCTCCAAGGTAACAATTAATGAAGGATACACACAAGTAATTATTTCCATTGGAGATTTTGTTCAAAGAATTTTCAGCTCAAGATCATAGCCGACTCGGGACTTGTGCCTCTCAAACAGATCCCTAAGCGCTTCCACATACTGGCCATGAAACTTAGCAATCTGAGATGCCCAAAACATCATAAGTTAATGAATGCTGAACTCACAAGTAAGCATTGTGCATAGTAACGTCTAGTAGCACAATCCCATTCTAAGCAGAAGCTATGAAAACAAGAAGAAGACTAACCTCTTCGTCAGTTGGCTTCAGAGTTTTTGTGACTTCTATTGGTTTACCAACGACCACATGCATAGGCTGTCGACACGGTAATGGTGATCTAGAAAAGAAATGGGAGTAGTTTACCTCTTTCAAGATCTTGCAGGCAAAAGTGTACACAAATGGAAGTGACCCAAAAAAAGGTATACGCTTACCCAAAAACTCCCCAGAAGCAGATCGGGGTGAATCTGATTGCTCTAGATAGTTTAAGATAGAGATCACAATCCGGCTTCCACCATTTGTACACGCGTGCCTGCAAAAGAAACGCACATATGAAACGTAAAACTGGAATGCAGAAACGGTACAAAATTCGAATCACGTTTCTGACCAACTGATTAGTTTGAGAGTTTCAGGTACATAAAGACAACTACATAGAGCATAACACTTTGTGAGCAACTCTTTTCCCCTACCTGACCAAAGCAGAATACTGGAACCAGAGGGCTCCCCTGTTCCATGGCTATGCGCACAAATCCTCTTCTCCTTGAAAGGAAGACATTCTGCAATGTGAGATACAGTTCAATAAGGAAATCATCAGACTGTTGCAGGAGAAACAAACCCTTTTCTCTTCAGTTTACAAGCTACACATACATGAGATACCAAACGGAAATCTTGAAGCTTTCTAAGTAATCCAAATCCCTCATAAGAAAATGATTTCATGAAAGCAAAAGTGAATGCTACTAATTGAGCTACAATAAAGCTACCTCAGCATCATGTTGCATATGAAAAGTCTCCTGCACACCACCAGGTACAAGAACACAACTGTAGCCAGAATCCAAAAGGGAAGTGAAATTCTTCCTAGAAGCAGCGGTGAGCCCTAACCATGTCCATATATGCCTTAGAAAGGGAGTGTAGAATATCTAAAATCAAATTTGCAAAACAATGAGTTTGCGGACAAGAAGGTTAAGATACTACACAAAGAGATTAAGCAGCAATGAACTCACAGCACTACTTGCAAGAACTTTAATGTTAGGAATAGGCATAAACCCTGTGAGATCACAAAGAGCAACAACTCCAATCGGTAGCACCGAATGTGGTTCATAACCAAAGACTGTAATCACAAGTTAAAAAAGTCAACGATATCACAAACCCATCTTAAAGTTTGATACTTTGGAGTAAGAAGGAGATTGTGACTAACCATAGGCACGATTAGGCTGGAAAGCTTCGTAATCCTCGACGTACAGAGAGACGGGGAAATAATTACACGCGTGCTTGCATATGTACCTAGCGAGCTTACGACCATATTTGCTACGATGATCGATTGGGATAAAGATAAACAGAGAGAGCAAGCCCAAGACCCTGAGAAAAACAGAGGATTTCAAAGAGTTTAAATTTGAGACTTGTAACAGCAAACAGAGAGAGATAGAGAGAGAGATGTATATACATGAGAGATAGAGAAGGAGGAAGGAAAATGAGAGAACAGAGAACAAGAGCGACGTTGAAGTGAATGGCGCCAAGCCAGATGGCCATGGCGATGATAGAGTGGAATTGATTTGAATGTTCCTCAGCTCGGAACTCTCTGGAACCACCCATATCACTAGCTCCGGTGGATTCTTTGGTTTGTCCGCTTCTCACAGATGAACGACGACAACGAATAATGAATCGAAGATTCTACTCAGATCTATCTATCTTCTCTCTCACTTGAGTGCAGAGCCCAAATAACCAATCTTTTAACTACCCAACTTTTTATACAACAACCCATCTTTAAAGAGCCCGACAAGGTTCATTCTTTGTCATTTGACCCGTAATAATTATTGCCTAACTGGAGTTTTCAAAAGGTTAAGCCTTTGTTAAAGCTAATATTGGGCCAAAGGACATTGATTTATCTGTATGTAAGTGCTTTTAACAGTTTTTGCTTACCAATTAGATATCTTCCTTCCAAAGGTATCACTTCTGGCTGCTAAATTGAGCCTAGAGCTCGACTTATATTCAACTGAAAATACATTCATAGACAAACCAATTAAACACATGATTTTGTATGTGATCATTCCCCGGAAACAGCCTCTGCTCAAGCACAATCTTCAAGCGCCAAGGAATTAACTTTCAACTGATATTTTGACTCCAATCTCCTACCAACAAATGAAAGCAGGCAATGTCTTTCCAGAACAAATTGTTGATCTGAATATCAACTCATTGAACAAATGGTGACATTACCATCAGCTTCAGACATTCAAACCGCAGGATGGCATATCGAATTCTTTGTGGATTCATATCTTTCACAGGGGCAAATAAAAGAGAGGACAGCTGATCATCGAATTTCAGGCACTTACTCGTTGGAACATGGCATATTGTTGAAATTACAAACAAAATCTAGCGGGTGATAAACAGTGAACAGAAGCAAGCTCCTTTGTAAATGCAGAATTATATTCAAAGTATATGTGGAGACAACAATCATCACTGTATGAGTTGCAGAATCACACAAAAGGATTTTAAAGAAAGCCATCTCTTTTATCTTGTTCTTGAGCTTCCTTATTAGCAGCTTCAACGGATTTGAACCATAGGAACACCTGAACGCAAAAAAACCATTTTTTCAGCTGATACAGATCAAATGGATAAAAACGAAAAGAGAGAGACAAGGAACTCACAGAAGTGGGGATTCCAGTAAGAGCAAAGAATCCAAGCACAGGAGTATAAAAGATGCTGTCAGATTCCAAGATCCCGAAAACTGGATTCTTGCTTGTGTACTCGAAAACAGAACCAATCTACAGTGACCAAACGATGCATAATTAAGATAACATCTTTGATATGAGAATCAGCAATGCAAACAACAAAAGGAGTGAAAGAGAGAGAAGAAGAAGCATACAGCAGCAATGGCAGTAATCGCGGAAGCTAGCAGATAAACAAAGAAAGGAACCTCAAAGCTCTCTTGGGACGTAGAAGAACGACCTTCGTTTCTAGCCCAAGGAGGTGGCTCATCTGAGTCAGGATTCGCCCAAGACGGTTCACTTTCTTTAGATTTTTTAGATCCCTCCGTCGCCGCCGTCACAACCAATCTCCTCACTGTACTACGTTCGTAATGGAGCAAGTGACCCTTCCTCCTCCCAGCCAGAGGATGATGGCCTGGAAATGGTGATTTGGTAGGTGAACGGTTGCAACATTCATCACCATGGCTAAGACAAAAACCGGTCGGAAGAGATGTTAGAGACGCGGCCATAGATGCTTAAGAAGAAGATGAAAGCACTCACTCGACTTTGGTCTAAAACAGAGTCTGAAGCGGTGAATCGATTTGCAGCCACACGTTATAGTTTTTGAATAGAAATATCTAATCCATCATCATTCTGTTGTGGATGAAGGACACGTGGTGCAAATAAACGACATTTGGTCACAGTTTTGGTTAAATTTAGCACTAGAATCTAGTAAAAACTGTAGCAAGTTTAAGTCTTTACTCCCAAACCATTGTATTAACTCGAAAGACACAACAAGTGAACACAACAGTTTTCTTTACCATCTCCAATTCTCTCAACACACAACAAAAGCTTATAAGTTATATAAGCAGAAACAATGTTACTAGATAAGGCGATTTTTTACATATGAATGTGGCAAATAAAACAAGTGCTAAGCTATAGAATCAAGGATCAACTAAACCTTCCATAACAACGAGTTTGTCCAAGAGCTCAAGTTTCTCATCTTCAAGTGCTTTAACCTCATCCTCTGCTTCCTTTAACTCTCTCTCCAACGCGAAACTATCTTCCTCTAGCAGCAAATACTTGCGTCTCAGTGCTCTGTACTCGTTTCCTGGAGATGAATCTGAATTTGGAGACATCTCAAGTTGATGTGAAATCGCATGAACCTGGTTCGATTTGCTCCGATTTGAAACTTTTTTCCCGATACGTGGTGGTAGTTGAGTCAAGGGTTGTTTTGGAGTAGGAATCTTCATTCTTTTTGCTTCAGAGAAAGGTGGAATCTTTGAATCTTGCATCTCTGCTCAAAGATCATCAAAATTAACAATTTTGTGAGATTAAAAAAGCATCAGAGAAACAATGGAATTCGATGGTCTCAATTCAAAAGCAGAGAATAGAACATAAATTGAGATATCAGTGTGTATTTCTACAGTCGAACTTACCTGCGATTTGTCTAGGGTTTCACAGGACCTTCGCCGACGAGAGAGAATTGGGAAAGCAGATTATGAAGTTGCGGGAAGAAGATTGAGTTCGGTTTGGCTTTTATGATTTTTAGTGTAGAACCGACATTGACTTCAAACCGTAAAACCCCGTTAAAGGGGCTTAGACATTATACCGGTTTTAATGTCCGGTCTGATTTTAAAGATTGCAATAATTGGCTGACCAAAGGTCCAAAAGCGTAAGACACTCTGGACCGACTAGAGGTTTCCAAACTCAACTGTATTTAGACATTTGTGTGATTAAGAAGAAATGTGATCCTCATATGGTTAAGTAGTTGTTGTAATATTTCCTTTTTGTTTTGTTTATCAGGTAATTCCATTATATAAAAGACTTAAGAATCGGTCAAAATAACAATGTCACTTTCTCCTTATATCTCTCTGCTTGACCAACTCTTTTTCACTCTCCTACCGTTATTACCACTTCTCAAACTGCTACATGCTTTGATTAATCACTAAAATATCTTTAACAACTCGTTTTTTTGGTTTGTGAAATGAATCTGGGACATTGCAGAAGGGAAAGAAACATATGATGTTCTATCAACAGAATTATTGATTCGTGGAAAGTAAAATCACTGTAAAAGAGAAAAAGATGAGGAGTGTAGTGCTTGTTGCTTTAGCCGCTGCGATAGGGAATATGTTGCAGGGCTGGGACAATGCCACCATTGCAGGTATCTCTCTTTCTATATTTCTCTTTCTTTTTCCTTTGCATACTAACGAAATCTCACTATGATTTGATGTTGATTCTTGGTGGCAGGAGCTGTAATTTACATTAAGAAAGAATTTCATTTGGAGAAAGAACCAAAGATAGAAGGACTGATCGTGGCAATGTCTCTCATTGGAGCCACTTTGATCACAACTTTCTCTGGTCCTGTCTCTGACAAAGTAGGAAGGCGATCAATGCTTATACTCTCCTCTGTTCTCTATTTTCTGAGTAGCATTGTTATGTTTTGGTCTCCCAATGTCTACGTTCTCCTTTTCGCAAGGCTTCTTGATGGTTTTGGGATCGGTTTAGCTGTCACTCTCGTCCCAATCTACATCTCTGAGACCGCACCTTCTGAGATCAGAGGATTACTCAACACTTTCCCGCAGTTTTGTGGATCCGGTGGGATGTTTTTGTCGTATTGTCTTGTGTTTGGGATGTCGCTTCAAGAATCACCAAGCTGGAGGCTGATGCTTGGTGTTTTGTCAATTCCGTCCATTGCCTACTTTGTACTTGCGGCTTTCTTCTTGCCTGAATCTCCAAGGTGGCTTGTCAGCAAAGGCCGTATGGATGAAGCTAGACAGGTTCTGCAGAGACTCCGTGGCAGAGAAGATGTTTCAGGTTTGTCTTGATGAACACTAAGACCTCTAGATTATCGATCTTTGAACTTATACTAACTCGGGGTATGATTTAGGCGAGCTTGCTCTGCTGGTTGAAGGGCTTGGGGTGGGAAAAGACACGTCGATAGAAGAATATGTGATTGGACCAGACAACGAGGAAAACGAGGGTGGAAATGAACTGCCGAGGAAAGATCAGATAAAACTATATGGTCCAGAGGATGGACAGTCATGGATGGCTAAGCCAGTGAAAGGACAGAGTTCTCTCGCATTGGCTTCCCGACAAGGCAGCATGTTACCGCGTGGCGGATCCCTCATGGACCCACTTGTCACTCTCTTTGGTAGCATTCATGAGAATCTCCCTTCCGAGAACATGAACGCATCATCCCGCAGCATGCTCTTCCCCAATATGGGAAGTATACTGGGAATGATGGGAAGGCAGGAGTCCCAGTGGGATCCAGAGAGAAACAATGAAGATAGTTCTGACCAAGATGAAAACTTAAACAGTCCTCTGCTTTCTCCGCAAACCACTGAGCCGGATGACTACCACCAGCGGACCGTTGGTACCATGCATAGGCGACAGAGCAGCTTGTTTATGGCAAACGTGGGTGAGACAGCGACGGCTACAAGCATAGGCGGTGGATGGCAATTGGCGTGGAAGTATAATGACAAGGTTGGTGCAGATGGTAAGAGAGTCAATGGAGGGTTACAGAGAATGTATATTCACGAGGAAACCGCCAACAACAACACCAACAACATTCCTTTTTCGCGACGTGGATCACTTCTCTCCTTCCACCCAGAGGGTGATGGTCATGATCAGGTGAATGGATACGTTCAGGCTGCTGCACTTGTGAGCCAAGCTTCGATGATGCCAGGAGGTAAAGGCGAGACCGCAATGTTGCCAAAGGAGGTTAAGGATGGTCCAGGCTGGAGGGAGCTGAAAGAACCAGGGGTTAAGAGAGCTTTGATGGTTGGAGTTGGGCTTCAGATACTGCAACAGGTAATGTTTTTTTCCCAGATCTTTGTCTGTAGTAAAGAGACAAAACAAATAAGGAAGTAAATAACGGAAAAGAAGCATGTTTGCAGTTTGCAGGAATAAATGGAGTGATGTATTATACACCTCAAATATTGGAAGAAACAGGTGTGTCAAGTCTTTTGACAAACCTTGGAATAAGTGCAGAGTCTGCATCGCTTCTCATAAGCGCCTTAACCACACTCTTGATGCTTCCCTGCATTCTTGTCTCCATGAGGTTAATGGATGTAACTGGCAGAAGGCGAGTTTTCTCTGCTTTCCCTTCTCTTTTTTTATAGCTGAATGGTATAATTTGAAAGAGTAACAATACCAGAAGCGTGATTGCAGGTCTCTGATGCTTTCGACTATCCCCATTCTAATACTGTCGCTGGTAACACTGGTGATAGGAAGCTTAGTGAATCTTGGAGGTTCAATAAACGCGTTGATATCGACAGCAAGTGTTACGGTGTACCTAAGCTGTTTCGTGATGGGTTTTGGGGCAATTCCAAACATCCTCTGCTCAGAGATATTCCCTACTTCTGTGCGCGGTCTCTGCATCACCATATGTGCCCTCACTTTCTGGATCTGTGACATAATCGTCACTTACACTCTCCCAGTCATGCTCAAATCCATTGGCATCGCAGGAGTCTTTGGCATTTATGCAATCGTCTGTGCTGTCGCGTGGGTTTTTGTGTACCTCAAGGTACCAGAGACAAAGGGAATGCCCCTTGAAGTTATCTCTGAGTTCTTCTCCGTCGGTGCAAAACAGCAAGACGCTGCAGCTTCATTTCTCTCTGATGGATGACTTTCTATTCTCTGCTGTCTTTTTCAACATTCCTGCTGTATTTGAAGTTGAGAACATTAATAATAACAAATCCATACCATTTGTTTGGTCTTCTAGCATGCTTCTTCAGGCTGTATAAAGCTTTCCTGGATTCTTGGTGTTGTAGCTGCAAATTGGGAGTTCTTCACATTTGTAACCATGAGATGAGATCTAGACATTAACCAAATTTTTATTTTTTTGTTGTACAAGTCAAATCACCAGGAGATTAAATACAAACAGTGTAACAACAAAGAGGGATATGTACATACTAGAGCCATTATGAGGTCTCTTTGGTGCAACTAATTTGCTGGAAATACTTTAGTTGCAGCGACTTGAACCATTTGCAGAGATATCTTCAAGCTGCCTTTCCCTAGAGGACCTAGCCTTGGCGTCTTCTTCTTTCTCTTTTACAAAGGAGAGAAAGGAGTGGATACGCGCGGATGGTGAGCTTCTTCTCCTGATCGACCCTTCTGCTTCTTCAGGGCATTGCTGTCCAAACTGACGTATCATCAACACTGTATACACTGCAAGAGCAAGAACACATGCCACTCCACACACCACAAATAATCCCCAAAAGCTCTTAAGCTCCAGCCTATCCACTTCTATCTCTGCGCCTTGCAGAGAGCAAGCTTTTCTAAGCAACCATTTGTCCCGAATTCTCTGCATATCTCCATTTTCTGATAGCTGCAAAATTGCAGCGGAGACGTCCACAGCCAATGGCGAGTTACGCGGAAATGCCTGAACAGTGGGAGAGAAAAAATACATATCATAAATCACTATCGCATTATCAAATTCTAAAAAGTTATGCATGGAAGAACTTCCTGATGTTTCTTCCTTAATTATCTATCATCAAACAAGTAGGGAGTTGTTTATATTCAGAACAATACTCACAAATCCCCATCCGTTTTTCGTGAACTCTTGACCAACTATGCCGAACTCACATCTGTTTGAGAGGAAAAGCTCTATGTAAGCACGTTCATCAACAACAGCCGCAACACCACCTTTCCCAGGACCATCTCTCAAGGCCTTATCATATTCCTCTGGAGACCGGAGAGGGACAAGTCTTGACACATGGATATTGAGTTCGTGGATCAGATAGTCTCTGACAAAGGAGCCTTGTGGATACCCAATAGGATCATGGTTTGTTTGCAAAGTTTCTATGCCTTTAATTGGTGAAGACAGCTGATGAACTGTGAGGATTGACGTGAGGCTTGCGGTATAACTAGAGTTAATTATGAGAACTACGAATAGCCATATTATCAGCACTATTCTTCCTAGGTTGCTGGTGGTAGTCTCTCCTGTATAAATTCAGCAGAGAAAATTGGAAACCAATTTAAAAATGGAAAACAACTTAAGATAGAATAGGGGGTGTGGGCAGTACACTTACTATGAGAGAAGAAAAGAGTTGAAAAGCTAAACCTGCAAGACAAGTAAACAACGACATATTTCAGAGAAAAAATTGTAGTGTTTGGAATTACGTTCATCCAGTTGGAGCTTATTATGTTTTCACCAGAAAGTAGTGATCACTTGTCTACGAGGAGGGCCTCGAAACTCGTCATTGTGTTTGTGCTCAAGACACCAAATGACAGCACCGACTATGAGGAAAGACGCAGCTGCAATAAGCCACATCTGGGGTGTGAACGGCCTCAAGAACGCCATAGCACTGGAGCCCAACTTCCGAACAGGAGCCACCACCACTAGCCCTGACTCCACATACGGCTGAGTAAAATCTGCCATTTTGGTTCTCTCTGTTATGATGGTGATATCACCAACACCTGCATCATAGACCTGTGAAAAAGATTTTTGAGCCACAAAATATGTCAAATACACACCCACCAACAGAGCCATCAACAGAACAGGTTCTAAAAGAGTGCTTATGTACTCACCCCAGTCGTTATCAAGCGCACAAGCTCAGAGTTACTTGGGTTGTCATGACCATTCCCAAAAGCTACAAGCTCAAATGGGACTGCGTAAGGTAATAAGTTAATAGCGGCAATGAAGACATCCACACAGAAGCCAGTGATCATCCCATTGCTTTTAACTGAGACTACCTCTTCGAACCTGTAACGATTTGGAACTCCAATCCTCAAATGCCTTCCATTGTTCGAGAACACCCAGCCACGTGGTATTTTTATTGAATGTCCTGGCCAGACAACACTATGAAGCTTCTGTCCCGAAAAAGATGTGTTCTCCATCTCGTCAGCCGGCATCACAGACAAGCCTGAATGATTAAACCAGTAACCAATAGTCGTGTAACCAGTGCCAATGACATTAAGCACATCAAATGCTGGATTTACAAGGTTTCTGTCACTAGTAAACTTCATCCTACCGGTTAAGCCAATTCTATCAACCTGTAAGATGCTCTCAAGAAATATCTTTCCTCCATCAAAGACTTTCAGAGCATCAAGGTGCAAGTTTCCACCCCCAAGCTCAGATATAATCGGATTCTTCGAAAAGGAAACGTTTCCACCTTTTTTGAAGAAATCATCAATCGCCTGAGCAAGCAGCCAGACAGTGTCATAAGCATACAGTGCATAAGTGCTAAGTCCAACATGAGTTAAGTTATGCCACCTTTGAACGAAGTTCTGCTTCATGATAGAGTTGGGAGTGTGCAGGCGCAGTGTAATGACCCCTTGAATGTTATTTATGGTGTCCAATGGGAGAGGAGAGTCTGTGTCTATAATTGTAGAAAGCCAGTTGGTAGCAATCCACACATAACCAGTGCTCATCATACCAAGATTCCGAGCCACATTGAACAACTCTAGGCCCCAGATGAAAGAAGCGTGAACGACGATAATCCTTGACTCACTCAAAGCTACCTTAATCAGCAAATCGGTGATATTCTCTCTGGTAGGTGCGGGGGGCAAAGCTGCTTTGTATGAGATTCTGCAGCGCTTCTCTGATAACCTGTCTCCCAAGGCAGCTACCCCATTTCGGCCATAATCATCATCGCCGTATATTGCTACCACCTCTCTCCAACCATAGAATTGAACAATATCTGCTATGGCGGCCATCTGAAAGAGATCATTTTGTGAAGTTCTGATGAAGAAAGGGAACTGCAGAGGAGACATAGTAGGGTCTGTGGCAGAGAAGGATAGTATAGGAATTTTTAGTTCTGTTGCAACATGAGCTACTACACGGGCGGTCGTAGATCTCTGAGGGCCAATTATGGCCACTGTCTCAGATTCCATGAACTGCAGAGCTTTTAATATGATACATAAAACAATCAGTCAGTTAACCGGATACCAGAATATGGACATGAGTATACTTGCATGTTGCAGTATCATAACCTAAAGTAGATAGCAGAACAATCCAAGACATGAAAATGAATCAGCGAGCATAAAAAGTTGATTCAAAGGTAAAGAAGACCAGAGGAGTAGAGACCTTTCGAATAATCCGTGAGCAAAACATAAAAAGGAAATGATTGAACCTCGACAGACAAACACATAATAATCATCCAATAATCACAGAGTTGTCTCACTTACGTTCCATGATGCTCATGAATCCATTGTATTTGGTGTCATGCATGATGATCCTAAGTGTAGTGGTGTTAAGAATGCTGGGGCTAGCATTGACGTCTTCAACAGCAGCATCCATAGCAACTTTGATGACTTTACCAATGAGAGAATTAAATGTGAAAACCGAACCGATGTTCACAACTTGGGGTCTCGCAGAGACAATTTTGGTGAGTCCTTGTAAAGGAACAGCATTGCAGATGATGAGCATAAGCAGAAACCACTTCATCTTCTCAATTTCAGGAGATTCCTGTTTCACAAAGTAAAAAAGAGAGGAAGGTCAAGTCACTGAATTTAGCCACCATTACGAGCAGATATAGAATGTTTGAGGGAAGAAAGATGCTTGACCTGTCACTTTCTCTCACTAAGCATGAGGCAATGGTGGAGGAAGTAATTGAGTGCCCATTATAGTAGGTGTAAAGTGGAGATCTTCTTTATGTAATGGTACTCACAGATTCAACTCTCACTCACTCAAATCCTTCATATTTCCCCCAACCCACTTCTAATCTCATATGATTACTTCCACATCACAGTGAGAAGCTCCTTCAAATACTAAACATACCACTCAGATGAAAAATCTCAGCTTTCACGCAATCAAGTTAGTGCGCAAAAAGAAACTCTCAAGTGAACACCTTTTTTGGCTTTCTATACCCTAAAAAGTGATAATTGGCTAAATGTAGAAAGAAAGAAACCCAGATTCACAAAATCAAAGCTTTTCCATAGAGACCGAGATAAAAAAAAGTGTATACCTTAAGGGTTTTGGAAATTGATTCAAAGGTTGATCAAAAAGCCAGACACAACCTTCATATTTCGTTCAAGCTTTTGTCTACTGTATAATATGTACAAGCGTGAGGACTGAGGAAGATGAAAGTGACAAAAAGAAGAAGAGAAACTAATAAAATAT
>Ga0041060_1000014_pt1 | contig 14561 bp, 20 predicted proteins | sample AraColnosormetaG_2_FD_53326 | JGI IMG/M metagenome (GOLD analysis project Ga0041060, IMG submission 53326) | Arabidopsis roots microbial communities from Chapel Hill, North Carolina, USA - Col Cl nosort | ecosystem: Host-associated > Plants > Roots > Unclassified | place: USA: Chapel Hill, North... | reverse complement strand
TTTCCATTTAGTTATTTTATTTTGAATCATTTTAAAATTTAATTATTTTTAGTTTGCATAATTTATAATTTCTTTTTGTTAAATCAATTATAAATCAATTGTTTTCGTCAGGCATTTTCCATCATCGTCGGTAATCCCTCAGTAATAACGGCACAAAAATGCATCGGCAACTTACATGTTCGTCGTCGGTAACAACCATCAGTCATATCTCGGTTAACCGTCAGTCTTAAACCAAACGGAATACCAACGAATATATTATTGACGATGTTGATTCGTTGAAAGTTCGTCGAGAATATAACCGTCGGTTCGTCGTCGGTAACAACCATCAGCCATGTCTCGGTTAACCGTCAGTCTTAAACCAAACGGAATACCGACGAATATATTACTGACGATATTAATTCGTTGAAAGTTCGTCGGGAATATAACCGTCGGTAATCCGTCGAGCTCCCCGAAAAAATACCGATGGAATTTGTATTACCGATGCTCTAGAACCGACGACCATATTTTATCTGTAAATCGTCGGTTAAGGCCTTAACTGACGGATTATCAACGGTTTTGTTTGTCGGTTACACGATGTTTTCTTGTAATTACCACCACCTGTACTAATCCTTCTTTGACTTTAACCCTCTTTCAGGCGAGTAATGAACTCAATGAAACTCAATGATATGATTGAGCATTATGAAGGGTTGCTACTTAGTAGGGAAAACGAAACAAGGGCCTGGAGAGATCTCTTCCCTCGAAGCTGATCACCACGCCCTTTCGAATTCTCTAAAAGGGAAACACGAGATGGAAGATCAGGTTGCCACTTCAAATATGAGCTCAATAAGTCAGATGATGAGCTACAGGCGCAATACAACAAGTATGACAACTTCGAAAGAGAACTGTCGAGAGTTCAAGACAGACTTCTTCAATCCGAGTAGGCCGCTAACATCTCGCACAATCAACTCACCGAACTCAACCTAAAGTATCACGCATTGGTCAAGCTAAGGGACTCCAAATTGGCAAAGTCAGCATCGAGGGCCAGAAAAGAAGTTAAAAGTCATGGAATGGAATTGATTCAGGGTGCCATCCGTTTCATTCAGATGGAAAAAGCCCGAACTGACCTTGAATCTGATATCAAGGAATACGAGCGCAACCTGCTGTTATTGGACCAGACTTATGAGGATGACTTCTCCGAGGAAGAAGAGAGATTCAAACTAGAGCCCAATCTGAAAGACAAAAAAGAACGTCTTGCGGCACTTCCCACGTCTTCTTTTTATCCCAGCACTTCGCGGAATTCTTCAAAGCTTATCACATATCTGCCTTGTGATTGATTTGACTACTTTTCTTAGGTTCAAGCGATTTGGCTGAACCTGTTTAGCCCGAGGTGCCTGACACTCCGGCACCGATCCTTGAACCTAGCGCTGCTCAAGGCGAAGTGCCTCTAGTTGCGAACGATGAGCAGGTAATGACTCTGAATGATGGCCACACCATCAAAACTGGGCCGGAACTCTGTTCTGAACAAGATCCTACCAAGGACTCATCCTACGTTGCGCTAGCCGTGGCTGCCAACCCATAGTAACCGTGTCTACTTCAAAATTGAGGTGTGTCCCAAAAAATTTGAAAACTTAAATTTCGAGCAAGTTCACTTCGCCTATGGAGGCTTATTATTTTTTTTATTTTTTTTGAACAAGTTGTTTGCTTGAGGAAGGCTTTAAACCTTTCAAATTTTCGATCCCTAAAAGGTTTTTTTATTTAAACAATGAAATGCGGGTTGGCGGAGTCTGCATTCTTAGATTTCGACCTTGTGGTTATACTTTGAGAAAATTGGATGATCTGGCCTTTCCTGTAAAATGCGATAACTTTGCTCGGCTTAACGCGAGTTCCCACTTTGAGTTTAGTCAACTCGATAATTTTAGGGGCTTGGGCCCAACTTGTTTCGTTGGCCATTAATAGGCTTTATCTTTAATGCGACGGCTTACTTTTGTACCTTGAGAAATTGAAAAGATTGCACGTCCTTAGGGCAATAATTGAACTTCCTCGATTTCCAAAAATGGTTTAAACCATTCGGCCACGCCGCCATTATTAATTTTCTAGTTCCAAGGTAACCCTAAATTTCCTATAAATAAAGTCCTTATTGTGTTCATAATTCCTTCCAACAATGATCTCAGAAATTTATCTCCTTGATACGTCGAAGATGGACAATAAAATTGCGACCCCCGTTTGTCCCGTGGATCCCGGCAGCCCTCTTTACGTTCTGGTGATGGTTTTGAGCCATCCGGAGTCCTATCTCCTCATGCTGCCTTCCACTTTCCGCCAAAAGATAAGAAAGAGGCGTATGGTTTCATCGAAAAGGTAATCGCATTAAACCCTACTGCTCCTCTTAGAATCTTTCGACCCTTATTCGTTTCTCTTGGAGTAAGGTTGTTGAAAAGCATCGTCATGTATGCGAGGAGAGGGAGCGTGTGGAGCTTAAAAGGCAAACGCTAGAAGCCGCATCGCCCGAGTGGAAAGGAAAGTGAGGGCCTTGGAGAGCAATCACTTTCAGTGGGAATGGAGGAACTTTGATTCCGTTGCTAAGAACGCGACCATGCTCCAGACGTTTCTTCGTAGTCAAGGTAAAGTTCACGGACCCGTGGCTCGTACAACCAAAGTGCTCCCCTCCGGTAGCGAAGAGGATGAAGATGAAGAGGATAACAACCCTTTGAAACGAGTCAAGACGGAATCCAAGGTGGATGAAAAGAACGAGGCATCCACTTCGATTACTGAACCGACGATGAAGGACCATATTCCTGACCTCTCCCAAAAATGTCCTTGAACTATGTTTATTTATGGAAACTTTTAATATTTCCTTGAAACGATAGATTTTGGGAAATGTGTTTAAATGAAGGATCAGTCGGACGACGTGAATTTCTCTGCCAATCACTCTTTTTGGAATAATGGACGGATTTCAGGGGATAATATGTTCTATAAATTATGCCTTAACCTTGTTCCATTCCCCATTCCAAGGCCGTTGAACTGGTCTGTATTCTAAGTCCTTTAGCGTATAAACACCATTGCGGACCACTTTGGTAACGATATAGGGTCCTTCCCAATTAACTCTGAGCTTGCCCGCCCCTTCTTCCCTTGTATTGTCGAAGACTCGTTTCAAGACATAATCTCCTACAAAGAAAGGTCTACTTTCAATCTTGGTATTGTAATATCGGGCTGCCGCTTGCTGATAATTATGGATTCGTATCAAAGCTTAATCCTGCCGTTGATTGATGGTATCTAGCGAATCGTCGAGCATTAATGAGTTTTCTGCTTCGTTTAAAGGTGTTTCGGTTTGGCAGAATCGGGGAACGTTGAGTTTGGCCGGAACCACTGCCTCCATCCCGTATACCAAAGAAAATGGTGTTTTCCAGGTGGACCACCTAAGAGTCGTACGGTAAGCCCACTAAATGGGTTGAAGCTCATCATACCATCCTCCCTTTAGATGACTTAGGCGTTTTTGAGATTGCTCAAAATAGTCTTGTTTGCAGCTTCGGCTTGGCCATTTCCTTGCGGATACGGCGGGGTGGAGTAACTAACTTTGATACCCCAATCCAAACAAATAGCTTCAAACTCAAGCGAATTGAACTGTGGTCCGTTATCAGTAACTATCTCGTACAGGACACCATGCCGACATATAATATTCTTCCAAATGAAATTTTTCACCGTTGAATCCTTGATATTGAGATATGCTCCAGCTTCAATCCAGTTTGAGAAGTAATCCGTCAAAATTAAGAGATATTGTACGCCTTAGGTTGACTTATGCAATGGTCCAATGATATCCATTGACCACCTCATGAACGGATACGAGGCAGAGATAGAAGAGAACAACTCCGAAGGTTGATGGACTAAAGTGCATGAAGATGACAACGCTTACACCTTTGGGAAAACTTAACATAATCTGTAATCATAGTATGCCAATAATATCCCAGTCTCTGTATCTTGAAAGTCATAGCCCTTCCCGACAAATGACTTCGACACAGCCCTTCATTCACTTCGCTCAAGACAATTTTGACTTCGGATCCAGAAATGCATAGAAGGTAAGGGTCACTGACACCTCGCGTGTACAATGCACTTTTGGCTAGACAAAATGTTGCGCTAATGATTCTCATTTTTCTTGCTTGCCACTTGTTTTTCGGGAGTTCGCCTGTTAAGATGTAATGCTTAATTGGCTCCCTCCAATCCTTAGCGTAATTTTGATTTGTTTTGTGAAATATCCGCGGTTCAGGTTCAGGATGTTCGTTGGGCTCGAGAATTACTTCTTCACCTGAGACGACAAGCTCTTCAAGTAAGTTACTAGTTGTTTTGCCGGGTATTATTTTGCTCTAAGTTTATCCTGAATCCTTTTGGATTCATACGTGTTTGACTTCTTTGATTTTCTTTTCTTGATAGGTGGCAATTCCACTTCAGGTTCAGCTCGGGCATGTTCTTCCCCACAAGACCTCGTGACAATAAGTTTTTTTTTTCTTTGATGCTCCTCTCCGTGATACATTCCACCGGGATGATCCTCTTCAACTAAGAATCCGATGTTAACGCCAATGCGGCAACCGTATCTACAGTTGTATTCTCTCCTCTAGGTATTCAGACTAACTCGAATTTTTAAATTTTTTTGAATAAATCCTTGACCACTTCAAGATGTACTTCCATCATTGAATCTTTGGCTTCATAGTCTCCATTGAAATGGTTAACTACTAGTTGCGAGTCACAATAAATGATTACTTCCTCAGCTCTGATTCTTTGTGCCAATCAAAACCCGACGATCACGGCCTCATACTCTGCTTCATTATTTGAGGCAGTGAATAGTAGGCGGAATGACTGTTCGAGGATTTCCAAAGTAGGTGATTCCAACTTAATTCCTATTCTGGATCCTTGTTTTGACGAAGATTCGTCCACATGTAACTTCCAAGTTTGATTCTCCGGTTGCTCCGGTGCATTGAGCATTGGTAACTTAGTCAAAAATCAGCTAATACTTGTGCCTTCATACTTACCCGGCTTTTGAACTCTATATCGTACTCACAGAGCTCTACGGCCCACTTCGCCAATCTTCCTGACTGGTATGGACTGTGCAGTATCGTTCGCAATGGCTGGTTAGTGAATACTTCAATTGGGTGAGATTGGAAATACGGACATAACTTTCGCGCTGAAGTAACCACCGCTAGTGCAAGTTTTTCCATCATTGTATACTGAGTTTTTGGATCTGTCATCGATTTGCTTATGTAGTAAATTGGCTTTTGCTCTCCACGATCTTCTCGAACTAAGACTCCGCTTACCGCATGATTTGATACTGACACATACAAATATAGCTTTTCATCCACTTCGGGCTTTGATAGTACATGAGGGGTAGTCAAGTATGCTTTAAGTTGTCCAAATGCTTCTTCACATCTTTCATCCCCCGAAGGGACTCCGAAGGTGCACTTCGCCGGATTCAGCTTCATTTGGTACCGATTAAGAATTTCAAAACACTCTTTTAAATGTTGAATGTGATCCTCTTTCTTCAATGATTTCACCAACATATCATCTATGTAAACTTCCATCGTTTTTCCGAGGTGGTCATAAAACATCATATTCACCAGTTGTGTATAAGTCGTTCCTACATTTTTAATCCGAAAGGCATTACGTTGTAACAATAAATACCTCTATTCGTGGTAAATGAAGTTTTTTCTTGATCATCGGGATTCACCATTATTTGATTATAACCCGAGAAGGCGTCCATGAATGTTAGTAGCTCGTTCCCCGCAGTGGATTCCACAAGTCTATCTATGTGAGGAAGTGGGAAAGTGTCCTTTGGGCATGCCTTGTTAAGATTCGTAAAGTCGATTCACACCCTATCTTTTCCATTCTTTTTCTTCACTACGACCATGTTGGCCACCCATTCCGGATATTGCACTTCCTTTATGGATCCAATCTTTAATAGTTTATCCACTTAGTCATTTACTGCCTTTGTACGCTCTGGTCCGGGCTTCCTTCGCTTTTGTTTTACCGGCTTGAAACTAGGATCTACATTCAACTCGTGGCAAATTATACTCGGATCTATCCCGGGCATATCCTCCGCTGATCACGCAAATGAGGTTTTGTTTTTCTTCAAAAGTAGCAACAAAGCTTCTTTTAGTTCGTCAGTCAATGTTGCTCCAATTCAAACTCTCTTGTCGGGTTGATCTTCGTCCAGTGTCACTTCAACCATGACATCATCTACTTTTTGTCTGCTTGGAAACCTAGGAACAATTCCCTTCTTTGCAGGCTTCGTTAATTGCTATTGAACCTTCATCCGATGGCAAGTTAAATAACATATTCGTGACGCTTCCAGAACAATTCCCTTCTTCGCAGGATAATGTGTAGGTTGATGGCCTATTGAACACAACAAAATCGACGATCTTTGAAACTTTCCCAGCTAGAACTGGTAACCTTATTGTCCCGAGAGACATGACTCACTCGCTTGTATATGCTACTAAAGGAGATGGGTGCCAAATCACTTCGGTCCAACTAATTCTCATTCTTTCCAATGTGCTTAGAAAAATTAAGTCTACCGAGCTACCCGTGTCAATGAGAATTTTTGACACTTCGAAGTTGGCGACATCTAGGGTAATGACTAAGGCGACATCATGCGGTCTTTCGAGGTGACAAGTTTCTTCTTCTTCCAACGAGATTGAGGCACCTTGAAAATAGACTTCCTCGCTTCAGCTTGTTTTAAGTAGAACATTTCGCCTATGCTTTTTGATAGCACTAACTGAAGTATTAGATCTTCTTCGAATCTCGAATCATGCCACAATCCTTTTCGAAGAGCCGATAACGCGGATTAGTGTGACACCCTTGGAAGTTTTGAGAGCACTCCTTTAAACTTTGTAATGAAACTACGAAGTGACTTGTTTGGTCCTTGCGACAGGTTTCATATATCGGTGTCCGAAGTGCTTTTATCCATAAGGATGGAATATTCCTTTAAAAACACGGCTGACAGCTCGTTAAAATTACCAATAGATCCTGGTTCCAGCTGTGTGAACCACATCAGCGCCTGTCCGCAAAGGTTTTCAGAGAAAACCTTGTAGTACCATGCATCTTCATCGACTTCTTCTAGATCGATTTGCAGTATCCTCCGGCAGAATTTGTTTATTAACAGAATCGGGGTTTGTTTGTCCACTGGTACCGTTCATCGTGTGGGAGCCAGGCGAACTAAACATGCTTCTTCGAACTCCTAGAGGGTTTCCTACACCCAAAGACCGAATACAAGATTGTATAGTACTAACGTTCTGGCTAAGAGATACCTGGTTTTTTTGTAGTGTGTCAACAACTTTCTCCACATCTTAGAACTTTTTCGTTATGTCTGACATGCTTTGCTGCATGATTTTGAGTATTTTGGCCCAGTGATGCACTGATGACACTTTCTTCGGCCATTGCTGCTTGTCTCGAAAATGTGGTGAAAAAAAATCTTACTACTCAAGAATCCTCTGTCCCAACAGACGGCGCCAAAATATGAATGTCGGATTCACACAAAGTATATATTTATTTGTGAGAAGGATTATTCTTGAGGACAAAAATCAAATGTAAAAGCTGTAAGTTTATATTCAAATGTCTATAGTAAGATTGCTAGAAATTGCATGTCCCTTACATGGCTCAAGGCCTCTCTTACTTATACTAAAGCATGGTATCTAATCTTAATTGTACACCATAATTCTCCTTTTAATGCTTCCGTTACGATCTTCAAGTTTTAATGCCTCAATGTTCGAATTTGAATTGACTTTGATCTTCGTGGGCTTCGCTGTCCGGCCCAACATCTCCAAGTCGAACTGTCCTTAATTCGGCCTTATCGCCATCTCGTAGTATAGACACCTCGCTACATCTTTTCCTTCACTTCGGGGTTCTTTTGGGCCATACCTCTTGTGGCAATCTTTGGGTTGTCCGGACTTTAGGTTCAGGATCTGACACCAACATATATTCCTTTGATCAAACTTCACCTTCTCAGTTTTTGATTCACCTCACCTTGTCTTACTATGCTTCCTTTTCCCTTTATAATGATCTTGAAAATTTACTCCATCTTTTTTCTTGAACTCCATCATTACTCACCATATATATTGATTTTTGATCATCACCTATGTCTCTTAAATTGTTCCTCCCCCGATACTCAATCTTTTCTTCACCCACTTCTTTGTTGTGCTCCTTACTCTCCAGTTAAGTGAACTCCAATAACTCTCCTTCCAATCACTTGCTTCTTCTCGGCTTCTTCACTTCCCTCATGCCTTACTCCAATTAATAGGTGTTTCTCTTCATTCTTCCAAATGATCTCATTGATCTTTTGTTTTCTTCCTTCTTCAGAAATAATCTTTACACCTTCGGCTCTTGCCCTCCATAACTCGCATCTCATCACTCTCTTTTTCCAAAAATCTCCTCAACTTTTTTCTCACTATTCCTTAGTTTTCTCCGAAACAACTCACCCACTTCCCCACTTGCCCTCACTTGTGTTACAAGCCCTCGTTACTAAGCTCGGCTAAGATTCTTCAAAACATTAAAATCTTGGTTGCAGTCCCCCATGGTGATAACATCGTATTTCTCCAACTTTTACTATTTTTTTATTGGGTTTTCCATGGAGAAATCAATAGTTACAGGACACTTCAAGGCATACTTCGAGTATTTGGGCTTCAAGGAAGAATTATGAGTTTTCATGCTAAAAGGAGTAGAAATCGACAAAATTCCGTTTCAGAACAGTTTTTGTGCCTCAGATGTTTGGCATCCGTTTAAGGTCTTTACGATCTTGGCATGGAGGTATCTCGGTGTCATAGGAAAGCTAGAAGAGTCAATATTTACATCGAAGTCGAATCAAAGCAATCCATGAAGCCGTTCAGAAGTTATGGCACGAAGAGTGAAGACATGTTCTAGAATCGTGGTTTTAGAAATGATCAATTTAAAATTGTCGGCCGAAGAGACTTGAACCCTGACGTCCCCTCAAGTATTCCATCGACCACTACGGCGCACAACCACTCCTTCCCTTCCTCTTGCCGCCAACTTCAACCCTCCCTAAGAAGCCCAGGAACTTGGCCCATCACTTACTAATTAATGGAAAGACGTTTCTACCCTTTGACCTAATGAAGCCCTATAAATACAAGGATAAGGGGAAACCCTAATCAGAACCCACAAAATTAGGCTGCCTCATGCGCCTCTCATCGCCTCCAAGTCGTCCTCCTCTTGTTATTCATTTGTTTTCTCTTTTCTCTTCTATTCTTTATTCTCTACTTGTAAAAGGAAGAAGATTCATCAAGCTTTGGATTTCCAGAAAAGATCTCTAAACCCATTTCATACTCATTTTCTTTTTATGCAATTTCTTCTTCATATGATGTTGTGTTCTTTGAATATGTGTGAATAGATCTCTAGTTAGGTTTTAGGGGTTTCGAAGGGTTTTCATGGGGACTTTAGATCAAGTTTAAGTTGGCAGTTTTTATGGTTTTATTTGATCGTTTACACTATTATTTCTATTTGAATTTAATCTTCATGCATGTATGTCCGGAACGCCACCTAGTACATGATCTTAGGTAGTTTATACTTGGAAGAATCTTGTATAATTGCTTTAACTAACTCAACTGAATAAAGAACTATAACCGTTGCACGCCCGCCGAGTGATAGGGACTTATGGACTAGAATCGAACTTGAACTTAATGTTTTGATCTTGTATCTCGAAACCATGTTATCACCTACTAGCCGTTAGGGAAACTGAGTACGCAAGGTATTAGTGGTATTAGTGAGAATAGCCGGCTTCCACATACTAACCGTTAGTGAGTTTCCTATGTCCGAGAATTTGGAAGTAAACAAACCTAACCATGTTATCATCTAGATTGGGATTTATACCTTTATGTTAAACTATGATGCCCGAAGAAAACCCCGAAGACCTAGCGTTTTGTTTTACTAGTTTTACATCACTCTTCTTATTGACATTTACTTTTATTGCCTTTTTATAGTTAACTTCCATTGCTTTCTTATTTCCATTGAATTCTTTACTTATTTTCACTGCATTCACAAAACCTCCACTGTTTCGTTTGTCTTGATCTAGGTTACCTAACTTGAATTCTTCCTTGTAGCTACACTCCCTGTGGATTCGATCCTTAAATACTACTCTGATATACTTTGCACTCGCATGAGTCGTGTGGTCTTTCAGGTAAAAGCCTGGGGCGAAAGAAAACCTGCATCAAGCTTTTTGGCACCGTTGCTGGGGAGTGATTCAAGATACCGTTGCAGGGGCTAACCTCCTGTCAAGACACTTTAAGCTCAAGGCTTATTCTCTTTCTTTCTTACTCTACTTTGATAACTTCTTGTTCCCCTTCTAGCTTTGGTTTTTGACATCTGCAGGTGCATGACAAAGAGCAAAAACTCCGGTGTACCGCCATATCAAGACATAGGTCAACTGGAACACAAAATCCGAAGACTTCAAAGACAACAATCATGGCCGAACAAAGGAACCGAGATTAAGGTCTCCCTGCGTATCAGCCGCAACAAGTTCCGGCCTTAGGTGAGCACGGACAACCCTTACACGATGATGATGGCAACCCCATCTACGAGGCGGCCGAAGAACATGTCGATCCACAAGACCGAGAGTATCTTGAAGCTCACCCTCTATGCGTCGGAGAAAACATAAATGTTCCTCTTCCATGACCTCCCAATTTTCCTAGGCAACCGACATATATTCCACCAATAAGACTGGCCGCTCCTCAACGTACGATAGTCAATTACGACGCACCTAACCGGTACCCTCAGGATTGAGCTGCCATACGAGTACCTAGTCTAAGGCAAGATTTTGAGATCAAACCTCAAATCATTGGCCTTGTGAAGCAAAACAAATTCCATGGTTTGAACATAGAGCACCCGATGGATCATATCAACCTCTTCGAAGAAATCTACAGTACTACACAATCCCATGGGATACGTAAAGACTATTTTAAGTGTAAGCTTTTTCCTTTCTCGTTGGCCGACAAGGACATTAGATGGTTAAAGTCTTTATCTCCACGGTCGATTACTTTGTGGGAAGGATGTAAGTTAGCCTTCCTAAATCACTTCTATATGAAGTCCAGATCCAAGTCTTTAAGGAACAAGCTGCAAGGATTCTAACAAAGACCGGTCGAATCCTTCTATGAAGCATGAAAATGATTTAAGGACTACGAACACGATTGTCCTCATCATGGTTTCCTCGAAGGTAACGTTATAAGTACCTTTTATAGTGGACTGCATACCAAGTTCCAACTCTTTCTTGATACGGCTAGCAATGGCGACTTCACAACCAAGAATGTTGACGATGCACATGCCTATATAGAGAATTTGGCGACCAGCAACAGAAATGCTTCCACTGATTTTGATAGAACCATCCATACTAAAGACTCTGACTCAAACAAGATGTTCGAACTGAAGAACACGATGGCCCAACTTCTGAAGAATCAAAACCGTGCCCTAAACGCATGCGAGACGGTCGGTAAAACGGAAGTTTTCCAAGGGTACAATGACACATTTGATCAAGAAGAAGAAGTGAACTATGTTGGAGCCCAAGGATTCTACCAGAATTGCAGTTACAAAAATAACTTCAACAACAACTTTAGAGGTAACTCTAATCTCTCTTATAGGAACCCAAATGTTGAGAACCCTCAAGATCAAAACTACCAACCGGTGAAACCTTTCCAAGGGCGATTTCAAAACGCCAACTACAACACCAATATCTTCCAGCCAAGCGCCCTTCAGACTGGACCCACCGAACCCGCACCATCTAACGAAACTAAGCATGAGATGATGATACAAGACATGACGAACGAGAATCGAAAGGCAAGTCAAGCTATGAAAGTGCGGATGGGGAACATGTACTTTGATTAAATGGAAAGTTTGAACGTTTTACCACGCATATGAAGAAGCTCGAGACTCAAATAGTGCAGAACTCTGAGTCGGTCAAAAGGCAACCTAACACACTCCCAGAAAGGACTAAAGAGAACCTTAAGGGAATTTGTAACACGGTGGCATCCGCCCAAACCTCTGTCGATGAAGCCAAGTCCTGAGTTCCACCCGTCAAACCCGACCAGGACGTCGCCTGCAAACCATAAGAGGATGTCAAGGTCAAGCCCGAATGCTAACCATTACGGAGGCTTACCAAGGCTGAAGACCTGGGACGTTTTGTCTGCTCTTGCTCAATAATAGGTATTGAATTTCTTGACTCTCTTTGTGATTTTGTTACTAATGTGAACTTAATGTCAGGAAGTGTAGAGGAGAAGAACGGATTGCGAGATTTATCTCCATCCAACCTTAGTCTAGTCTTCGGAGATGCATCCCAGCCCGACAGATTAGTTTGCGACCCTCGGCTGGTGGTAGGGGATTGTTTAGTCCCGACCGACTTTCACGTTTTAGAGATGGATGAGGAGATTGATAAGCCGTTAATCTTGGGATGACCCTTTCTTGCAACCGTCGGTGCCGTGATTGACCACAACTGCAAGAAAATCATATTCACCAAGGTTAACAAGAAAGTCATCTACCCGATGATCTCCAAGACGGTTCCAGCCTCCCTGAGTCCTCTGCCTTATGATCCTGTTGGTCCCGATATCAGCAAGGAAGAGAAAGGCAACCGTGTAATCTGCAAGAATGCCCCAAAACTGCCGTCCTAACCGCCCGACCTGCCTAAAATCTCAAAGGTGAAGATGAGCGTTCCTCCGAAGCTTGGTAAGAAAAGCAAGGAACACATCCAAGAGATGATAAAGCGCATTGAAGAAGTTTTCCTACAAGATAAGGTTTCTAAAACCCCATATAGAAGGAAACTTACCATAGAAGCAAGGGCAGGGTATCAAGACATCAAGGACGCCAAGGAGAAGCGATCCCTGAAGCTCCTCCCCATTGAACCTAACTGGTTCCCAAACGTCGAACCAACGACGTTAACCAAGTGCGTTCAGTAGGAGGCAACCCACTAGGTAAATACTTTCCTTAAGATTTAAATTTTGCTTTTGCTTTTGATCTTATTAGTATTTGTTTCAGTTTTATATAAAACACACCAAAAAAAAGAGAAAAATAGAAACAGAAGAAGCCAAAAAAAAGAGAAGGAAGAAGGTCACATAGACCTGTCACTTGGCATCGTGACAACCGGCCTGGCTACTCATCCGAGTAACCAGTGTCACCTGAAAAAGCCGACCCGACCGTGTCAATCTTTGGTCGGAGTCCGCCCGACTGTGCCACCCTTTGGCCAGAGGTGCCTCACCTAGCCGCCCGGAACAAGATTGTCGGCCTGGGCAAGAAACTGCCCGCCGATCCGGGCGACCCAAAACTCGGCCAACTATGTCTAGCCCATGAATGGATAGGGGAAGTTGCACCGCCATGGCCGATAGGCCAGCCATTGGATTCGTTTGACCTGCGAACCATTCCGCCCATCTCAAAGACAATCGACACCATCCAACACCTGACCGCTTATATATCCACCCACTCCACCCTTTCGGCCAAGCACCGCAACTGCATCGCCATCCATTCACACAATCCGTTACCATAAATTTGATCTTATTCGTTGCCATAATGACAAAAACAAGATAAACTCTATCTTAGGTATGTTTTATTTATTTTGTTTTGTTAAAGCTATTGGTGGTTTTAGGTTTTTGTTTCAAGGAATATGTGAATGGAGATTAATATCATGGAATTCGACTATACTAAGCCGAGTAAGTTCGATGTTAAGCAAGGCGAGAGATCATCCGGTTAGTCACCACAACAAGGTGACATTGTTCTTAACCTATCTTTCTCACGAATCATCCCTATGCTTATTTTCACACCGGGGACAGTGTGAAGTAAGTCTGGGTGGTTAATGAATCTTTTACTGCTAATGCTACTCTCTATTTTGTTACTTGAAACCTTTTTCTACTTTTTACACGGATACGAATACGTGATATGTCTATAATTTGCATGTTTTCAGTGTTCATTCATTATCATTTTGAGTCTAGTTTCATATCATTCATCACTGTTTTATATCATTTCTTATCATTCTTGCATACTTTGCATGATTAGGATAGCTTTGCCTATATATTGCATTTTTGAGTTTTTTTCAGGTGATTTGGAGCTGTTTGCGAGCAAATTGGAAGAAGCGAGCCAGAACCAAAAGGACATACTCGACCTCAGGCCGAGTACATCGAGCACAATACTTGACCCCCTGGTCGAGTGACTTTGGAGCCATTCTACCCATCTACTCGACCCTCAGGTCGAGTAACCGCAGCTCAGGCCACTCGATGACATTACTCGACCCCCTGGTCGAGTATCACTTTGCCACACCACCTGATAACACTCGGTCGTTCACTCCACCACGTTACTCGACCCCCTGGTCGAGTATCATCACTCACCATGAACACCATCACTCGACCAAGCACTTGATCACATCTTTGGAGTCTACTCAAATTTGCACTCAACCAGACAAGATGACCACAAGGAAGAGAAGACGAAGTATTTGGAAGCGGCCTGGAGCCCCATCGGATCACGAAGCCCATCTCGGCCCATTATCACTCTATGGGCCGGGCGATTAGGTTATTGGCCCGTCTACTATCTTTTTATTTAGTTTTGTATAAATAGATGTCTTAGGG